>Ga0070727_10000470_pt1 | contig 48455 bp, 36 predicted proteins | sample tdAd472_FD_66722 | JGI IMG/M metagenome (GOLD analysis project Ga0070727, IMG submission 66722) | Marine sediment microbial communities from the Atlantic coast under amendment with organic carbon and nitrate - tdAd47.2 | ecosystem: Environmental > Aquatic > Marine > Coastal > Sediment | place... | reverse complement strand
TCAAGCCGCCCGTCTGGCAGAACGAACGCATGCCGACTGTCAGTGGGCTCGAAATTCTGGGAGTACATCCGCTGGCGGTCGGCATCGAACTGACACGGACAATGCAGCCAACACTGACCGGCGTCCTGATCCGCAACTGCCGGCACGGCCTGCATCTGGTCGAGCGGAATCGAAACGTACTGATCTCGCACTGCCACATTTATGACAACGACGAGTACGGCATCTTTTTCGACAACTGCAACCTGCACCAGACGATCATTTCCGCCTGCCACATCAGCTACAACAAACGAGCCGGCATCAAGTCGCTCAACGGCGACGTCCACAACCTGCACATCACCGGCAACGACATCGAGTACAACAACCGGCCCGGCACGGACGAACCCGCCGCCGAGATCTGGTTCGAAGCTCCTGAGGGCCGCATCAGTGAAGTCTCGATCGCCAGCAACACCATTCAGGCAACCGTGACACCCAACGGTGCGAACATTCGCATTCACGGTGAAGACACCGACTCGCCGAACAAGAGCCCATTGATCGCCATCAGCGGCAACGTGATCGGCAGCCAGACGCGGGCGATCGAACTGAAGAACGTCAATCGGCTCTCGATCACCGGCAACACGATTTACGACTCGGCTGATCTTTCGCTCCTGATTCAGCGGTGCTCGGGCATCAGCGTCGGCAGCAACACGATCGTCTGGCGGGCCGATGACAGCCTGCCCGAACGCGACGGGATCCGCGTTGAAGACAGCAGCAATGTCTCGCTGCACAATCTGGTCACCGAGCGGCTGTGTTCGGGCAGCGAAGAAGCCGGTGCGGCCATCGAACTCGTCCGCTGCCGCGAAAGCAGCGTCACAGGTTGTCAGGTTCTCGATGCTCGGCACCGAGGCATCGAACTGACTGCCTGCCGCAACTGCCGCGTCACGGACAACACCGTCATTGACCGCCGCGACCAGCCGTCAATGCGCGAGGCGATCCGAGTCCGCGACTCGGCCGGAGCCATCATCGTTCGCAACAACCTCGTCGGCGGCGCGACGGCAACTCCGATGACAATCGACGGTCGGAACGAACTCCCGGAAACCAATCTCGTCGCCACTCCATAACCTGCAACAGGACCGATCATGACTGTTTCGGACATCGTCAACTTTCTCGAAGGCTTCGCCCCGCCGGAACTCGCCGAGGACTGGGACAACACCGGGCTGCTTGTTGGAGCCGATGACGATCAGGTCTCGTCGATCATGACCTGCCTGACGCTGACACCCGACGTCGCCGCTGAAGCGATCGAGAAGCGGGCCGGCCTGATCGTCACGCACCACCCGATCCTGTTTCGCGGCGTGCAGCAGATCACCGGTCGCAACAGCGAGGGCCAGATGCTGCTCGACCTGATCCGCGCCGGCATCGCGGTCTACTCGCCACACACCAGCTACGACAGCGCTCTCGCCGGCATCAATCAGCAGCTTTCCGAATCGCTCGGCCTGTCTGACATCAAACCGCTGCGGCCACTGGCGGAGTCGGAAAGCGAACAGCTGATTGGCTCAGGCCGCTACGGCAACCTTCCCGAGCCGACAACGCTCGGCGAACTGATCGACCGCGTCAAACCGATCGTCGGCGTCGAACAGACCTGGTTCGTCGGCGACCTCGCGCGTTCAGTCAGCCGAGTCGGCATCGCCTGCGGATCGGCGGTCGAGTTCCTCCGCGATGCGGCAGCACTCGGCTGCGACGTTCTGCTGACGGGCGAGGCTCGCTTTCACGCCTGCCTGGAAGCCCGCACGCTCGACATCGCCCTGATCCTCCCCGGCCATTACGCCACCGAACGCTCCGCGATGGAGAACCTTGCGAGTCGCCTCCAGACAGAGTTTCCCGCCCTGACCGTCTGGGCCAGCGAAGCGGAGGCGGATCCACTGGGCTGGGGCTGAATCTCAAGCCGCTTCAAAACTCACCACAGACAGCTGCATGGGCAATCTCGCTGCAGCAAACAATCAACTTGCTCGTGTCGTGCGCATTCTTCAGACAGGAAGATGCAGGGGCGGGAAAATGAGCTGCAGTTGAAGGATGTCTTTGACAGAAGCTCCACCAGCCAAGCGCGCCGTTTGAAACCCTGGACCAACAGGCTTCAACGTTCCACGGCAGAGTGCCCCCACTTTTAATGGCTCCCTGGCATCTTCCTGCCGCTTCATTTTCCTGCCTTCCTTCTTCGCCCGATTGGTTGCGGCACCGATTGGTTGCGGCTCGGCCATGCCAGATTTTCCGGTGCCTCTGACACGTAGAAAAGTGTCCTGAATGCCTCTCGACCAGAAGACCGTCCGACACGTCGTTCACGGGCAGTTCCCTGAAGTGCCATGTGCCGACGTTGAGCAGCTCGGTGAGGGTATGGACTGCTGGGCCTGGCTGATCGACGGCCGCTGCGTCTTTCGTTTTCCAAAACGGGAAGCCGGTGCGGAGTGCCTGCAGAACGAGATTCGCATCCTGCCGGAAATCGCCGAGCGACTGCCGGTTCGAGTGTCTGCTCCGCGCTGGATCGGAAATCCGACGCGCGAGTTCGCCTGGCCATTCGCCGGTTACAGACTCGTCGCGGGACGCTCTGTCTGCGATGTCGATCTGCCGGACAGTGCGGCACCCGAGTTTGGTCGAGCGCTGGCGAGGTTTCTGCAAGCCCTGCACTCAATCAGCGAAGAGGACGCTCGCGAGTTCGACGCGCCGGCTGACGAATGGCGGCGTCTCGACGTGCCACACCGCTGCGAATTCGCCCGCGAGCGACTGCAGCAGGCTCAGAGTCTCGGACTGATTCCTGACGCCGGGGCCTGGCTGTCGCGGCTCGACGAATTTGATGCGCCCTTGCCGACCCTCGCTCCGCGATCGCTCGTCCACGGCGATCTGTACTCGAAGCACGTTCTGGTCGACGACGACTTTCAGCTCGCGGGAATCATCGACTGGGGCGACGTCCACTTCGGCCAGCCCGCCGTCGACCTCGCCGCGTTCTGGAACGTCGTTCCTGCGGCAGGTCGAGCCGCGTTTCTCGACGAGTACGGCCCGGTTGACAGAACGACCTGGCGGCTCGCCGAGCTGCGAGCGATCTACCACTCGGTGACAGTGCTTCTGTTCGCGAATGAGATCGCTGACGAGCCACTCGCAGCCCGCAGTCGGCTCGCTTTGCAGGCGGTCCTGGAACGACCTGACACGAACTGAGGCTGGCCAGCCTTCAGCCGCAACCTGTGCGGAGCTTCTGTGGGCTCGCTGCACTCGACCACAGCCACCCGCCCGCGGGTGGAGTCGTTGAGAAGGCTTAATCTCAGACCTTGCAGACAACTCCAGTAGTTCCAGGTTTGGCGTAGTGGAATTCGCCAGAATTCCCAAGTGGTCCGAAAACTTCGGGAATTCTGGCGAATTCCACTACGGTTACCGGAGATTGATGGCCAACCAGGACTACTGAACTCAACGATCCGGAATTCAATTGCCCTGCTGGCCTTCGAGACGCTCGCGTTTGTCGAATTCGAGCAGGGCGTTGACCAGCTCGTCGAGGTTGCCGACCAGGATCTGATCCAGCTTGTGGATCGACAGGTTGATGCGGTGATCCGTGACGCGGTTCTGCGGGAAGTTGTATGTGCGGATTCGCTGACTGCGGTCACCCGAGCCGACCAGTGTGCGGCGGTGTTCGGCGCGTTCGTCGGCGGCTTCCTGCTGCTTCAGTTCAAGAATGCGGCTGCGAAGAATGCGGAGCGCCTTGGCTCGGTTCTTGTGCTGGCTCTTTTCGTCCTGAATCTTGACGACGATCCCCGTCGGCAGGTGCGTCATGCGGACGGCGCTTTCGGTCTTATTGACCTTCTGGCCGCCTGGCCCGCCAGCCCGCATCGTGTCGACCTGGATGTCTTCGTCTTTCAGGTCGACTTCGACCGCCGTCGCTTCAGCCATCACGGCGACAGTCGCCGCGCTGGTGTGAATGCGGCCCTGCGATTCGGTTTCGGGAACCCGCTGCACGCGATGCCCGCCGCTTTCAAACTGCAGCCGGTGATAGCATCCTTCGCCTGACACGGAGAGCGTGACTTCTTTCATGCCGCCCATTTCGGACGCATTGAGTTCCATGATCTCGAACTTCCAGCCGTTCAGTTCGATATAGCGGCGGTACATTTCGTAGAGATCGCGAGCGAACAGGGCTGCTTCGTCGCCGCCGGTTCCGGCTCGTATTTCCAGGATGCAGCTTCCGCGCGTCAGCGTGTCGCCCGAGAGCACGAACTCTTCCAGCTCTTCACGCAGCTCTTCGTACTGCTTCTGCAGGGTGGCGAGTTCCTCGCGCGCCATTTCTTTGGCCTCGGCGTCGGATTCCTCGCGGAGCATTTCCTTCGCGACGTCAACGTCCTCTTCGAGCTGATTGAACGCGCGCGTCTGATGGGCGATCTTCAGCAGACCGCCGTGCTCGCGCTGAATCTCCAGCAGGCGGTTGGTGTCGGAGAGGACTTCGGGATCCTGAAGCTGCAGCTCCAGATCATCAAAGCGTTTCAGCTTGTCCTGCAGACTCGGAAACATGGTGCGAAATCCTGAAACGGGAAATGGGCCTGAGTTGGCTCGGCGAGCAATGAAGGCAGCTCGCCCGAGTTTTCCCGTGGTTCGCGAGTCGTGCAGCCGCAGCGGGCGACTGTCCGAATCAAAGCAGTGCGGATCAAAGCGGCACAGTTAGATCAGAGCGGCAAAGTTGGCACAGTTAGATCCGAGCGGCACAGTTGGCGGCGATCCGGCAGCAGATCGCGTCGGCGGGCGACGCGGAACACGGGACGACAGCTTCCGCACCGCCAGAAAAGACCTGAGCGGTGCGGCCACTTTCTGTCACCCCGCGAGGCTAACCCTTTTTGCGGGCACCCCAGTTGTACTTCTTCTGGAATTTCTCAACGCGACCAGCGCTGTCCACATACTTCATCTGCCCCGTGTAGAACGGATGGCAAGCCGAGCAGATATCGATGTGCAGTTTGTCCACCGTGCTGCGTGTCGTGAACGTGCTGCCGCAGCTGCAGGTCACTTCGCATTCGGAATACTTCGGATGAATGTCGCTCTTCATGACGCACCTTGAAAGGCGTGATCGAAAATGATGGGAACGGCGCGAAACACTGCCGCTGCCGGGATTGTTCTGGGATTCGCCGCATGCGCGGAGCGACCTGGCAGAAGCCGTTCAAGGCGCTCCGCAGCTGGCGAAAAGGCCGGGCAGTGTAAAAACGCCCGCCCTGCTCAGCAAGCGCCGAAAGCTTGCTGGCAAGACGATTCCCCTGACGATTTCGCACACTGGCCAGACCGCAGGGCAGCAGATTCCGAAATACTGGCAGATTCTGTTGAGTTGCCCTGCCGGAATTCGTTTCGCGACTGCGAAATCAACGTCCTGGGACACCGCTTTCAGTCACGGGAATCCTGAAGAAAGCATTTGTTGATGAGTTTTGTGCTGGTGCGAAAACACACCCTGGAGGCGCTGCCGATTGGTGCTGACGCTGTCTTTGTCGGGTGTGCCGGATGGAAGGTTGATCTGTGCCTTGCCGGTGACGGCGTCGACGAGGTGCACTGCGAACTGGTTGCTGATCCGCACGGGATTCGTGTCGAATCTCTGTCCCCGGATGGTGTGCTGGTGAACGGGCAGCCGGTTCAAGCGGCGCTGCTCTTCGCGAACGATCAACTGACTGTCGGTTCGTTTGAGTTTCGGGTTGAGCGGGCCGGTGGCGACTCATCGCGGCCCGACCTCCGTTTGCCCGTGACGCTCCATGCCGGCGCCTCGGTCGTGTTCGAGGATGCTGACAGGGAGAGCGGCAACGATGGCGAGCCGATTCTACCTGCGGCTCGATCATCAGGGCGTGTCGTTCAGGGTGTGGGCTCGTCCGAATTCCGTTCTGACGGTCTCTGGCGAGTGCGGCTGGGAAGTCTCGAACTCGGGCCGCTCGACTGGTCGGAGATCCGTGCGATGCTCGACCGCGGCGAATTGCAGCCGGCTGATTCGGTCTGCCGTCAGGGCGAGGTTGTCTGGCAGTCGATCGAGCGTGTGACGGGCTCACAGAGAAATTCTGAGGCGAGGCCGTCACCCGCAATCTTCTCTGAGAGACGGAGAAATTCATCTGCTCGAACGGGCGCGAATTTCTCCGACTCGTTTGCCGCTGCGTCAGGGCACGCTGGGGTCCGCTTGCAAATAGAGTCTGGTGAGACCGCGACCGCCGATTCCGCCACATCGGCAACCTCGTCGTCAGCAGTCGTCGAACCGCAGTACTTCATCCGGCGTCGTTCGGGCGAGGACGGTCCGTTGCCTCGGCACGCGGTTCAGGAACTCTTTGGCGAAGGGGCGCTGCCGGCGAACACTCCCGTGCGGCTCGAATGGCATTCGCAGTGGTCGAATGCCGTCGAGCTTGGTTTCGCGTGTCCGGACGCAGGAACGGAAGTTCGAGCGGAGCCGGGGACTTCTTCCGCAACTCTGCCTGAGCCAGTGCCGGCTCCCCGCGGCAGCAGTGCTGACTGGCGGTTGATGGCGCCGCTGTTTTATGCCCGCTCTGCGCTGTATTCCGTGCACGGTCTGCCGTTGAGGTATCTCGTTCTGCTGCTGCTTGTACTTGGGGCGACGGCGTACGCGATGAAATCCTGGACGAGCCAGCCGGCAAGTACGGCCCTGACGGGAACGGTGCTCCTCGACGATGAGCCACTCGGCGACGTCGTCGTCACTTTCACGGGAACGCGCAGCGGCGAAGTGGCGGCCGGTGTTGCCGACAGCGACGGCCGATTCCGCATTCTGACCATCAGCGGTCGCCTCTCACCGGGACCGTATCGGATTACCGTTCAGCCGGACGAACGCTCGAAAGCAACGTCTTCGCAGGTCGACGGCAGGCGGTCGGTCCCGAAGCGTTATGCGCTGCCGGCGACGAGTGACGTGGCGATCGACGTCACCGCCGAGCAGGCCGACTACCAGATCGCTTTGTCGCGAAACGCAGATCAGACGTCCCGGGCAGCTCGGGCGTCGCGTGCCGCGCGTCGGCAATCCGTGCCTGCCGACTGACTCGAAAACGATTACGCGGTTTCATGGGCTGCCGCCGCTTGGGCTTGCGCCGTTGCAGATCGTTCATCGTCAGCATTCCCAGGTCCTGCAGCGTCGCTCGAACTGATCTCCACATTTGAGAAACGTCGTGCGAGTTGCGTTGACCGCAGGGCCTGCACCGCCTTTACTGCTGGCGACTGTTTTGGGATGGCCAGTATTGAGGACGATTCGCGGTGCGTTGCCGTCACCTGATCCGAAACCGATTTTCCCGCTGGATGCGCGCTGGACTGGTCTGTCTGACGTTGCTCGGTTTCGCGGTCGGCACCGTCGGAATCCCGGTTCCCGTACCTGTTCCGACCGGTCCGAATCCGGAGCAGTTCATTTGCCAGGGACACGGCTGCGGCTGTCAGACGGCGGAGCACTGCTGGAAGGCGTGCTGCTGCTTTTCGCCCAAAAAGCGTCTGGAGTGGGCGGCAAAGAACCAGGTTGAGATGCCTGTTGCGCTGGTCGATCAGCTGCTCGATGACGCCGAGGAGAAATCAGGCAACTCGCTGTGCGCGGCGCCCTCGCACCTTGCAGGTTCACAATCAGGTCACCGGGCGAATCGGAACTCCCCAGATGTCGCTGCGGACTCTGACGTCACGACGGAACAGCGCCCTGCCCGTCAAAGCGGCTCGTCTGCTTCGAAAGAACATTCCGACGGCGTGACCTGGTACTCGGTGATTCTGGCGCGGAAATGTCAGGGGGCCGGCTCAACGCTGCTGCTGCTCTCGGACCCGTTAAGCGTGCCTGAGCCGTCAGTCGGCTGGCAGACACCCGAGTTCACGCAATCTCTTCCGCCTGAGTCTGAGCCGCTGCTGTGCTCGCTCTTCTGGACGCCGCCCGTCCCACCGGGCTGATACGCGGCCTCCGAACGTCTCTGCGCTGTGGTGCTTCGCGCGCGATGCCCGCCTGATTTTCAGGCGGCCTCGTGCGATCGCGGCCTGCTGCTGCCAGTGGCGATTCACCCTGCCAGATCCCGCTGCCTCGGGGCACGCCTGATCTCGCGCGCTGCGCACGGTTGGTCAAATCTTTTGGCCGCTGGCGCTTCAGCGAACTGCGAGGACGCGTTCCTGCATCGGCAGCGACGTCTCGAACTGCTGAATCATCATGGCCGGGGCCGCGCGACGGAGCGGGCCTGACCAGCTTGCCTTCGTGGCGTGGTTCCCGGCCACCTTTCAGCAGCCGAGCCTCTTTCGCGATGCGCTCATGCTCGTCGCCTTTCTTCACCAATGCGCGCACCGCGAGGAAATCTCCCCGGGGCTCGCTTCTCAGGAGTTTATGGATATGGCTCTTTCAACTCGTTCAACCTGTCGGCGATCCCGTGGATTCACGCTGATCGAACTACTGGTCGTTATTGCGATTATTGCAATCCTCGTTGCTCTGCTGCTGCCCGCGGTTCAGTCCGCTCGCGAAGCTGCTCGTCGATCGCAATGCAAAAACAGTTTAAGGCAGCTTGCTCTGGCCTTTCACAATTACGAGTCGACGTACGGTGCGTTCCCGCCGGGTGGTACTCGGGATTCGGACTTCTCGGTTCAGGCTCGGATGCTGCCGTACCTTGAGCAGGAAAACCTGCAGGGCCTGCTCGACTTCGACCAGATCGCCTTTACTGGCGGATGGAGCGGCAAGGTGCCGAATCCGCTGTTCATCGACGCTTTCGCAACAGCGATCCCGGTCTTTCTCTGTCCGAGTGATCCGGCGCCGAAGCAGACACCGATCACGATTTCCGGCACGACTTACACCTACGGCGGCCTGAGTTACATGGTGAGTTACGGAAGCGGCAAGCAGACGAACTATGACTTCCGCTGGCCGTCTGACGGCGCTGTCTATGAGCATTCGAGTGTGAAGTTTCGCGACTTCACCGACGGAACAGCCAACACGGTCATTATGAGTGAGACCGTGCGCAGCGTCGGCGACGACATGACATCGCCCGCCGGTCAGACGCCGCCGTTTCCGTACCGCTTCACGTTGAATGGTTCATCGGGTTTGAGTGCCGCGCTGAATCCCGTGCCGGGCATGACTGCTGGCGGTGCCTGGGGAGCGTACGTCGATGGCCATGGAATGCTCTCCGACCCGGACCTCGCCGCCATCTGGCCGACGTTTACCAACTGGCGCGGCGGGAACAGTCCGGCTCTGCGCGGACGCGGCATTTCCTGGGCGTTCTCCGGAGCCATCAACTCGCTGACGAATGGCTACTCGACACCAAACAGCCCGATCCCGGACATCGTGACGCACTGGACCGGCTTCTTCGCTCCGCGGGCTCATCATTCCGGCGGAGCGCACGTGGCAATGGGTGACGGCTCGGTGCATTTTCTGAGCGACAGTATCGACGCGAATGTGCATCGTGGCCTGCACAGCCGCAACGGCGAGGAGGCTGTCGGCGAGTTCTGATCCGTCGGCAGTGCCGCTTGGCGCGCCCGACCGTCGACGGCGTGCCAGGCCGTTGCCTGAGTCCCTCCAAGTTCAACGATCCTCCTGATTAAGAGCGTGCTGACGTGACAGACTCTTCCAATACCTCGGAGCGTAACCGGCTCTACACAGCGATGTGGCGCTGGCATTTTTATGCCGGGCTGCTGGCCGTTCCGATCTGCATTTTCCTCGGCATCACCGGGGCCATTTACCTCTTCAAACCCGTCGCTGAGCCGTGGCTCTATCTGGAACTGCTGACCGTCGAACCGGGAACCGCTCGCCTTCCCGTCGAGGAGCAACTGGACGCGGCGCGGAAAGCATTTCCGGAATCGAAGCCGGACAGCATTACTGTCGGCCTCGGACCGGCGGATGCGACCGAAGTCGGACTACGCGACAAGGCGGGACGCAACGTGCTGGTCTATGTTAATCCGTATTCGGGAGAAGTGACTGGCTCGCTGGTGCGCGACCAGATGCTGATGCAGCAGGTTCGCGATCTGCACGGCGAGCTGATGCTGGGCGCGTTCGGTTCGGCGTTCGTCGAGCTGACGGCCTGCTGGACGATCATTCTGCTCATGACGGGGCTGTATCTGTGGTGGCCGCGCGCGGGGCTTCGCTGGAAAGGCGTTTTCGTTCCACGACTGCACCAGGGTTCGCGAATTTTCTGGCGCGATCTGCACGCGATCGTCGGCGTGTACTCGGCAGCTGTCGTGCTCGTGTTGCTCGTCACCGGGCTGCCGTGGACCAACGTCTGGGGCGGCCTCTTCAAGCGAGCCCAGACTGCAACGGGCCAGGCACGACCGGTCGCGGCGGACTTTCGCGTTCCGTACCGCTCAGAACGGTCGGACGGTTCCGTCCCGCTGACTCTGCCTGCCGCTCTTGCGATTGCCGCCGATGTGCGCGTCCCCGAGGGCTCGACCGTCAAGCTGCCGCGCGGTCCGGAAGGCACGTACGGTTTCATCAACCGGGCAAGAAATCCTGCGGAGTCCGACTTCCTCTACCTCGATCAATACTCCGGCAAGGTCCTGGCGCGAGCGAACTGGGACGACCATCCGATCTCAGCAAAAGCCGTCGCACTCGGCATTCGCCTTCACCAGGGAGAACTGTTCGGCACAGCGAACCTCATCCTGATGCTGCTCGGAGCACTGGCGACCGTCTGGCTGTCCGCGACGGGCGTCATCATGTGGTGGAGACGCCGTCCGCAGGGAAAGCTCGGCGTGCCAGAACTTCCAGTCGACTGGCGTCTCCCGCGCGGCATCGCCGTGATCACGATCGTCCTCGCCATTGGCTTCCCACTCGTCGGAGCGTCCCTGATCCTCGTCTACCTGTTCGAACGATTTTTCCTCAGCCACCTGCCACGAGCTTCTGCGTGGCTCGGGCTGAGTGCTCGCTGAGTAGGTTCGTTGCCGCAAGGTGCGTTCCGGTCCGGAAGGGATCACAGAGGGTAACCGGGGGTCGCAGACCCCCGGTTACGTTTCAGCCCATCGCGAGCATCCTGAAGGGATGCCAGAGTCAGTCACAAAGCGAACGGGCAGGTTCTGGCATCCGTTCAGGATGCGATTCGCGACGCGTCTCAGTTCCGGGGGGCTCGGCTGCGCTCCGACACCCCGGCGACTTTCTGCGATCACTTCGTGATCAGGCACGAGGATTCAGTGGGCAGGACAGACTGAGCTTGCGAAGGAAGCCTCGGACCATCGATTTGAAAAACAACGAGCCGGGGCTTCGCTCGTGCCTCGCTCCAGACCCGCCCACCTCGGATCAACAGGCCACTGCATCTCAGGCATTCGCCGATTCGCCACTTGATGCGGCTCGGTTCAGGGCTTTGAGATACGCAGCGGCGCTGGCGGCGACAACGTCCGTGTGGACGCCCTTGCCGTGATACATCTCGCCGTCGACCTCGATCTGCACGTTGACTTCGCCGAGCGCGTCCTTGCCGCTGGAGACGCTGCGGACCTGATAGTCCGTCAGCCGGGCCTCAATCCCGATGACGCGTTCGAGCGCCTTGAACACGGCGTCGATCGGGCCGTCACCGGTCGCGGCGTCGCGGATAATCTCTTCCGAATCATCGCGGCTCATTTCGAGCGTCGCCGTCGGCAGCACGTCGGTTCCGGCGAGCGTATGAAAACGTTCGAGCGACCACTGCTCCTTGCTCTCCCCGATGTGATTCTCGATCAGAGCAATGATGTCCGAGTCGTAGACCTCTTTCTTCTTGTCGGCGAGCGCGATGAATTCGTCGAAGACCCGCTGAGTCATCTCCTCGTCCAGTTGGAAACCGAGGTGCTGCACGCGGTCGCGGAAGGCGTGCCGGCCACTGTGCTTGCCGAGTACCAGATTCTGGCCGACGTAGCCGACGTCTTCGGGCCGCATGATTTCGTAAGTGGCACGGTTCTGCAGCATCCCGTGCTGATGGATGCCGGCTTCGTGGGCGAAGGCGTTCTGCCCGACGATCGCCTTGTTTCGCTGAACCGTCATGCCGGTAATGCGGGAAACGAGGCGGCTGGTCGGAAACAGTCGCTGCGTGTTGATCGTCGTATCGACTCCGTAGTGATCGTTGCGCGTACGGAGCGCCATGACGACTTCTTCCAGCGACGCGTTGCCCGCTCGTTCGCCCAGGCCGTTGATCGTGCATTCGATCTGCCGCGCGCCGGCTTCGACAGCGGCCAGGCTGTTGGCGACGGCGAGACCCAGGTCGTTGTGGCAGTGCGTACTGATCACCGCCTGCTCGATATTCGGCACGTTCTCTTTGAGATGCCGGATGACGTTGTAGAAGTGTGTCGGCGTTGAATAGCCAACCGTGTCCGGGATGTTGACGGTTGTTGCCCCGGCAGTGATCGCCTTTTCCGTGACCTCGCACAGAAAGTCGAGTTCCGTGCGGGCGGCGTCTTCGGGCGAGAACTCAATGTTGTCCGTGTAGCCCTTGGCCTGTTCGACACCGCGGACGGCCCGTTCGATGATTTCGTCCTTGGTCATCTTGAGCTTGTGCTCGCGATGAATCGCGCTCGTGGCGAGGAACACATGGATCCGGCGGTTCGCGGCGTCTTTGAGTGCCTCGCCGGCTCGCGTGATGTCATCTTCGCGGCAACGGGCGAGACCGCAGATCACAGTCTGGTCGCCGAACCGCTGCGCGATCTTCTGGACGGCTTCAAAGTCACCGGGCGACGCGATCGGAAAGCCGGCTTCGATCACGTCGACGCCAAGTTCGACCAGTGCCCTGGCGACTTGCAGCTTCTCTTCGGTCGTCATGCTGCAGCCGGGCGACTGCTCGCCGTCACGCAAGGTTGTGTCGAAAATCGTGATCGTGTCGCTGGACATGTCGAGGTCCTCGGGTCGGAGAGGAGTTCAGAACTGGTTGAAGTCAGGCAACAAAAAAAACCCTGAGGCCGGGAAGCCTCAGGGTTTGTAGATCGCTGGTCACAGCTCACTCAATACAACCTAAGCCTTTCCGGAGGCGGGCCCCAGTAGAGACAGGCTCAGGTTGAGCAGGTTGGAGATCATTCGAGTCGACCTGTGAATTTGAATCAGGGCGGGACTTTAGCCCCGTACTGCCGCGAAATCAAGAACGCTCGTCAGGGCGAGTTGACAGACGGCGGATCGGCGAGGTTCGCTGGCTTTCTTCGTTTAACGCCCAGCCGCAGGCGCCGGCGACCACTGAGGTTGAGAGCCGGAGGTGGCCGGCGCCTGCGGCTGGGCGTTAAACGAGGGACCGCGACAAAGAGGCGGCTCGCCACCAGGCAGGGCTCGCTCGATCCGGCCCCGCCTGACAAACCGACGCTTCCTCGTAACACAAAATGCGAGGCGGTCCCCTTCCGTGAAATATCGGGCTCCGGTACGCTCCCCGCTTCGCTTCCGCAGGGCGACCGTTCTCGCCGCTGCAATCGCTGCCGCAAGTCCGGCAGCAGGCGGCACTGACAGGCGTCGGTGCCGGTTTCCTCGTTGAAATCGACGGTAAAGGTCTGGAATCGTGCTCCGTACTCACACCTGTGGCGAACTGCGAAAAGAACACGCTGGCCAGGACACTTCGGTCTGTGGCTGGGTCGACAGTTACCGCGATCACGGCGGCCTGGTCTTTATCGATCTGCGCGACCGTTACGGATTGGTTCAGGTCGTCTTCGATCCGAACGAATGCCCCGAGGCTCACAAGGTTGCCGGCACGCTTCGCAGCGAAGACGTCATTCGCGTTGACGGGCATGTCAAACTGCGTGGCGAAGGGCTGTCGAATCCAAATATCGCCACGGGTGAAGTCGAGGTTCGCACGAACGTGCTGACCGTGCTCAACAAGAGCAAGACGCCACCATTTGAACCGACCGGCGACAACATGCCGAATGAGGAACTGCGGCTGAAGTACAGGTACGTCGATCTCCGTCGGCCACAGCTCCAGGAAGCGATGATTCTGCGTCACAAGCTGTGCAAGGCGACGCGCGACTACTTCGACCAGCAGGGGTTTCTCGAAGTCGAAACACCGATGCTCGGCAAGAGCACCCCGGAAGGTGCTCGTGACTATCTGGTGCCCAGCCGCGTGCATCCGGGTAGCTTTTATGCGCTGCCCCAGTCGCCGCAGCTCTACAAGCAGTTGCTGATGGTCGGCGGGCTCGATCGCTACTTCCAGATCGCCCGCTGCTTCCGTGACGAAGACCTGCGAGCCGACCGTCAGCCCGAGTTCACTCAGGTCGATGTTGAAATGTCGTTCGTCGAGCAGGAAGACATTCTCACGACGATCGACGGCCTGATCGCTCACCTGGTCAAGGAGATTCGGGGCGAGGAATTTCCGTTGCCACTGCCGCGGCTGACCTACGCCGAAGCGATGGAGCGGTTCGGATCGGACAAGCCGGATATGCGGTTCGGCATGGAACTGGTCGATTGCGGCGAGATCGCGGCAGCCTGCGGTTTCGGCGTCTTCAGCAAGACGATCGAGGGTGGCGGGCGCGTCCGCGGCATCAACGCCAAAGGGGCGGCTGAAAAATACACGCGGCGGATGATCGACGAACTGACCGCCTGGGTCGGCGATTACGGCGCGAAGGGGCTCGCGTTCTTCCGCGTCAAGGAAGGCAAGCTCGATTCGCCGATCGCGAAGTTCTTCTCGGACGAGCACCAGCAGGCAATCATCGAAAAGCTGGGCGGGGAGAACGGCGACCTGCTGTTCTTCGTCGCAGATAAAGGTTCGGTCACGTCGGCGGCGCTCGGCGCCCTGCGGAACCGGCTGGCGAAGGAACTTGAGCTTTACGATCCGAAGACGCTCAATGTGCTGTGGGTTGTCGAGTTCCCGCTGTATTCGTGGAGCGAGGAAGACAATCGCTGGCAGGCTGAGCATCACCCGTTCTGCTACCCGAACGAAGAAGACCTCGACAAGTTCGACACCGACCCCGGTTCGATGCGGGCTCAGTCGTACGACCTGGTCTGCAACGGTTACGAAGCCGCCAGCGGCAGCGTCCGTGTTCACGATCCCGCCGTGCAGCAGAAGATCTTCGACTTCATCGGTATCGAGCAGGAAGAGGCGGAAGAGCGTTTCGGTTTCCTGTTGAACGCGCTGCGTTACGGAGCCCCGCCGCACGCCGGGATTGCTCTGGGACTTGACCGCTGGGTGATGATGTTCCTGGCGAACGACAACATCCGCGACGTCATCGCGTTTCCGAAGACGCAGAAGGCCGCCGACCAGATGACGGAAGCGCCGTCCCTCGTCGACGCGCACCAGCTCCGCGATCTGCACATCAAGACGGACCTGCCTGCCGAGGCATAACGCTGCCGCGCCATCCGCCGGGTTGGCCGCGAATGAGAGCCCGTGTCCCGCTGAGGTTTTGCTCTGCGCCGGCGCCGCTGCGCCGTTTTCTCTGGCGTAATTGCCGGACGCTGCGTCTGCCGCTTCCGATTGATCGGTTTGTTCCGGCGAATCGGTGACGGGATTCCGCAATCACGAAGCATCGCCCGGGGAGAGTGTCGGTTCATTGTGCCAAACGTGCATAGTGATGCTGCAGCGGAGGGAATATGCCTCCCGGCAGCCTGACCTGAGTTTTCTCTTCCTGACGAATGCGAAAGACTCTGCGACCGTTTGGATTTTCAGCACTGCGGCCTGTCAGTGCTGAATCTGCGGATCGAAGCGGTGTCGCAGGCAGGCAGGCAGACCGACCGACACGAGCCACTCAAACAGCGAGGCCACGAATGATGCTGGAGCGGATCACGTTTGGAATTACGTCCTTTGAGAGACCACGGCTTCTGGAGCAGCTTGTCGCGTCGATTCGACGTCGCTATCCCCAGGCAAAAATCCTGGTCGCCGACAACGGACGTCAGAAAGCCAGCCTGCCGGCCGATGTTCGAGTTCTGAACCTCGCTTTCGACTGCGGCCTGTCTCGCGCGCGGAACGCGCTGGTCGACAATCTGGAAACGGAATTCCTGCTGCTGCTGGAAGAAGACTTCCTGTTCACGGACGAGACACGCGTCGAACCGTTTGTCGAGATTCTCGATTCTGATGACGAGATCGGAATGATCGGCGGCGCGATGCGGGGAAGTACCGGGCGACTTGGCCTTTACTGTCTCGACATCGACATCTTTCGCAATGTTATGTATGTTCAGGATGCGACGCGCCGCATGCGGGTCACGCCGTACGGCACGAGTTATCGTGTCTGCGATATTGCCTGGAATTTCGGTCTCTTCCGCCGCGAGTTTCTGGCGCTCAATCGCTGGGACGACCGCCTGAAAGTTGGAGAGCACGCGGCCTATTTTCATCAGGCCAAACTCCGCGGGCAGTGGCGCGTCGCGGCGACGCCGGCAGTCGTTATCTATCATGTGCCCGACCAGCGAACGGAGCACTATCGTAAGCACCGCCATCGGGCGAAGGACTTCCTGCACCAGTACCTGGCATGGAATGGTTTGCGGGATTACCGGCGGGTTCCGCCCCTGAGCTATCAGGACGACCAGTTCGGCAAGCCCAACGTCGTTGTACTCGGCGTTGGCCACTCCGGCACGACGGTGTTCACGCGAATGCTCAACGCCGCTGGCTGGGATCTGCCCGGTGCGGACAAACGTTTTGCCGAGTGCGTCTGGATGCGGGACTTCAATCTGCAGCTGATGCACCAGGGGCATTTTGATGCTCGGCGAGCCATGCAAAGGCTGTCCGGGATGCCGCAGCCGTGGGCGGTCAAGGATCCGCGTTTCGTCTTCACATTGCATTTCTGGAAGCCACTGTTCGCGGAGATGGAGCGGCCGCCCACACTCGTGCGGATTTCCCGCAACCCTGACGACCTGAAACGCAGCTATCTGCGTCGCGGCTTTCGCGGCAACATTCATGACGCGATCGATCAACGCTTGCGACTGTGCGAGCGGCAGTACGAAGCCTGGCCCTGGCCGCGCGTCACGATTCAATATGAGCAACTCGGCCTGGCGGCGCGCCTCTTTTCACAGACGGGATCTCCCGTCGACGACGTGCCTCCGATCTGGCCGCCGGGACCGGAAACACTCGGCGTGATCCACCACAATCACGATGACCGGCTCCAGGCGATGGCCGGATCGAGCCACGGCCCGACGTCGGCAGACAAGCGGTCCCAGGCGGTCTCTCCCGGCTGGCAGGCCGCCTTCTCTGTGGATGAGAATATCGAAGGCACGGAGCACCAGATGGTTGATGAAGTGGTCCGTGGCGACGCCGGTTCGCTCTCGCCAGCGTGGAAGAATGCGTTTTCTCAGGACGAGATCATCGAAGGGATGGAGCATCGATCGCTCGACGGAAACGTTGAGGATCAGTCCGGAGCGTTGCGGTCTGGCTGGCAGCAGGCTGTTCCTCAGGACGAGATCATCGAAGGAATGGAGCATCGATCGCTCGACGGAAACGTTGAGGATCAGTCCGGAGCGTTGCGGCCTGGCTGGCAGCAGACTGTTCCTCAGGACGAGATCATTGAAGGGATGGAGCATCGATCGCTCGACGGAACAATCGACGTCCAGGTATCGACTGACGGTCAGAGAATGGGAAACTCTTCGGCACCAGCCCGACCGACGGCGGGAGCGCCGGGCAAGTCAGGGGCGGCTTCGTTTGTGCCTGGCTGGAAATCGATTGTTCCCGAGCCGGCGGCTGACGATCCTCAATGAGAGGTTTGCTAAGGAACGTGTTCGAAACAACTTCCCGTTTATTGAGGCACGCTGCTCCGCGGCGTCAGCCTGGTCATTGGGCTGACCTTGCGGAGCGAGGTGCCACTTTGGGGAAGTTGTTTCAAACACGATCCTGAGGAACGAACTGCGAGCGGTCAGGCGGTCGTTGTGTCCTTGCCTGTTTGCCGTCGAACGCGGTGATGAATAGAGTCTGCTCAGTATCCGTCGACTTTTGCCTGGCGCCGCCAGGTGCTCCCTGAATCGGCCCTCCGAGGACGCGACATGGCAGTGTCTTCTTTGAAGCAAATGCTTGATCGGCTGCTTGAGACCGGACTGATTTCGGATCAGCAGTTTCGCGAACTTGCCGAGAGGAAAAATCCGGACGACACGCTGCCGTCAATTGCCGGAGTGACGCGCAGGCTGGTTGACGAGAAAGTGCTGACGCCGTTTCAGGCAGACCGAATCTCCGACGGCAAGCCGGAAGAGCTGGTCATTGATGAGTATGTCCTTGTTGACGTGCTCGGCTCGGGGGGGATGGGCGAAGTCTGCCTCGCGCGACATCGGTTTATGCACCGGGAAGTCGCGATCAAGCTGCTGGTTCCCGGATCAGCCGCGAAGATCGAATCGATTGAACGGTTCAAACGCGAAGCTCAGGTTGCCGCAAAGCTCGATCACTCCAACGTCGTCAGGGCGCTCGACGCTGGCGTCTACAACAACCAGTACTACCTCGTCATGGAGTACGTGAGGGGAAAGAGCCTTGGCGAGATTGTCAAAGGTCAGGGAGCAGTTCGGCTTGACCGTGCCCTCGACTTCACCATTCAAGCTGGTCAGGGAATCGAATACGCGCATCGCCAAAGCGTGATTCACCGGGACATCAAGCCCAGCAATCTCCTGCTGAGCGAAGACGGGACGGTCAAAGTGACCGATCTGGGACTGTCTCGCGTCCTGCAGCCAGCGGAAAACGTGACTGAAATCCCGGATGACGGAGACGACTTGACATCGTCCGGTATGATCATGGGAACCGTTGACTTCATGGCACCCGAGCAGGCGGCGACTCCTCGAGATGCCGACGAACGGGCAGACATTTACGGCCTCGGCTGCACACTCTATTTCCTGGCGACAGGAGGAGCTGTCTTTCCGGGCGACACGCCGATGGCTCGCCTGATCGCGCACCGCGAGACGCCGCCACCAAAAATCACTGATGCATTGCCGAACGCTCCCCGGAGCCTGGACCGTGTCCTCAAACGAATGCTGGCGAAGTCTCCAGACAGCCGGTACCAGACGGTCAGCGACGCGCTGCGTGACCTTCGCGGTTGCCTGCGCGAGTATCAGGAGGGACTGTCCGACCTGCCGGATACCGAATTCCGTCGCGATGAACTTCCGGCGGCGACGCGCCGCTCCAGGCCGTCAATCGTGATTGCTTCGTGCGTCATTGCGACCGTCCTCGTCGGTGTCGGGTTACTGATGAATCCCGATTGGATGCCGACTGTGGCAGCCAGACGAAACGTCCAGCCAGGTGCGTCGCCGGGATCCGATCCCCGGTTGCCGGAAGCTGATGCCGCTGAGAACGATCCGAACGCTCCGGTAATGCCTGAGAACGTGCAGATTGAAGACGGTTCGGAACCCGTCGACGTGCTGCGGATTCTCGATCTCAAAACCGCGCATCAGGAAGGTGTGAACTGGATACTCAAGGACGGCCAACTGGTTACCGGAGTCGATGTCGGCGAGTCAAAGCGACGCGCCCTGCTGGCGTTGCCCGTTGACGTCGGTGCGAACTACTGGCTGACGATGGACGTCCGGCGACTTCCAGTCGACACGGTTGTGAAGGGGCCGTTTGTCGTCGGCCTGTCGGTCGGGCCCAGTTCGTGCGTTGCCGCGTTTGACGCCCATCGAGAGGCTGGTACGCGAATTTCTTTTCTGGACAGTGTGCGTGGTGCCGATTTCCAGACAACGTTCGCCAGAACGGATTTCCTCAGAATTCGTGAGGACGAGTGGGTCACCGTTCGCATTCAGGTCGGTGTTGACGAGTCAGGACTGGCGACTGTGAGCGCTGGAATCGATGACATTCTGCCGATGGAATGGCAAGGCCGTCCGGATGAAATTGAGATTGCCAGCGGCTGGGCTCCGCGCTGGCCGGCACAGTTGTTCGTCGGGTCAAATCTGCGGACGCAGTACGAGGTCAGGAATCTGTGGGTCGGGCCGGGCACGCTCCCTGACGAAGAATCTGAAGAATCGCCGGCAGAAGTTCCCACTGACTCAGCAAATCCTGCAGACGCCGAATCGGGAAGCGGACAGCCCTGATCGCCATGTTGGCTGGCCAACCCCGTCCGGCTCGGACTGTGGTTGTGCTACTTCGCCGCCGATACACTCCCGCCTCGGTCCAACTGCAATCCATTGGGTGGGAATATCGATGAAAACCAACTGCCTGCTGCTGTCATTGTTTCTAAGTGCTTTGAGTGTCTCGTCGACCGTCGCGCAGGACGAAGCGGCCTCGGCGGCTAAGGATGAAACGGCAACTGAGAACGCAGCGGAAACTCCGAAGAATCCGCAGGCCACCTGGCAGAAACTGCTGGAGCGTCGGCGTGAGATTTACGGCGAACTCCTGAAACTGCGGAAGGAATTCGACGCAGCTGCCAAGGCCGACGACAAACGCCGGATCCGTGACACCTTCACTGACCTGATTACCGAGTTCGATATCGAGATCTACCCCGAGATGCTCGAACTGGCCCCGGTCGTCTACGAAGCCAACCCCGACGATCTGGACGCGGCCGAGATCGTCATGAAGCAGGCTTTCAACGCGAACGATTTCGACCGCTCCGCTGAGATTTCCTCGAAGCTGGTCGCCGCCGGACGCGAAACCCGCGATGTGCTGGGGATGGCCGGTGTGTCCCAATTTGCTCTGCACAACTTCGAGGAAGCCCACACGATCCTCAGCAAGGCCAGCGAACAGAATCGTCTGGATCCACGATTCGATTCCTACGTCGACGCTTCGCAGAACTACATCGAGTTCTGGAAGACCGAGCAGGAGATCCGAGCCAAAGAAGCCGCCCTCGAAGGCGACCAGGCGCTGCCCCGCGTCGAGTTTGATACGGATCGCGGCAAGATCGTGTTCGAGCTGTTCGAGAACGAAGCCCCCAATACTGTCGCCAACTTCATCAGCCTGATCGAAGGCGGCAAGTATGACGGTGTCAAGTTTCACCGAGTCATCAACGCGTTCATGGCTCAGGGCGGTGACCCCAACACACTTGACGACGATCCTGCCAACGACGGTCTGGGCGGTCCGGGCTACACGATCAAGTGCGAATGCTACAAGGAAGACGCTCGCAAACATTTTCGGGGCAGCCTGAGCATGGCTCACGCCGGCCCGGATACCGGAGGCTCTCAGTTCTTCATTACTCACCTGCCGACCAGCTGGCTGAACCCCCGACTGGAACCGCAGAAAGGCGGCCACACAGTCTTTGGCCGAGTGATCGAGGGGATGGACGTTGCCGCCTCGCTGGAGAAGGGCGATGCGATCAAAAAGGCGACAGTCCTCCGCAAACGCCCGCACGAGTACAAACCGGAAGTCACGGAAGAAACCACCGAGTTCCCGGAAAGTCCGACCGAGTAACCGGCTCCGACCGCTCACAAACGACTCACGTGGCAAGCTCAGGGGCGGCGCGGAATTATCGGTCGTCGCTACCGTCGCCAGGCGGTGGGTTTCTATCTGTTGTAGCTACCGTCGCCAGACGGTGGGCTTCTTCAGGGACGTTCGTGTTTCTCGCATGAAACCACGTTCCGTCGACGTAACTACTGAGCAAACCCGGACAGTATTGTTCAGAACGCCGCTTGCGGCGCTGGCAGTAGTTCGCCGCCTTCAACGAGCAGATAGTGTTGCGAGACATGGACGTCTCGAAACTCCTGCTGCCGTCCGGACGGCCATGCGATCCGAAGCGAATCGACGCGACGGGTCGCACCGACGCCCATCATCAGTCGGCGCTCGTTGGTGCATTGATAGCCGTCGCCCGCCGTCAACTGATGAATGTGAGTTTTGCCGCCGATGACCGCCGTCACGACAGCTCCAATCGCATCACGGGCGGTGCTGGTTGCCGTGAGACGCAACGTCAGAAATCTGCACTCGCCTGGGTCGGACGTGTTTGTCAGGAGATAGCTCGGATTGTCGAGCAGCCCCACGGCCAGATCAGGACGACCATCGCGGTTCCAGTCCAGTCGGGCAACGGCCCTGCCAACTCGTTCGGCATCGCACCATGCTCCGACCTGACGTGCCGGAAGCAATTCGAGCCGGTCCCCGACCCACTCGAACAACTGAGGCTTCATCGCGTAAGGAGTTCCGCGTCGGGACAGGTCATGAGTGAACCCGTTGGCGATGAAGAGTTCCTGACGTCCGTCAAGGTTTGCATCGAGAAACTGGGTCCCAAACCCCAGGACTGGCAGAGTCGTCTCGTGCAGGCCCGTTTCCCGCGTGAGGTCGTCAAACAGAAACCCATCGTTCAGAGCGTACAACGTGTTCGATTCGTGAAGGAAGTTGGTCACCAGCAGATCAAGCCGCCCGTCCTGAGTACAGTCGGCCACAGCAATGCCCATACACGCTTCCGCTTTGCCGTCCCGGTTGAAGGCGAGTCCCGCGGTTGCCGCGAGGTCGGTCAGCTTCCCGTCGCCAGGTGCTGCTTCCGAGTACAGAAAGTTGGCGACCGTATCGTTGGCGACAAACAGCGACAGTCGTCCGTTTCCGAAATCCGCTGTCGCAATCCCCAGCCCCTTCCCCGCAGGCGAAGGCTGGAGCACGTCAACAGTCCCGTTTCTGAACCCACCCCTCCCATCTCCCAGCCAGACGCAATCCACAGCCGGCGGAAAATCGTACGGCGTGCACATGTTCGGGGAGCCGTCGTCGATGGCACACACTCGCTCAAAGACGTCATCCCCTCCCAGATAATTGACGTCGTAGAGGTCCGGGTGTGAGTCGCCGTTGACGTCCGCGATCAGACAGCTCGTCGTCCAGCTCGGTGGCAGTTCCGCCAGAAATGCTGAACTGCTGTTAAACGTGCCGTCTCCGCAGTTCAGCCACAGGCAGTTCGTCCCCGTGTTCGCCACATAAAGATCAGGGAAACCGTCGTTGTTCGCGTCACCTGCTGAGACCCCCTGGCCGAAGCCGTCTTCGCCGATCACTCCAGCGCTGATCGCTGTCTCCTGGAAGTGTTCTCCGTCGCGATTGCGAAACAGTCGATCGGAATGCTGACGATCGTTCGACTCCTTCCAGAGGCGTCCTTGAGTGCAGAACAGGTCTGGATTGCCGTCCCGGTCATAGTCGATGGCGGCAATGCCGCCGCCGGCAAATTCAAACATGCGCTGCGACTTCACTTTGCCGCCGGTGAAGTACTGAAAGTCGAAGCCTGTCTCGTCGCGAGACTGTCGAAAGGCAATCCCGGTCGACGTACCGCCTGAACCGGATTCCTGGAACAGTTCCTCGGAGGTAGAGACAGAATAGCTGGCCAGAGCCATTTTCCGAGCAGGATTGAAATCGGGAGCGGTCAACTGCAGCGGCAAGGTCCGCAGTTGTGGCTCGAGACGCTCGATGATCTGTTGCAGGCCGCGATCGACGGAACCAGCGGCAAGCGTCAACCGAGCCCAGGCATACGCTTCCCACAGTCTGCCCACAGCCTCGTAAGCGTTGACCAGCTTCCGCATTTCCGAGACGCCCGGCGTTGTCTCGCTCATGATGGTCTGCTGCTGGACATCGTTCAGCTCGTTGAGCTGCTCGACGCGAAGCTGCAGCGGTGCGGCGAGGTCCTGACGTCCAGAAGCTGACAGTTCGAGGGCAAGCTGGTTGAGAGCCGAAACAACTTCAGGCCGCTTCCTGACGGCTTCCCAGAAGCAACGAATCGCGCTCTCCCGTTCTCCGGCCCGCGCACTGAGTTCACCGAGAACCTGCCAGGCTTCTGCTGATGCGTGTTCGGTCGAAACTTCACTTGCCCATGTCTGCAGTTCTTTGAACCGGTTGTTAGCAAGTAACTGGCGGCCCAGCTGGCCGTGAAATCCGGCAGGCAACCCGGAAAGGCGAGAGGCTTCCTGCAGCTTCTTCAGGGCGAGCGGCGCTTCCTGCATCGAATCTGCCGCCTTCGCCTGTCCAAGCAGCGGACCGGGATCCGTCGGGTCGGCCTGGCGTGCGGCTTCCAGCATGGAAGCATTGCTCAGCGAACCGGACTCACGCGACAGCAGTATAAGCAGGTCTGAGAACTCACCCGCTCGAATCAGCCTCAGCACATGAGGAATCGCTTCGGTGCGTCTGCCGCAAAGCCCCAGCAGGCGGGCGTATCCGTCGTTGGCGGCAACGTCGTCAGGCGCGAGACTCAGCACGTCGAGATAAGCTCGTTCGGCTTCGCGAAACCGAAACACCTCGTTGTGTAGAAGCTCTGCCGACGTTCTGCGCGCGTTCAGCCAGCGTTTCTCATTCTCGCGAGAGATGCGGCTCAGGTCCGACAGCGCCTGTTCGAATGCGTTGCGCTCGAGTGCGCACTGAGCGGCAACTTCAAACGCCCAATCGGCTGAGGCCTCAAGTTCAATGGCCTGACGGGCAAGTCGCTCGGCCTCGGCAAGTTCGCCATGTGCAACCAGAATTTCCGCCTGACGCAGCAGGGCGCCGGCCCGCTCCTCTCGCGACTCCAGAGTGAACAGCGTGCCGCAGAGCAGCACTCCGACCAGGACGATGGCCAGCGTGATGACGATTCGCCTTGATCCGAAAGACTGATTCACTGCTTGCGACCATTGTATGGAACGACTGGCAGCGTCCCGATTCTCGCGTCACGCACCCATGTGGCCATGACCGAATTTTCAACAACGATCAGCTGAGAATCAATCGGTGGCTGAACGACGCCCGAAGTGTTCCCGGATGGCCAATGAATCTCCATTCTTAAAATGGATTCGCGATTTCCAGTCGCCACCGTGATTATTCGTTCGTTGCTCGCCATGTAGCCGTCCCCCGCATAAAGCTGATGCGTGACCTGCTTCCCATCGAAAGTCAGGGTAATCCGACTGCCGATTGCATCGCGGGCTGATTCCGTGGCTGTCAGTCGGACTTTCAAAAAGTGGCCATGCGAGTCCGTCACATTCTTCAGCACGGACGCTGGTGCGTTGATATTCGAGACGATGAAGTCCGGCAGGCCGTCTTGATTCCAGTCGACGCGGGCCAGGCCGCGGCCCAGATATTTCCTGTCGAACCACGGTCCGAGATCGTCAGCGAACAGTTCCTCGAATTGCCCGGATCGGTTCCTGAAGAACTGCGGCCGCATCTGGTACTCGCCCCCCTGGTCGCGGTAGTCATCCACATGTCCGTTGACGACAACAAGATCCGGCCAGCCATCGAGGTCGGCATCGAGAGCCTGTGTCCCCCACCCGGTAAACGGGATACTTGGAGCCAGCAGACCCGATGTGCGGGTTGCATCGGTAAACAATCCGGAAGCGTCCTGCAGATACAGCGTGTTCGCTTCGTTATGAAAATTCGTGACGAAAATGTCCGTCAGGTTGTTGCCATCCCAGTCTGCAACCGCGACCCCCATACATGCCATCGGCAGGCCATTGTCATTAAAGGCGAGCCCCGTCGTCACCGCCCGGTTCGACAGTCGCATGTTGTATGGATTGTCCGCTGGCGTGTTTTCGAGAAAGTAGTTGGCCACCTGATCGTTGGCAACAAACAGGTGGGGTCGGCGTGGTTCGTCGAGTTCCACGGCGACAACTCCGAGTCCCTTGGATTCGGATTGCGGCGTCGCGTCTTCCGCCATGACAAACCGCCCGTCGCCCTGATTGATCAGAACGCGGTCCGGAGCGCCGGGGAAAACGCCTGGCGAGCAGGCCAGTCCCTGACAGATTCGCACGAAGAGATCTTCCCCCGACAGATAATTGACGTCGTAGAGATCGGCGAGGCCATCAGCGTTCAAATCGGCAATCATCACGCTGACGGTCCACGACTCATCGACGACGCCGGCCTCTGTCGAGACGTCGCTGAACGTGCCGTCTCCCATGTTTTGATAGAGAGTGTTGGTGTGCGTGTTCGCGACGTAGAGATCGGGAAAGCCATCGTTGTTGTAGTCTCCGGCGGAACATCCCTGTCCGAAATCAGCGTCACCTTCGCCGAGCGCATGGGACACGTTTTCGAACCTCTGTCCGGAGATATTGCGGAACAATCCGTCGCGGTATCGATCAGACGTTGATGGCCGGGTATCTCCGGTTTTCCACACGGTTCCCTGCGAGAAGAACACGTCGGGTGCCAGGTCGAGATCGAAGTCAATTACGGCAACACCGCCGCCAGTCTGCTCGAATGTGCGAGCCCCTTTCGTCTGTGGGTCTTCGCCATTGAAGTAGCTGAATTCCAACGACGCCTCGTCCTCAAACTGAATCGTCGATTTGATCGAGTCCGTAACCAGCGATTCTGTCGGCGTTGTTTCCACAGTGAGCGATGCTCTGGCAAGAAGCTCTGCGAAGTGACGGGACGATTTCAGCGCTCTGTTCGCGGCGGGGTTGCGGTCAGAAGCCACCAGCGGCAGCCGGTCTGTCAACGCGTGTCGGTGCCGCTGGAGAAAATCGTTGGGCCATTCGGACTGCGGAAAACGTTCGCGGGCAACAACCGCCCAGGCAGACGCTTCCCAGATGCGTCCGAGCTGCTCAAGTAGTGTGACGGATCGTCGCAGGGCGTCCTCGTTCGCGCCCTCAGAAATCAGGGCCTGATCGATGGCCTGTGAGAGTGCGATCAGCAACTCGGCGTACTCAACGACCTCGTGTGCCGGCGACCTGTCAAGTGCCACGAGCACCTGTCCCAGCATGTAGAAAGCACGCCGATGAAATGGCGTTCGCGCGACGGTCTGCCAGAAGCACTCAGCTGCCGTCTCGAGATCCGACTGGCCGCGCGCCCATAAGCCTCGAACGAACCAGATATCCGGATTGGCGTCGGCATCTGCAGGCAGTCTCTCGTGCCAGCGAACAAACTGTTCGCCATCCGCCCGCTCAACGAGTAACTCGCCGAGCATTGCATGAGCTGCGGTCAGCTGAGGCGAATCTGCAACCAGAGACTGCAGAAGAGATTCCGCGCCAGGTTTGCCATCGTTGTATGCAGCGGCGGCCAGTGCCAGTCGCACGATCTCGTCGTCAGGTGCGAGCCGCCTGCACTGATCCAGAAACTCTTTCTGCTCAATGGGACGGCCAACATCTGCAGCCAGGCCAAGCTCCTTCAGAGTTGCATCACCTCCCTTGATCAGCACGAAGTAGTGCTCCAGTGACGCCCATCGCCGCCCGGTCAGTGACAGCAGAAACGCCATTCGCTCGTTCGTCAGGCCGTTGCCGGGCTGAAGTTTCAGAACGTCGCGATACTGGGCTTCGGCTTCACTGAGTCGACCAAGCTGCAGGTTAATTTCCGCCGCAGAGAACAGGGCCAGCTGTCCATCGGAAGTCGACGAGTCATGCTGCGAGGCTGCCAGATAATGGGTTAACGCGTGCTCGTAACGAGAATCCTTTGCGGCAGCCTCGCCCGCGAGGAGTTGACCTGCCTGCCATTCGGCGGCTCCTCGTGGGATTTTTTCCGCCAGAGCTTCGGCCTCGTCAATGGCGCCTGTCTCCAGCGCAACTCTGGCTGCCAGCAGTTGCTCGGCAGGAGTCTTCGACGGAGAACAGCCCGTGATTCCACAGGCGATTCCGAGAATCACAAGACCGCAAACAGAAAATGCCACCCTGAAACAAGGTGGCACTCTTGCACTCGACGTGGCCGCCATGCCTGTTCATTCAATTGCAAGCGTGAACTTGTTTTCGCCGCCAGCCTTGACCTCTGCGGACAGTGGTGTCTCAGTCGACGACGAATAGTTGGCTGGAATCAAGTTGGCAGAAGCTGCTTCAGCCTCGGCGCTGTGCCCGCTGAGTGCTGCTTCGGCAGCCTCGTGGTCACTGCCGTTCAGGTTGCCAGAGCCGGAATTTGCGGCGACGGCAGACTTGGAAATCACAACACGGAAGTTTCCTGCTGCGGCACCATCGCCGAACTCGTACGTCGTCAACGTGAAGTTCCCTGAGGAATCGGTGGTACCGATTGCCGTCGGCTGTCCAGCACTGGGCGCGAACGCGACAGTCGCGCCGGCCAGGGGGGCTCCGAAAAGCGTGACCGAACCAGAGGCAGGGTAGACCGGCACGCGACCGGGGTCGCTGGAGCCGCCGCAGCCTGCCACGCTGAAGACCACGCATCCAATCGCGAGTAAAGAGAGTGTCCGAATCATTGCTCAGCCGTATGAATCAGGAGACCAATAAAATGTGCGACGAACAGCTTCAGCTGCTCGTCGCACTGAAAAATCGCAAACCTGCTCAGGAGGCGACACTTGAGGGGCTACCCAGCCTTGGGATGCCGAGAGAATTCTCTCGAAAACTGCAGACGGGCTGGAATCCCGACGGAGTCGCCTGCCTTCGCCAGCAACGGTCAGTATCCAGCGGTGTCGTCACCAGCACTGACGGTGCCAAGGGCACCCCAAACGCCATAAGGACTCGGGCCGCCACCAGTCACTGGCTGCGCCGTCAGGTCGCCGGTATCAATGCTGTTGTTGATGAAGCGAACGGTGCCGTCGCCGAACAGAGCATGGACGCCGCCAGGATGCTGGCTTGTCATGGTGAAGACGCCATCAACGTCATGGGAGTTGTTGTTTCCGTTCTTGCAGGAAGCGGAGTTTGGCGGCAGGATCGTCGTGACTGACGTGAACGGTGGCGCTCCATCGTAAGCGCGAACGCCAGCCAGTCGAGAGCCGTTGCCATCGCCGAGGCTGCTGTATGTTCCTCCAGAGCCAGTCGCCGCCAGGCATGCCGCAGGATTGTTACGCCCGCCATTCCCAACAGTCGTTGTTGTTGCACCATCACCGATTGTTGTTGAGCCGGCTTTGGCGACGATTCGCTCGCCCATGGCGACGGTATTGGCCAGCCCATCAATTACGTCACGGAAGCGCCGCGGTCCGCCACCCTGCCCATCGTCACGGATGCCCAGGAAGAATCCGCGGGTGCCTCGTCCGCTGTTACCGTGCCAGCCGGGGTTGTAATCCCAGGCGTTGTCGCCACGACTGAACATGTAGTTCGTCTTTTCTTTGACGGCATCGATTGTGGAATCGGGGTCTGACGGACAGTGCAGATGTGGAACGCGTGCTGTCACTGCAGGGACGTTGTTATTCCACGGGTTGCTGTTTCCGCCGGTCTGGACGTTTTCCAGGTTGTTGACGGTCTCTGTGTAGAGAGCTTCCTGGTCCATGTGCGGAAGAAACGGGAGATGTGCACTGTATCGGCGATACGAGTTGCGGCTTCCGTCCAAGGTGCCACCAGCCCGGCTACAGGCATGGGGGATGGCATCGTAGATGTCGTGGTAGTTGTGAATCGCCAGGCCGAACTGCTTCAGATTGTTCTTGCACTGAGAACGTCGAGCTGCCTCACGCGCGGACTGGACGGCTGGAAGCAGCAGAGCAACAAGGATCGCGATAATTGCGATCACGACCAGAAGTTCGATCAGCGTAAAGGCCAATCTTCGCGGCGCACGGGGACGAGGTGTCTTCATGGGTAGCTCCAAACATGACTAAGAAAGGACAACAGCAGGGCAGCGCAAGAAAACTGCCCTCAGATTCAGTATCGGAAATACTAATAGGCCTTTTACTAAATCAGAACCCAGGAAGTTAAGCTTGGGGGAAAATTTCAGAAATCCGGCGAACATGAACTGAAGAAACCTACTTCTTTCGAAACTCGTCAGTTTTGCTTTAATTTGTTCTCAATCTGTTGTGTTGTGCATTTATGAGTTCGGGAGCGGTTGGGTCCTGGTGTTGCCCGGCAATTCAGGACCCCGCTGACTGCCGACGTGACGGTCTGAATGCCGAGTGTCGGACGAGTGTCGATGCGTCGATGCGTCGATGCGTCGATCGGTCAGCGCCAAACGGTGGGCAGGCAAAACCGAAGCGTCAGCTCAGCCGTAGGCGAGTTTCTCCGAAACTCGCAGCGAAGCAGCTGCCGGGGGCAAGCTGCGTGGCGGGCCTTTCTGCGGAGGTGATCACGCGCTGCTGCGTTGTTCCAGGTTTCGGAGAAACCTGGCTACGGTTGACGCTCAGCCGTCGGCGAGTTTCTCCGCGGCTCACAGGGACGCTGCGGGCGGGGGGGCGAGCGGTGTTCCTCGAATTTGAGTGGCTGCAGCTCGACCGAGCGATTTTCGGGAGAACGTGGAGCGGCTACGGCTCTGAGTAGGTCGCGAAGGCTTTGGGGGTTTCCCACAGCGAGACTTCGCGAACCGGGAAGCCCTGCGACTTTGTGAACTCGTAGATCAGCCTGGCGATGTTCTCGGCCGTCGGATTGTCAGGAATCAGCTTCAACGGTTCGCCCTGTGACTTCAGAAACTCGATGACCGGATCGGCCTCGTTGAGGATCATGCGGTGGTCGAGTTCGTCGTCGATCCAGGTCCGCACGGACGCTTTGATGTCGGAAAAGTCGACCAGCATGCCGCGATGATCGAGCGACTCGGCTTCGAGAACGATCACGGCTCGACCGTTGTGGCCGTGAAGGTGGCGGCACTTTCCTGCGTAGTTGAGCAGCCGGTGTCCGTAACAGAATTCGATATTCTGCGTGACCTGAAACATTGCTGACTCCCGAATGGCGGCAAGCCCTGAATGGGGAAGGTGACAGTTCGGCGACCGCTAGTGGCGACGCCCGCCACCCTTGCCGGGGCGTTTTCGATTGCGGTTGCCGCCCGAAGTGCTGGGATGAGGCGACTGTTCGTGCGGATGAGATTCGCGGCCCTTCTCGCGCTGTTGCTGCTGAAGCTGCTGCTGCATTTCCGCGAGTTCCTGCAGCTCCTTCATCTTGCGGGCCAGCCAGCCCTCTTTGCGAGGTTTGGTGTTTGTCGGCTGTGGTTTCTCGGGCAGAAACTCCAGCAGCTTGCGTTCAGACATGCCCCAGGCACTCGACGCGATGAAGTAAACGCAGAGTCCCGCCGGCACGTGATAAAACAGGAAGCCGAAGAAGATCATCATGTAGCTCATCATCTTCTGCTGCATCTCCATCTCGGGAGTGGTCGCAGGAGGCATGAACATCTTCTGCTGGACCCAGAACAGGCCCATCGTGATCAGCGGCAGCAGGTTGAAGGAGTTGCCGATGAAGGGCAGCGTGAACGACATCGTGAAGAGGTTGTCCGGCGCGGCCAGATTGTCGAACCACAGGAAGGGAGCCATTCGCAGGTCGACCGAGTTACTCAGTGCCCGATACAGGCCGATAAAGATCGGAAGCTGCAGAAATACGGGCAGGCAGCCAGCGAGCGGGTTGAAGTTGGCCTTTCGGTACAGCTCCATCTGAGCCTTCGCTAGTGCCTGACGGTCTTCCTTGTACTTCTCGCGGAGTTCGGTCAGCTGCGGCTGCAGTTCCTTCATCCGCTTGGCGCTGAGGGCCTGCTTCTTCGAGATCGGGAACATGCAGCCGCGGACGATGATCGTCAGCATGATGATCGCGATGCCGTACGGAACTCCCCAGCCGTGGAAGGTATGGACGAGGAATTCCATGGTGTTCGCGATGACGGCAAACCAGCCGTGATCGATGACGCCATCGGCCTCGTAGGGCAGCAGCAGTTCCGTGCGTTTCGGACCGAGGAACAGAGTCAGCTCGTGCTGCAGATCGCCCTTCGGTGGAAGCACGAGTTCCTCGGAGACCATTTCAAAACTGACATCGCTGCGCTGTGTCTTCTCTGCTTTGTCGACAACCTGCGGCACGACCGTCGTAAAGTACGGTGCCTTGAGCTGGTTGCCGCCGGGCACAATCAGCGCCGCGAAGTACTGCACGTCGACGCCGATGTAGCGAATCGGCCGGCCCCACTCCTCAACCGAGTCATCATCAGCCGCCTTGACCAGTTTGGCGGCGGTCAGTGATGCCGTTGTGAGGTCGCCGCCTTCTGCCAGAAAGCCGGCTTTTAAATCGCGAAACTTGCGAGCATTCTCGACGTTTTCCAGAGCCACACCGACAGGCCCCTGCAGCTCATACTGCAGAGACTGCTCAGCATCGGTCAGGTTTCGGATTCCGATTGCGACCGACAGCTCATACGGAGTCGATTTGAGATCGACCGCCTCAGGCTGATTCAGCTCGTCCTTCGACAGGCGATTCAGCGCAAATGTCTTGCGAACTTCTACTCCGCCGGCTTTTCGCGCGAACGTGACGCTGGACGTGATGTCCGGCGAGTCTGCATCGGTCGCTGTTTCGACGACTTGCCAGTTGACGGATCGCAGCGAGGCCCTCGGGTCAAGCTTAGCCAGTGCCTGGTCAACGGCTTCGACATCAACGTCAAGCGTCAGCGGTTTCCGCTTCGAGTCCAGCGGTTGAACGGCGGCAGCAGTTGAAACGTTGTTACCCACAACGGAAAGCTGAGCCCGCGGCTGGCCCTTGGGCGGTCTGGTTTCGACGATATACCGCGGGTCGTTAAGCGACGCCTTCACGACGGATGCGCCGACAGACGTCAGGTCGACCCACAGCGCGTAGCCGGATTCCGGATCGCGTGAGCCCAGCGTGACGACCTGAGTGGGAAAACGCTCGAGTTCTTCGGGCTTCGGTTGTTTGTCGGCAGGCTGCTCAGCGCCATTCGCCGAGTCCGCGACGGCTGCCGCGTCAGGGCTCGTGTCGTCATCGACCGACGAGAGTTCAGGCGGGCTGGAGTCGGCACCCGATTCGCCGTCGTCGTTTTGTTCGTTCGCCGCGCGCTCGTTGTCCGCTTTCTGTGCGAGTTGATCCTTCGGCTTTGGTTCGGGAAACATTCCCGGAAACAAAACAGGGCCGACAGCCAGCCAGCCGGTCAGAATCAGAAAGCAGGACAGGCCGAACAGCAGCAGCCGTCGCTGATGGTCCATTGCAGAAATTACCGACCGTCGCGGAGACGGTCTCCCAGGAAGTTGTCGAGATCGGGGATCGCGTAAATCTTGTTGGCCGTTCCATCCACATCGTACGGAACGCGGCGGAACGTAACGTGTTCGCCGTCGAGGATCACGTACGAGGAATCGGGCACGCCATTACGCGGCTGTCCCACCGAGCCGACATTCACCAGGCATTTCTGATCGCCCAGGTCGTATTCGAAATCGACTTCCTCCGGAGGGAGGAAATTCATGTCTTCGGTGAACACTCCGGGAATGTGCGTGTGCCCCTGGAAGCAGTGCTTTTCAACAAGGGAAAAAATCCGCTCCATCTTCCTCTGGTTGTAAATGTCCTCGGGGAAGACGTACTCGTTAAGCGGATTTCTCGCCGAACCATGCACGAACAATCGATTCGGCTCTTTGATGATGCGGGGCAACTCGCCAAGAAACTCCCAGCGTTCTTCGCTGCCGGCTCCGGTTTCCAGGATGCTGCGTGTCCAGAAGATGGCTCGCTCAGCACCAGCGTTGAAGCCTTCGGGATCGAACAGGGCTCCCTGGTCGTGATTCCCGAGAATGACTTTCGCGCACTTCGCTTTGACGAGGTCGACGCACTCGCGCGGGTTGGGCCCATAGCCAACGATGTCGCCGAGGCAGTAAATCTCAGAAATGCCGCGCTGTTCGATGTCGGCAAGCACGGACTCGAGGGCGTCGAGGTTGCCGTGAATGTCGCTGATGATCGCTCGCAAGGGAGAACTCCGTCGGATCAGCGACAGGTCACAGGTTCAAAGTGGAGCCTGTAGTGAGTGACTGTCCGTCTTCAGGTTCTGTCTGTGATGGGCCCGAATAACCGCAGACCACTGTGTTTACTGCTCACTGTGCTTACTTCGGAGCTGACGCCGCCGCGGAGGAACCGCTGTCGGAGACGCCAATTAAGTGGTCTTCGGCGCCACAAACCGGCCTCAACGGGATTTCTTCGGTCCCTCGCACAAGCTGAACAACCCACCCGCGGAAAGCGTTCGGAATCTTAGTTCCAGCCAGAAGAACCGGTCAAGCAGCGGAAATGGTCGTTACCGTGGGTTTTGATGCTGCCGCATCTGTCGAAATCCAATGGAATCGCGAGACCCTCGGAAGAATCTCCGCAGCTGACATCGCCCAATCACTGCCGCCAGTCGTCCTGATGCCGAAGCCCGTCCTGATGCCGAAGCTCAACGGGAACTCGTTGACCGGCTGCAACTGTGACCTATGGTTGCGAACCAGTTCGGCAACATCGTGCCGGCAATCAACGTTTGAGAGTTCGCTCGCACGCGACGAACTGGTGCCATCGTCAATCCGGACAATCGAAACGGGCGTCACTTTCGGGCGAGGCGTCATCCTGTAACCGCAGAGCCTGCCCAGCCGGCGCATCATGGCGTCCAGCGTGACCGATGCGACCTACGTTGCAGCCGCCGGTTTCCGGAAATCAACAGATCGAGAATCAGTCTGCATGAGTCGCCAGGCGACCTTCAGGACGCGAGAGAATCATGAAGAGCACTCAGGGATCATTGCTGGTTGTTGACGACGATCGACACATCCTCGAAGCGATGGCCGATTATCTGCGCAGCCTCGGGCATCGCACTGAGACGGCGCAGTCGTGCCAGCAGGCGATCGACCGGATGTCTGAATATCCGTTTCAGGTCGTGATCTGTGACGTCAACCTGCCGGACAAGGACGGCTTTCAGCTGCTCGAATGGGCCGTCGAGAACGCGCAGGACACAGCCGTGATCATGCTGACCGGCTACGGGACTATCGAAAGCGCCGTTGAGGCGATTCGCGTTGGTGCCTTCGACTATCTGACGAAGCCCGTCATCGACGATGAACTGAATCTCGCGATCCAGCGCGCTCTGGGGCAGCGCGCCATCGTTGAAGAAAACAAGACGCTGCGAAAGCAGCTCGACGAGCGGTTTGGCCTGGCGAAGATTGTTGGTCGGGATTACCGCATGCAGAAAATGTTCGATCTGATCGAAAGCGTCGCCGACACGCGAGCGAACGTGCTGATCCTTGGCGAGAGCGGCACCGGCAAAACCATGACCGCTCGCGCCGTTCACCAGCTCAGTTCCCGCCGCGACCAGGCATTCGTGGAGGTGGCTTGCGGAGCGCTGCCGGACACGCTGCTCGAAAGCGAACTGTTCGGACACGTTGCTGGAGCCTTCACGGGAGCCTCGCACGACAAGGAAGGCAAATTCCTGCAGGCCGACGGCGGCACGATCTTCCTCGATGAAATCGCGACGGCCTCGCCAAGCCTGCAGGTCAAGCTGCTCCGCGTGCTGCAGGATCGCGAGTTTGAACCGGTCGGCGGCAACACGACGCACCGCGTTGACGCCCGGCTGATCCTGGCGACGAACGAGGATCTCGAAGAGCTGGTCCGGCAGGGCAAGTTCCGCCAGGACCTCTATTACCGCATCAACGTCATCACGATTACCCAGCCGCCACTGCGGGATCGGATCGGCGACATCCCGCTGCTCGTCGATCACTACCTTGAGGAAATGAACGATCGAAACGGCAAGCATGTCCGGCGGTTTGACGATTCGGCAATTCAGGCGATGCAGCGTTACGCCTGGCCGGGCAACGTGCGGGAGCTGGTCAACGTTGTCGAGCGGGCTGTTGTGCTCTCGAAGGGCGAAGTCGTCGGCCTCGAAGATCTGCCGGACAACATCAAACGAGAAGAGCAGAGCCGCAATCTCGTGACGGCTGGTTCCGGCAGCGGTTCTCTGAGGACAGCGCTGGTCGAGCCAGAGAAGCAGATCATCCTCAACGCTCTGGAGCAGCACGGCTGGAATCGCCAGAACACCGCCGCCGCGCTCGGCATCAATCGAACGACGCTTTACAAGAAGATGAAGAAGTACGACATTAGCTTCGAAAACCAGCTGATCGGCACATAGGCATCTCCCGGCACGAGTGAAGGTTCGACTGCGTGCCGTCTGACGAACTGCAGTTTCAAGCTCAAGACTCCGACCATGCCGGGCATGGTCGGAGTTTCTTGTTGCACGCGTACATCCTTTAGTAACTGCGTTTGACGGTTCACGCCATCTCAGTCTCCCTGGTGTGCAAACCATGGACTGCAAACCAGTCAGATTGCACGGCTTCATCCTGGCATGTTTTCTGGTAACGGCAGTAAATAAGAAGACGGATTGTTCGGTCTGATAGTTCGTGCGGATCAGTCGCAATTGTCTGCTGATCGTCTTACTCTGTCCGGACGGCTTCAGCCTGGCTGCCGTTGGTCTGGCTGACGAATCGCCTCGAAACGTGGCGGTTTGCTCTCGAGTTTGTGATCAGGCAAGGAGAAGCAGATGTCGGAGTTGAGTCGGCGTGCCTTTGTTGGCCAGGTGGGAGTGGCGGCAGTCGCCGTGCCTGCCTTCGCCAGCCAGGCACCAGGCCGCGACATGTTCGCGGTCGAGCGTTTTCAGCCGTTTGTTGGCGAGACGTTCCGCGTGTCGGCGGACGGTAAGGCATGGCGGCAGTGTGTGCTCGAAGAAGCAGCCGAAATCGGACCGGCTCCTCGCTCCGGTTTCCGCAAACCTGTCTCATTGATGTTCCGAGCTGTTGACGGCGAACCGTTGACGGCTGGCAACTACGTTGTCCTGCATCGCGAACTGGGCCGGTTGACACTGCACCTGAATCCGGTCGAACGTGATCAGCGATCTGAAGTCATCTTCAACTGAGGCTGGTCTTAGCCTGATGTTCAGAGGAACAACACAGTGACGGACGTGGAACAAGGTGTGGCTCCTCCGGTATTCGAGCCGGACGAAGCGATGCAGGAAATCCTTGCCAGACAGCACGAGACGCCGTTGACGATCGACATGTTTGAAGGGCGTGAGAACGAAGTCTTCACCATCGTGGATGGCGAAACGGAGGCTCCGATGACGCTGGTCAAAGTCGAACGGCTTGAAAAGTACGAAGGTGCTCCGTGCCAGAATCCGGGCAGCCTGCTGTTCCGTATCGAGAAGTCCTGGTCGATTCCTCAGCGGTTGTTTCTGGTCCGTTCGGACGGACATGACGATATCGTCATTTTCCTGACCAATGTCGTCGGTTCGGCTCGTGACACGGACCACCTCTTTCTGGAAACGATCTTCAATTGATGCATTCATTAAGTCATGGATGTGCTGCTCAGCAAAACAATCTCACGAGGAATCTCACAATGGCGGATCCTTTTCTTGGCCAGATCATGCAGGTTGGTTTCAACTTCGCTCCACGCAACTGGGCACTCTGTGACGGTCAGCTCCTGGACATTGCGTCTAACACGGCACTGTTTTCTCTGCTCGGCACGACGTTTGGTGGCGACGGACGGACGACCTTCCAGCTACCGGACCTGCGGGGCCGGATCTCAATGCACGTAGGCAACGGGCCGGGCCTGGCTTCAGTCGCCTGGGGCCAGCGAGGCGGAGCCGAAACTCATACGCTGACCGTCCAGCAGATGCCGTCGCACAATCACGGGCTGCGTGCGAAGGATGACGGGGCAGACTCCACTTCACCAAACAATACAGTGCTGGCGCAAGCGGAAGCGTACTTCAACGGCGTGGCGGACAAATCAATGAACAACAGCTCGATTTCAAACAGCGGCGGCGGCCAGTCGTTCAGCATCCGGAATCCGTACCTTGGCATCTATCACTGTATCTGTCGGGCCGGGATCTACCCGTCTCGCAATTAGTTCAGATGACCGATCCTGCTCAGGGCGAATTCGACCAGGAACCCCGGACGTGTCAACCCCGTCCGGGGTTCTGTTTGCGCTGCTGGTCGTAACTCATCGCCTGCCGAACCGCCGCAGGGTGTCTGCGTCGATGACGTGAGGTCTTCGAACTGTTTCTGGAAAGACAATGGCTCAACACAAGCCCAGTCAAGAAAACATCCAGCGGCGGCCCGTTCGGGATACCGACCGCCCCTTTCTATTACGCGTCTTCGCCAGCTATATGGAGCGGTCGCGCGAGCTGATGGACTCTGATATCCCAGACGAGATCTGGGACGAGATGGTACGTGGACAGTTCGATTTGCAGGACGCTCATTATCGCGACGCGTGGACGGATGGCGGATCGTTTGAGGTCATTGAGATCAAAGGCAAACCGGTCGGGCGCATTTATCTGTGGCGGGGAGTCGATCAGGGAGTTGAGCAGATCCGGATCGTCGAATTCACCCTGCTGACCGAATACCGGAATCAGGAAATCGGTAGCCAGGTAATGCGGGAGGTTCTTGCGTGGGGGGACGATGTCGGACTCCCGGTCCGCACGCGCCTCGCTCCGTTCGAACTCTCTCAGTCGTTTCTTGCCCGCCACGGCTTTGAGTTGCTGGAAGACGAAAAGACGTCCCTGCATTTTGAACGGCAGCCGTCTTCACCAGGAGCCCCGGATGCAGAAGCAGAGCCAGCCTCAACGTCCGATTAAGTTTTGTCACTCCCCAGCGGCCTTCCGGGCCATCGTTTCATTTGATCCGTCCTGGAGTCACGGCAGATGCCGGAAGTCAGCGTTCAAGATGTGACACTTCGACCGGAAAACGGTAGCGAAGAAGACAATGCCTTCATGCGAACTCTGTTCTGCAGTCTGGAGCAGGTTCAGTCACTGATGCTGATCGGCAAGCAGGCAGAACCGCTGATTGACATGCAGCTGCGGGCGCGAGAGCAGCAGTATCGGGCAGTCTATCCGAATGGCGAATTTCAGTTGATTCTGTTGGATTGCGAACCGATCGGACGCGTTGCGACGGATCAGACAACGGATGTCTGGAGGCTGATTGATATCGCGTTGATGCCGGCCTGGCGGGGCTACCGGCTAGGCGGGCAGCTTGTTGAGCGATTTCTACGTTCCGCGGACGCCGCCGGTTGTGACGTCGCGGCATCCGTACTTGCCAGCAACGTCAAGGCACTCAAGCTCTGGCTGCGTATCGGATTTCAGGTCGTCGAGGAACGGCCTGATTACTGGTCTCTGATTTACACATCCGCACAATCTGACGACTGAGCTGTGAGCAGAGAACGAATACTCGCCTGTTCCTGACCTGCTCAGCCAGACTTCGCAATGTCCGGGCTGGCTGCTGCAACCCGGCAAATCGCATCGGCGACCGCGCGGACATCGGCCTCACTGCCGAGCAGCACCGGGTGATGCAGAACGAGGATGCCAGCGTCCGCCTTCAATGCTATCGGAAGGTCAGCGGTCGAACGGTAGCGACGGCGGCTGTGCGTTTGAGGGAACGCTCGAAAGCCCGGATCCAGGGCGACGCCTTCAGCCCGGACAGCGGCGGCGAAACGATCGCGGCTCAAACCGTCGAACTTCGTCGAGTCATATTGAAAACCAGCTTTGTAGAACGCGGGAACGTCTTCGCTGTCTTGAATCGGCAGGCTGAAGATCGGCGTTAGTCCCGGGACGTCCTGCAGCAGAGTGGCCTGCAGCCGGACGTTTGTCAGTCGGTGTCGGTTGCGGGCTTCGAGCTGCTCGACCTGTGGCAGAAGTAACGCGGCCTGCAGTTCGGACAGGGGATAAGCCGAGTTGCCTCGTTCGGCATACAGTCGGATTCGCTGGGCGATCTCTGGCCGGCGGGCAATGATCGCGCCGCCTCGTCCCGCCGTCAGCAGCTTGCTGCCGCCGAAACTCAAGACGCCAACGTGCCCGTGAGTGCCGGCGCGGCGACCGTTGAGGATGGCTCCTGTTGCCTGGCAGGCATCCTCAATAACGGTCAGGCCGTGCGCTTCCGCGATCGGCATCAGCTGCGACATCGCGACCGCAGCGCCGTGCAGATGAGACGCGATGATCGCTTTCGACTTGTCTGAAATCGCGGCGGCGACCTGCGCGACGTCGAGCTGCCACGATTCTGGATTCAGATCGACGAGCACCGGCGTCGCGCCGAGCGTCAACACGTTCTGAAGATTGGCTCGAAAATCGTACGCAGCGAGAATGACCTCGTCGCCGGGACCCACTTGAGCGGCTCGCAGCGCCAGCTCGACAGCCGCCGTCCCGCTGCAGCAGAGTTGAACTTCAGGCAGCGTCGGGCCTTGAGCCGAGTTGCTTTGTGTTCCGGCAGGCAGCGCGTGCAGGTCGGCGAGCCGGCTTCGTAGCGCGTCACAATGCGGGCCGTGGTAGCGCCCCCAGTCACCGGTGGATAAAGCTCGCTGGCCAGCTTCCAGGACTTCCGGCCAGACAGGCGGCCAGTGGGGAGGGCCGCCGGGACAGAGCGGAACGCCTCCGAGAATTGCGGGAATGTCGTTGCCGGGGGCCATGAGAATTCCTGAGCGGTCGGTGAGCAACCTGAACGCTGCAGAATTCTGTCGAGCAGGCTCTGCGATTGCACGCAGAGTTGCGTCGTGGCCGACGTGCTCGATCTTGTTGAGGGACACCGTTCGATCGCGACTGGTCGCCACTCGCAGAGTTTCAGCGGGAAACGAGTTCGGTCGTGAGGGCGTCGTTCGGGCCGGCTTTCGTCAGAACAAACAGGCCACGAATCGCCTCGTTCCCGCGGTTGACCGGCTGCAGCCGCATCTTATCTCCGCCCAGATACTGCATTTCATACTGCACAACGTTGTCGCCGTCGGACGTCACAAGCTGAATCGTCAGGTTGGGCTGAGCCTGATTTGTGGTCGACGGACGAGCCTCGCCGGTGTACCAGTATTTGCCGTAGGCCTGTCGCCGACGGGCATTCCAGACCAGAGTGCCGTCGTCCTTGAAACGAATCGAATTCTGGCTGTTGTACCAGCGTCCGATCAGCCTTTCCTGCGGAGATTCCATGCAGGAGCAGCAGGTGACTGCCAGCAGGCAGAACAGTGGGGCGAGCACACGGCGGGGGCGGAGCGGGGTCATAAGGGCGGATCCTGAGTAGCGATTTGGCTTTTGCTGTGTGGCAAACGCCGTGCCCGGCTCTGAAGTTCGGCTGCGGTGCTCGACTGACCTTTCCAACCCGAACAAGCTGTCGCCTGCCCACCTTGACCTGCCGACAATGCGCAAACAGTGGCTGTCTCCTGTTAACGGGCAGTGTCAACAACGGGAAGCATGGAGCAGCATGTCTCGCGTGAAAATCCGGACTGAGCATCCTCTGGAATGGCACAGCAGAGCCAGCCACGACTTGCGGCACACAATCTGCCTTGTCAGGGTGAGCGACCGTCTCAATCGCGTCTGGAAATCCGTCGATGCAGCGTTCCATTACGACCAAATTCGAAAGTCTTTCGCGTCCGCCGGGCGAAACGCGCCGCCGAGCAGCGGGCGTGCGCCGCAGGCGCTCGGGTGTCGTGATTCTGGAGGTTATCGTCCTGTTTCCTGTGATTGTCATTCTGCTCGCCGCCGTCATCGAATTTGGTCTGCTGCTTTCCGGCATTAAGCATGTGCAGGCATCGAGTCGGGCGGGCGCCAAAGTCGCGAGCGAACTGGCGGTCGGCAGTCTGGCGTCAGGCGGCTCCACCGTGCAGACGACCGTCGACCGCGTCTTGAGTTCCGGTGGCTATTCCAGCTGCCAGGTCATCCTTGAGTACGTCACGACGAACGCGACCTGCACCGGGGCTCCCGGATCGGGAACCAGCACGGCCGGCAGTTGCACAGGCTGCAACGCTCCCGCGAGTTCGCTGCCGACGATCGCCGACGTGCCCGGAGGCTCGATCCGAGTGACCGTCTGCGTCGATGCGGACCAGCTGACCCCCGACCTGCTGTCGACATTCGGCTTCGATATCTCGTCAAAGATCATCACCGCCAGCACAACGCTGCCTTATGAAAACTGCCCCGATTAGCCATCAGCGGATGACCGCTCAGCCTTCAGCGCGTCGACGAGCGAGCCATCGCCGTGGTTCGTCGCTGCGCCGTGGCATCGCGACGATCTGGGTCATTGTGTCTCTGCCGACGGCTCTCATTCTGCTGATCACCGTTGTCGAGATCGGCAATCTGTGGACGGCTCGCACAGAACTGCAGACGAATCTCGAAGCGGCTGCTCTGGCTGGCGTAAAGACCTGGGGCGACGAGTCCGAAGCCTTGTCCTTGCCGATGAATCCGCACCCGACTCCCGGTGCGTTTGCTGTCACGGGAGCCGCTCGCGATGCAGCGATCGCGACATTCGCTGCGAACTCAGTCAATGGACAGTTCTTCTCACTGAATCGGAACGAGACGAACGACGGCGACGACCAGACAGGGTACGACAACACGCCCGCGACGCTCTGCACCGGGGACATCATCCTCGGCGGGTTTCCCACTGCGGGCGGCAACTCATTTAATGTCAACTCTGCAGTTGGCTGCGGTCGAAGTACGATGTCAACGACAACGGTCACCCTTGAATTTGACATCACCGTCGATGCTGCAGATACGCTGTCCACACCGGACGCATTCCAGATCTCACTCACTTCGTCGAGCCCCGGACTTTATGTGTCTCAGCTGGACATCAGTCTTCGCAATGTACCACACCCCGCGTGGATGCAGGAAGATGCCACTGCTGTATGGGACTTCGGAACGTTTCGGACGTTTAACGGAGCAGCTACTGAAGCGACCGGAAACGGGCCTGCCATTCATGCCACCAGCGACGTCACGGATGCGGAAGTCCTCACGGCAAGCGGTGATGGCACAGATACGTTGACGCTGACGTTTAGTGATTTCGCGTGGCAGGCCACTGAGACGCTGATCTTCGGTGTGGACACCGACAACGTCGAATCAGGAGGCTCCCTGCCCAACACTCTGGCAGACGACGGTGGTGATTTCGGAGAAAGCGGAGCCTCGACGCGAACTGGACGCATCGCATTCACATTTACGTTCGGCAATGTAGGAACAGTAACAATCGACCAGGCGCTCCAGGCAACCGGCACTTCAGCGCAGTTGCAGGGCGCAGGACGGAACTTCTCCGGCTCAGTTTCCGTCGTCGTGATTGTCCCCGACGAGGACTTTGCTGTGCTGTGTCAGAAAACCATTCAGGTCAACAGTATCGTCGACAGCATCTTCGGAACATCGCTCGCTACGTTCCCCGTTAGCGGTCGGGCAATCGCAACGGCTCGGTGTGCTGGGGCGAACAGCGAGATTGTCAACAATCCGCTGGTGGTTCACGTCTCCGGTGTCACATGCCCATAATTCCGTCTGCGTTCGCGCATGCGCTGGTCGCGGCGGTCATTTCCCGCGAGTTTCAATGTTGACCGGAATTCCAGACCTCGGGGCATTCGATGGGGCACCGCGACTCGGTTGAGCGGCTTCCGTGTTCACTGACGCTTTTGGTCTGGCTGGTCTGCGTGCTGTTTCTGTCGGCGTTGACGGTCGCCGATCCGGATCTCTGGGGACACACGCTGTATGGGCTGCGGGCGATTGATCTCGGTGTGCTGACCGAACGATCCGACCCGTTCAGCTACACGGTTCCCAGCGGTCAGTGGATCAACCATGAGTGGGCCAGCGAGTACGAGTTCGGCCTCGCCTGGCGGATGTTCGGCAATGCCGGGCTGATCCTGTGGCGGTCGACTCTCGTGACCGGAGTGCTGTGGTTCGTGCTCGCTGCGATTCGTCGTGCGGGAGCCGGGCTTGCGACGGCAACGATGTTGCTCGTCATTGGTGCCGAGTGTCTGTCGGACTTTGTCGTCTTTGTGCGGCCTCAGGTGACGACGTTTTTCTGCTTCGCGGCCTACCTGTTCATTCTGCAAAGCTGGTGGCAGCAGTCTGGATCTGATTCGACGGCGGTCGACAGATCACCCTCCCGCTGGCTGTTTGCTGTTCCGCTGCTCATGGTCGCCTGGGTGAATCATCACGGCGGTTTTCTGGCAGGTATTGGAGTGCTCGGCATTTACTGCGTGGGAGCGCTACTGCGAGCGCTCGCCGACAGTGCGACGATTCCGGCGGCTCGCCGGATCGTTGTTGTGTCACTGCTGACGCTCTTCGCGACGTTCATCAATCCGTACGGCTGGAACCTGCACGCGATGCTGTGGGACCATCTCTGGACGACGCAGCTGGTGCGCGAGTGGCGGCCGGTCTGGTCGGTGGGGCCGTCGCCCGTGCTGGCCGTTCCGTTCGGCATGGCAGCCTTCGCCTGCGTGTTCTCCCGCCGTCGATCACTGATCGATTTCGTCGTGCTGCTGGTCATTGGCTGGCAGGCCGTGAGCCACTTGCGGCATGTGGCCCTGCTGTGCATTGCCGTGATGGTGCTGCTGCCGGCTCAGATTGAGGACGCTCTGCAGCGGCTGTTCCCACAACTTCGAGAGCGCTGGACCGGTGCCGAACACCTGTGGAAGCAGCGAGCCGGCGTTGCCGTCGTCTGCGTGTTTCTGGCGGGGTTGCAGGTGCAAACGTCGCTGGATCTGTGGAAGCACGGTGTTGCTCCGTGGGAGATCGCCGTGGAAAACCGCAGCTATGTTCCCGGAATGCCGACACGCGCTCTCGTGGTGATGCAGCAGCTGGACATCAACGGAAACCTCGTCACGGATTATGGCTGGGGACAGTTCGCCATCTGGCACACGTTTCCCGCGTCACACGTCGCGTTCGACGGTCGCTATCGAACGGTTTATCCGGCCGAGATCGAGCAGAAGCTGACCGCGTTTCAGAAAGCCGGCGATGATCTGCCTCAGGTCTGCCCGCTGATCGATGACTTTCCGACTGAGATCGCATTGCTGCCAGTCAAGGCGGGGACGACGCGGTATCTCGACACGCGAGCGGACTGGGTGGGCGTCTACCGCGACGATCAGGCTGCGTTGTTTGTGCGCGATCTGCCGCGGTTTGCCGGTCAGATTCGACAGGTCAGTCAGCTCGACATGGACCTTCGGCTCGATCCCGAAGTTCCGCGATGGACCGTGTTTCCCGGACTGCCGGAACGCGGCACGAGGGTTGCTTTCGATTGAAGGCAGGACTGGCTGCCGTTGCGTGGAATGGCAGCGGAGTCGGTTCAGGAATGACTCCAAAGCGTCAACCCGGTCGCAGCGCACCGCAGGAAGCGGGCTGCGACGCGACTGATCTGGGACCGGATACCGTGTTTCAAAAGCTCAAAAAACAGTGGATGAAGAAGCCTCGTCGTCTGAAGGGGTCGATCTTCGTCGAGTATCTCCTGCTGCTGTCGATTGTCGGCATTGGCGTCATCGTCGGGCTCGCATCCGTGCGAACAGCGCTCGTGAACGAGCTGGTCGACCTGGCGAATGCGATCAACGCAATTAACACTTAGGACTGGCGCTCCGTTGTTTGAGCGCTACCCGGCTGTCACCGCGCAGACTCGGGGCGTTTCCTGCTGTTAACAATGCAAACCGGTAGCCGCAGATGGTTTCTGAACGTCGAGGAAATGACAGGCAAGTCTGGAAGCTCAGCTCAGCTTCCCGGCGTCGCCGCGCGTCTGCTGCAAGGCGTCAGCCGACTCGCGGTGGTGCCATCATTCTCGAGTTCATTCTCGCGATGCCTGTTCTGTTCATCTCGTTCCTGGCCATCTTTCAGTTCGGATTCCTCGCCCTGCTGATCCAGAGCGCGACGGCAGCCGTCATTGAAGGAGCCCGCGAGGGGGCACTTGATTTCGCGGGCCTGCCGGAAAACAGTAACGCAGCGGCAGACTATGACCCGTCAGCCAACGACGACATCGCCGATCGAATCGCCCTCGAAATGGACCGCTTCCTGGCGATCCACAACATCGAGATTCGCCAGAACGGCGTGAACGACAACGCCGACCGTATCAACGCCTACCTGAACATCGTCTACAACCAGAACGAGTATCATCGCGGCGACTTTGCCAATCAGAGCGCTGGCTGTACTCAGCAGGGCGATGCTCCGGCCGCTGGCGAGGTTGTTGTGACGCTGTGCTTCCCGCTGGTGAACCAGTCGGCTCCGAGCCTCAACCAGCCGATCCCGGACTGGCTGTCGACTTTCGGCTTCTCGTTCGACACGATGCACTTCGAGATGACTGCTCGTGCCATCCTTGAATAAGAGAGCCGCCGGATGTCGCTCCTGCAGGAGTTTGTGGTCTGGTTTGCAAAGTTCGTCGCTGTTTCCGTCACTCTGCTGATCGCCGTTTACCTTTACGGTCGCAAGCAGCGGCTCAAAGCAAAGCGGGAAGCGGAACAGGCCGACCAGCGCAAGCCTTCGTCCCCCGGCGGAATGCGCCCGCCGCGACGCTCGTGACCGGCGCGGCGGATTCTGACGGCCAGAATGCCAGTGCTGAAAACCGATCGTCAGCCAGGACGAGTCCGTCAGCCGGGCCAGGTTGGTCGGCGGCCCGTTGCTGATTCGCCGCTCGACGTCTTCTCAGGCTGTCCGCCGATTTTCGATGTACCAGCGGAACAGCGTTCTGAACGGTGGCGTGAATTTCTCCGGGTGCGCGGCGAGTCGGTCGCCGATTTCGCTCAAAGGCAGGAACTCGCCCGCCGCGATTTCTTCCGGATCGAACGTCAGCGGCTCGTCGGTCACGGTTTCGTACAGCACCGTGAACTCGTTCGCGGTTTCGGGGCCTCCGGGGAACCTGGCCAGGCGAGTCAGCGGCGAGCTGATTCCGAGTTCCTCGGCGAGTTCTCGCGGTGCCGCGTCGTCGTAGTCTTCCCCGGCACTCAAATGGCCGGAAGCCGACGACGTGTAACAATTCGGGTACTCGTCCCTGGTCGGAGTTCGCAGCTGCAGCAGCAACTCGCCCTTTGAGTTGAAGACGAAAATACTGACCGCGCGATGCAGCAGTCCGCGAGCGTGGACCTGAGATCGAGGCAGTTGCTCGATGACTTCATCGTTCGCATCAACGACGTCAAAAATTTCTTCTGTCATCCTTTTCCGATCACATCCTGCGACGGCTTGAAAGTCGGGGCCACAGGCGAGAGCGTACGCCGCCGCGCCTCGTCAGCACTACTGCGTTGTGTTCGAATTTCGCGCATTCCAGTTTCGCTGAATTCGAAATCCACCGCGTCGGCAACACCTGCCTCGTCTGAAATCCGGAAAGTCACGCTTCGTGAGCCACCCTGTTGAATCCCTGCTGCGGCCTTTCCTGCTGACCGGAGGCGGCCATCGACAAACGCTGCTGGGTTACTTTCTGCCGAGTGAAAAACGGCGGTATGCGGCACGGCGGCATGTTGTCGAACTTCCCGATGGCGACATTCTCGTGCTGCACGATGATTGTCCTGGCGGCTGGGGACCGGGCAGTCCGTTCGTCGTGCTGATGCATGGTCTGGGAGGCTGTCACGGCAGCAGCTACATGGTGCGGATTGCCGGCCAGCTGAATGACCGCGGGGTCCGCGTTTTCCGGCTTGACCATCGAGGCGCCGGTGCTGCGGCGGAACAGGCGAAGTTTCCGTATCACGCGGGGCGATCTGACGATGTCCGCATCGCGTTCGACGCCGCCCATCAATTGTGCCCCGGCTCGCTCGGCGGGCTGGCCGGTTTCTCGCTCAGCGGGAACATGCTGCTCAAGATGCTGGGCGAGGACGGTCGCTCCAGCCGACAGCCGACTTACCTGGCCTGTGCCGTTGCGTTGAACCCGCCGATCGATCTCGATCTGTGTTCGCAGGCTCTGCGGCGAGGATTCAATCGAGTTTACGATCGGCACTTCACGAAGCTGCTGCTGCCTCAGGTTGAACAGCGGCTGCAGAGTTTCCCCGATGCTCCGCGTCCGGTTGGAAACTGGCCGCCGCGAACGCTGCGGGAGTTTGACGATCAGTACACGGCACCGGTTTCCGGTTTCGACAGCGCCGAGCATTACTACTCGGACAGCAGCGCGGCGCAGTTCGTTCCGGATATCGAAGTCCCGACACTGATCGTCACTGCAGACGACGATCCGCTGATCCCCGTTCGACCGTTTCGCGAGCTGCCGAAGGTCGCCGCCGTGAAGGTCGAGATCACCAGCCACGGCGGCCATCTCGGTTATCTGAGCCGCCCGGACGATCCCGCCTTTCGCCGCTGGATGGACTGGCGGGTTGTTACCTGGCTTGCCGAGCACCTGCGATTTCCGCTCGTGCCGGTGCAGTAGCCGTTGCCGGGCCAGTCGCCTTTGCCGGGCCAGTCGTCGTTGCCTGCGGAGTCGCAGTCGGTGGGGCAGCCCGACCGGTGCTACTTCGGCACGCGTCGGCGATTGTCAAACTCAATCTGTGTGACGCCCTGCGGCGGAGTGTTCGCGTCGGCGATTCGTTCGCGCAGCAGTGCTGAGAGTTCGCCGACCAGCTTTGCGGATTCTGTTCGGTTTGCGAGGTTCGTCATCTCGGCCGGATCGCTGGCGTGATCGTACAGTTCGTTGCCGAGGCTGCCGTCCTCACCCCATTCCGTGTAGCGGTATCGTGCCGTGCGGATGCTGTAGCCGTTTGAGTATTGAGTGAACGCGCTTGTTCGTGGTGTTGCGTCGGCGGATTTGAGAGCCGGGACGAGGCTTACGCCCGAGACCGACGCTGGCGGTTTCAGGCCACACAGCTCACCGAGTGTCGGGTAGAAATCGACCATCTCGGCTGGCGACGTGCTGACCCCGCCGGTCGCCTGAACGCCCGGCCCGGCCATGATCAGCGGTACGCGAGCAGCGTTCTCAAACAGAGTCGTCTTCTGCCAGTGACCATGCTCGCCCATGTGATAGCCGTGGTCCGAGGTGAACAGCACGACGGTGTTTTCGTCGAGTCCCGTTTCCTGCAGAGCGTCGAGGATGATTCCGAGCTGCGCGTCCGCAAACGTGATCGATGCGTAGTAGGCTTGAATTGCCTGGCGGGCGAGGTTGTCGGCCAGGTCGATCTGATTCTTCTTCCGCCGGATCGACTGGACGGCCGGTTTCGGAATCGTGTCGAGGTAGCCATCCGGCACGGTCGGCACCTTGATCGATTCCAGCGGGTACATCTCGAAGTACTTCTTCGGCGCGACGTACGGCGTGTGTGGCCGGTAGAGGCCGACGGCCAGATAGAACGGTGTTTCATCCGCCGCGTACTTTTTCAGTTGCTCGACAGCGAGCGCTGCGGCGATGCCGTCGGTCTGTTCGGCGTCGGTGCCGTCGTCGGCCAGCCAGCTCAGCGTGCCGCCATAGCTGCCGGGCACCAGGCTGAAGATGCGCTCTTCCTTCCAGCGATCCCGGCCGCGCGGGTTGAATGTGAAGTCCCACGAGTACGGGTCGTCGTGACCGCTCGTGCCCATGTGCAGCGGCACGTTGTAGTGGTAAATCTTGCCGATCCGAGTGGCTGTGTAGCCGGCGCCGCGGAACATTTGCGAGAGCGTTTT
>Ga0070727_10000469_pt1 | contig 48604 bp, 47 predicted proteins | sample tdAd472_FD_66722 | JGI IMG/M metagenome (GOLD analysis project Ga0070727, IMG submission 66722) | Marine sediment microbial communities from the Atlantic coast under amendment with organic carbon and nitrate - tdAd47.2 | ecosystem: Environmental > Aquatic > Marine > Coastal > Sediment | place... | reverse complement strand
GAGATGGGCTGGCCGGTCTTCGCCCGCGGCCTCGCCATGCGCGGCACCCTGAAGGATATCAACGGCGACCTGCGCATCAACCAACGCATCGCCATCGGCGAGGCCATCATCGAGCCCGGCGACCTTGTGGTTGGCGACACCGACGGGGTGGTGGTGATCCCGAAGGCCATGGCGGTGGCTACCATCGAAGCCTCGATCACCCGCGAGGCGAACGAGGCCGAGACGATGGAGATTCTCGCGAAGGGCGAGACGACGCTCGTGAAGATGCGCGGCTGGACGCGGAACGGGTAACGTCCGTCAGACGGTGATATGCTCTTCACGCGGCGCATGCATTCTCCGGCGTCGCGGGAGGCACCACCGATGAAAGACCTGCACTACAAGATCGAAGAGATCTACGTGCCGACCAAGCGCCGGGCGGAGATCGACCCCGAGAAGGTGGCGGAAATCGCCGAGAGCATCCTCGAAGAGGGCCAGCAGGTGCCGATCATGGTCCGCGACGACGGCAAGCGCCTGATCCTGGTCGAGGGGCTGCAGCGGCTCGAGGCCTGCAAATCTCTCGGCGAGGAAACCATCGTCGGCATTCTCGTCCAGGCGCGGCAGCGCTAGGCGCTACCCCTCAATCCCATACGGGTTGGTCGCCACGGCGGGCCACATGTCCGTGCGCGGCGGCGAGAAGAACTCCACGATCTCGCAATCCTCGACATACCAGACTTCGTGCTCGATGCCGCCGGGGATGAGCACCAGCGATCCCGCTTCGCAGGTCGCCGTCTCGCCGGTGCCGAACTTGTAGTCGAACCGGCCCTTGCGCAGCCAGGTGATCTGTTCGTTCGGGTGGGAGTGGGACGGGATATGGGTGCCCGCCTCGAACGTGGCCCACAGGGCCTGCACCTGGTCGCCCGCGAGGACCTTCACCTCGCCGCCCGGCATCTTGTGCACGGGCACATCGTCGAGCTGGTGGATCAGGCTCTCGTAGCGGGTGGTCTGCAGTTCATCGGACATGGCGGCTCTCCTGTGATTCCGGATTGTTGGCGGCTATGATCGCACCGAATCAGCGTGCGGACCAACCGCGCGGCAAAACGGCTTTAAGGGTTTGGGAGAACGAAGATGGTGAAACTCGCGACATCGGACATCAAGACGACGGAGGTCCTCGACTGGAAGGGCCTGCATCTTTTCCATTTCATGGGCTCGTCCTGCTCCCAGAAAACCCGCATCGCGTTCGCGGCCAAGGGCGTGGAATGGGAATCTCACCATGTGGATATCGCCCATTTCGAGAATTTCACCGAATGGTTCATGGGCATCAATCCGCGCGGCCTGATGCCGACCCTGGTGCATGACGGCGACGTGCATATCGAGAGCAACGACATCATCGAGTATGTCGATGCGACCTTCGACGGCCCGAAGCTGTTCCCGACCGATCCCGAGGAGCAGGCGTTCATGCAGGCTTCGATGAAATATGAGGATGATCTGCATCTATGCGTGCGCGCGCTGACCTTCCGCTACCTGCTGCCGGTGGAGATGATGAAGAAGCCGGACGAGGCCGTGGATGTCTACGAGGCCGAGGGCGCGGAGACCGTCGGCGGCAAGGTCGATGGCCGCAAGGCGATCGAGGTCGATTTCTGGCGCAAGATGAACGAGAACAACGGCATCACCGACGAACAGATCATCGACGCGGTGGATCAGTTCCTGGTGGCCTTCGGCAAGCTCGAGGAACGGCTTGAGAAGCATGAGTATCTGCTGGCCAGCGGCCTGTCGGCGCTGGACATCGCCTGGTGGATCACCGTGTTCCGCATCACCAAGCTCGGTTTCCCGACCGATCGCTTCCCCAAGCTGTTTGCATGGTACGAGAAGCTGCTCGCGCGCGAGGATTTTGCCCGCGAAGTCGCGGCGCCGCCGGAGATGATGGAAATGTCCAAGAAACATCAGGCCGCGTGCGAAGCCGAAGGCACCGGCATGCAGCAGCTGATGGCGGCCCACGGGCGGTAAGGCTGGTTGTACGTCGTGCCCGGGCGGGCTTGAAACCCGTCCGCCACCACGCACGTCATGCCAGTCGGGTCTGCGTCCACCCGCCGCCACGCGTCATGCCCGGACTCGATCCGGGCATCTTGCTAGATCAGCAGCACCCAGGTCGAGGATATGGCCAGCGTCGCCAGCGCGATGTTGCGAAACGTCCGCGCGCTCGCCAGACCGAACATGCGCGTGCCGATCGCCGTCCCGATGATGAAGGCGGGGACCAGCATGGCGACCCGCCACAACACATCGGTGGTGATCAGCCCCTGCAGACCGAAGACGAGCACGAACCCGACGAAGACCATCGTGAAGTAGGCGATCAGGTTTGCCCGGATCACCGCGGGCGCGTCGTCGCCCGACATGGTGTAGAGGATCGCCGGCGGGCCTGCGACGCCGGTCGCGCCGGCCAGCGTGCCGCCTATGACGCCGACGAAAGCCTCGGGGATGAGACCGCGCGGTCCGCGATAGCGCCAGCCCGACCACAGGATCACCACAAGAATGAGGACCACCGCCGCGATACCCCGGCGCATGTCATCGGATGGCGCGTTGATCAGGATGAAGGAACCCACGGGCAACAGGATGAGCGCCGGTATTGAGAACGACCAGACGGTCCGCCAGTTCGCGATCGGAATGGCTTTCGGCGTCAGTTGAAGGGCGGGTGCGATCTCCACCAGAACCGCGACGGGCACGCCGATATGCGGACCCCAGATCCAACTCAGCATGGGCGCGTTGATCAGCGCGGAGCCGAAACCCGAGAACCCGCGGATCAGTCCGGCGGCGAACACAGCCAGGCCCCCGATCAGCAGATCGTTGCCGATCAGGTCGGCGGGGAACAGGTTTTCAAGCATGTCGAAGAATCAATCTTCGCGCGGCGAGAAGGGAGCAAGGGGATGTGCGCTATTCCCCGAACCGGATACCGATATCGGCCATGGCGTCGCGGGTCTCGCGGCCGAAGCGCCGCTCGACCTCTTCACCCGCGGCCGCAGCGTGAATGACCGTATCCTTGGTCTCGTCGGGCGGCGTCTGGATGGCGACGAACAACCGTCCCATCTCGGTGCCGTTGTTGCGGAACTCCCGGTACACCCCGGCCGGTACGGACACGAAATCCAGCGGCCCAAGCGTGATCGAATTCTCACCCTCGCTGCCCCAGACGATCTCGATCTCACCCTCGATGCAGAAGAAGTTCTCCACCGTGTCGGTGTGCTTGTGCAGCCCCGAACTGTCGCCCGGCGGGCACTCCGCGATGGTGACGGTCAGCCCCGGCGCACCCTTGATCGGCGCGATCTTGCTGCGCCCGGCCCAGCCCTCGGGGCTCATCACCGGGAACACCTTGTCCGACGACATCAACTGCATGGCCTCGGGCGCGATCCCGTGTGCCGCGTTCATCGTGTCCTTGTAGGGAACGAGGTCGGCGAAGCGCGCGACGCGCTTTTGCATGTCCTCGGGGGTGAGTTCGGTTTCGTCATGTGCCATCGAGCAGGTCCTTTCGCGATTTAGTATGTCCAGCCGATCCAGTCGCACAGCGCCCGGCCCATGACCAGTTCCAGGTCGTCGCCGGTCAGCCAGTCGAGTTCCTCGGTGAACTGTGTGACGCACTGCCGGTAGGTACAGGGCAGGCGGGTCAGGTCCGAGCCCCAGAACACGCGGCTCGGCCCGAACGCATCGACGACACGCTTCAGAGGATCGCTGGTGTTGGGCCAGGGGTAGTCTTGCGAGGAATAGGCGCCGATCGTGCAGGCCTTCACCGAAACATTCTCGTATTTGGCGAGGTCGAGCAGGGTCTGCAGGCCGCCGAAGGCCTCGTCGTCGACCTTCCGCCCCGGCAGATCGAGATGGTCCACGGTCAGGCGCAGGTTCGGATGGGCCTCGGCGATCTTCGCGGTTTCGGCCGCGCTCCCGGCGAGCATGAACATGACCGGCAAATCATTGGCCTCGGCGGCGGTCCACAGCCAGTCCAGCCCGCCGGACTTCAGGGCTTCCTGTTCCTCGGGTTTGCCGAGCGTGAAGCGTAGCCCCAGCATGCCGGGCTGATCCGTCCAGTTCGCCAGCTTCTCGGCGGCCGATGGATCGAACAGCGGGAAGCGGCCGAGCACCGCGAGACGGTCGGGATAAGCGGCGGCGGCATCGCAGGCTTGCGAATTATTGTCGCCCATCCACATCGGCGGCACGACCACGGCGCGGTTCACGCCGGCCTCGTCCATTTCGGCGATAAGCTCTTCGACCGTGAAGGCCGGCACCATGCGGTGCCAGGGATTGCCGTCACCGCGGAAATTCCAGAGATGGACCTGTGAGTCAGCGATCATCATGTTTTTGTCTCCCCCGGCATGCGACGTGCCGCCGTTTAGCGTTCGCTCGGATGCACCACATTGTCGGGGCGCTTCAGGGCGACGATATTTTCTGACTCTATCTTGGCATAGTCGAGATAGCTAAGGCGGGCGATCAGTTCCATCTTGTGAATATCCACGATGCCGTCGGTGATGACGTCGTCGTTGATGTGAACGCCGACCACCTCGCCCATGACCACATGGGACTGAGAGTTGCGCCCGGGCGGCAGGTCGATCGTCTGAATATGTTTGCATTCCAGTGCGATCGCCGACGCCTTGACCCGTGGCGGGCGGACATTGTGGCAGGGAGCCGCCTCGAGCCCCGCCTTGGCCATTTCATCCACGCTCGACGGTGCGTGCTCGGCCGTCGCGATCATCTCGTAGCGCAGATCCCAGGTGCACATGTTGAACACGAACTCGCCGGTGTCTTGCACGTTCCGATAGGAATCCTTCTTCTCATCCGTGCCCGGTTTGACCGCGTTGGGGCAGTACATCACGCAGGGTGGATCGCCGCTGAGCGCGTTGAAGAAGCTGAAGGGGGCCAGATTGATGACGCCGTCCGCGCTCAGGCTCGATATCCAGCCGATCGGGCGGGGCACCACCAGCGCGCTGTAGACGGAATGCTTGAACGGTTCCGGCTTCATGCCGGCTTCGCGGGGATCAAAAAACATGGTCGGGGTACGTCCTTATCCGGTTTCCATGGGCAGGGTCTCGTCCTTGCCCCATTCCTGCATCGACGCGTCATACAGCGCCACGTCCTCGTAGCCGAGTGCTTTCTGGGCGAAGAAGGCGAGCGTCGCGGAGATGCCGCCGCCGCAATAATTGACGATCTTCTTGTCGGGGGTCGCACCGGCTGCGTCGAACATCTGCCTGAGGGCGTCAGCTTCGGCGAAGACGCCGGTCGCCATGTCGCAGACATCGGCATAGGGCGCGTTCGTACTGTTGGCGATCCGGCCCGGGCGGCCGAAGATCAGCCCGCCGGTGCCGTGGAACTGTTCCGCCGACAGCGCATTCACCACCGCGACATTCGGGTCTTCCAGCACGGCGCGGACATCGTCCTTGCCGAAGATCACCGCGCGGCGCGGCCGGGCGGTGAAGGTCGCGGGAGGGATGGTTTCCTCGCCCGTCGCGACAGGGCGACCCTCGGCGACCCAGCCGGCGTAGCCGCCGTTCAGCACCATGCCGCCGTCGAAGCCCATGGCGTAGAGCGCCCACCAGGCGCGGGTCGCCCAGAAGGGCTGGGTGCGGCTGTACAGCACCACGCGGGTGTCGTCGCCGATGCCCAAGGCGCCCATGCGCGCCGCGAAATCTGCCGGGTCGGGGAGCATGAACCGGAATTCATGGGGCGTGACCGACATGTCGTCCTGGCAGTTCATGTAGCCGGCGCCGGGGATGTGGCCGGCTGCCCAGCCATCGCGATCGCCCTCGACCCTGTATTCGAGTTCGGGGTCCGGGACCAGCACGGTCGTCGCGTCGAAGACACGCAGATCGGGGTCATCGAGATGGGCCGCCAGCCAGTCGGACGAGACCAGTAGCGCGGGATCTAGTTCAGAATTGCTGTTGTTGGACATTGTCGTCTGTATCCCCCTGCGTTCCGCATGATCTGGTGAGGATATTGACCCGTCGGTTTCGGTTGGACCAGCAGAATGCGCATCAGAAAAGAAGCAGTGGCGAATTCCCGCCGCAGACCATATCGATTCCGATTTGCAGGTCTTCGCCGGAGCCGAGGACGCGCAGTTGAAACGCCGGGACACTGAATGTCCCCTTGTAGACTATCTCGCCGGCAATTCCGCCGAAGTGATAGATCGTCAGCGGTCCGGATTGTTCGACACGAAGAAACTTCAGCGCCGAAGTGGAATCGGCGCCCAACAGAACCAGGCGTTCGGCTTCCAGCTCGAGGACAACCGATGTTGCGGCAGTGTGATGGGTTTTCTTTGGGGCGCGTCCGGCTTCGGTTTCTATGGTGCCAGAGCAGTAGTAGATGGTCTTCGGCGCATCGGTCTCCTGCGACGCGGCGTTATCGGAAACCGCGAGCAGGCCCAGTAAGGCCCCGATGAGATATGTCCGAAAGATCGCCATACGCCGATCCCTTCTATCGTGATTGCGGCATTTTCCACACTCCAGACAATAAGTTTGTTGCGCCGCTCAATCTGTCGCGCGGGCGTCCGTGATGTAATACAGTCTGGCGCAATTGGTCGGGTCCGGGATCGGGCACCGGTGTAAACACTAATTCCAGGGGCGGAATATGGCGGGTCGTCTGGCCGGAAAAGTCGTGGCGATTACGGGTGCCGAATCCGGGCTCGGCCGCGCGATGGCGTTGCGTGCCGCCAGTGAGGGCGCGCTGATCGCCGCCGGCGGGCTGGATGCGCAGGGCCTGGACGATACCGTGGCCGCCATGTCGAACCTCGAAGGCGACGGGATCGCGGTCCCGACCGACGTCACCGATCCCGATCAGGTCACGGCGTTGATCGACGGCGCCGTGGCGAAGTTCGGCCGGTTCGATGCCGTGATCGCCAATGCGGGCGCTTTCGTCGACTGGACCGACTTTCAGGACTGGGATCATGCCGACTGGCACCGTGTGCTCGGCGTCAATCTGACGGGTGTGTTCATGACCCTGCAGGCGGCCGCGAAAGTACTGATTGCCCAGGGCGAGGGCGGCTCGTTGCTGGCCACGGGGTCCTCGACGGCGCTGCGCCCCGGCCCCAATCTCATTCCCTACGTGGCGAGCAAGGGCGGCGTGCATCAGATGATGCGCGCACTTGCCGTCGAGCTCGCCCCCCACAAGATCCGGGTGAATACCATCGTTCCCGGTATGGCGCGGACGGCGCCGGTCGAGGGGGTCGATGGCTATATTGAGGCGGGCCTGAAGGCCGTGCCCATGGGCGAAATCGTCGAGCCTGAAGAAATTGCCGCGCTGGTCGCGTTCGCGCTGTCCGACGAGGCGCCGCACATGACCGGCACATTGCTGAAAGTTGACGGTGGCCGTACCTCTGCGTGAGGCGGCCGCGCATCCAACCAAAGGGAATTTTTATGGAAATCAAGTCAATCCAGATTGCGAAGACCGGCGGCCCGTCGGTCATGAAGTGGAAGACGATCGATCTGCCCAAGCCCAAGAAGGGTGAGGTCACCGTCCGGCACACGGCCATCGGGTTCAACTTCATCGACATCAACCACCGCACGGGCCGCTATCCGTTGGAACTGCCGACGGGCATCGGCTCCGAGGCAGCTGGCGTCATTGAGGCCGTCGGCCGCGGCGTGACCGATCTCAAGGTCGGCCAGCGCGTGGTCTATATCGGTGCCGTCGGCACCTATTCCGAGGCCCAGAATGTCCCGGCCGCCATCTGCGTGCCGATCCCGCGCGATATCAGCGACGAGATCGCCGCCGCGACCCATCTCAAGGGCATGACCACCGAGATGCTCGTCGAGCGGGTCGGCAAGGTGAAGAAGGGCGATGTCGTCCTGATGCATTCCGCGTCCGGCGGTGTGGGCTTGTTGCTTTGCCAGTGGGCCAGGGCGCGCGGCGCGACGGTCATCGGCACCGCCTCGTCGGCCGCCAAGTGCAAGGAAATCACCCGCGCGGGCGCCAAACACGCCATCGATACCTCGAAGAAGGACGTCGCCCGGGAGGTCGCCAAGATCACCAGGGGGCAGGGCGTCGATGTGGTATTCGACCCGGTGGGCAAGGACACCTACGAGACGTCGCTTGCCTGCCTGAAGGACCGCGGCCTGCTCGCCAGCTTCGGCGGGGCCTCGGGCCCGGTGCCGGACGTGAACCTCAACGAATTCCGCTACATGGCTCGTGCCTGGTTCCTGACGCGGGCGTCGCTGTTCAACTACACGGCGAGCCGCGAGGATTTGCTGCACAGCTCCAAGCGCGTCTTCGCCATGATCCGTTCGGGCAAGGTGAAGGTCAAAATCAAGCAGCGCTATCCGCTCAAGGACGCGGCGAAGCTCCACAAGGACGTGGAATCCCGTAAGTTGACCGGCATCAGCATGCTGGTGCCCTAGCGGCAACGAATATCCGGGTGGGAGGAACGCGATGCGCGTGATCGACTTCTTCGACCGTGGGGCTTTGCTCCACCCGGACCGTGCCTTCATGATCGCGGAGGACGGCGCGACCACGAGCTATCGGGACGCGCAGAGCCTCTCGCACAAGACCGCCTTGGCCATGATCGCGGCCGGTTTCGGCTATCGCAAACACGCGGCGGTCTACAGCCCGAATGCACCCGGTGCGTTCGATGCGCTCATCGGTATCTACCGCGCCGGCGGCGCGTGGGTGCCCATCAACGCGCGCAATGCCGTCGCCGAGAACGCCTATATTCTGAATCACAACGATACGGAATTTCTATTTTATCACAGTGACTTCGAGGACAATATTAAGATCATTCGGGAAGAGTGCCCCGGGATCAGGAACTACGTTTGCCTCGACCGTGACGGCGCCGATGCGCCGTCCTTCGCGGCGTTCGTCGCGGGCCATCACGGCGCCGCGCCTGAATTCCCCGACAAGCATGACGATATCTGCGGCATCTTCCCGTCCGGCGGCACGACCGGCCGGCCCAAGGGCATTGTGTGGACGAACCAGCTGTTCGAGACCATGGTTGCGGCGATGGTGGCGCATATGCCGCCGAAGAAGCTGCCGGTGCATTTATGCGCCGCGCCGATGACCCACGCGGCGGGTGTGGTTGCGCTGTCGCTGATGGCCTATGGGGCCACGAACATCATCATGAACGGGGTGCAGCTGCCCCAGCTCATGGAGAACATCGAGAAACACGGCGTCACCAACCTGTTCCTGCCGCCGACCGCCATCTACGTGATGCTGGCCCACCCCGACGTGCGCAAATACGACTATTCGTCCCTGGAATACTTCGTCTATGCGGCAGCCCCCATGTCGGTCGACAAGCTGCGCGAGGCGATCGACGTATTCGGCCCGGTGATGGCGCAATGCTACGGCCAGGCCGAGGCGCCGATGATCTGCACCTATCTGCCGCCCGAGGCTCACACCGAGGCGCTCGCGACCAACAAGGCGCACCGTCTGGCGAGCTGCGGCCAGCCCTGCCTGCTGACGCCGGTCGAGATCATGGACGATGACGAGAACATCCTGCCGCCGGGCGAGCGGGGCGAGATCGTCGTCCGCGGGTCGCTGGTGATGGCCGGATATTACAAGAACAAGGACGCGACCGATGAGGTCTCGACGTCCAACGGCTGGCATCGCACCGGCGACATCGGCCTGAAAGACGAAGACGGCTTCATCTACATCGTCGATCGCAAGAAGGACATGATCATTTCCGGCGGGTTCAATATCTATCCCTCCGAGATCGAGCAGGTCGTGTGGGGACACGAAGCCGTGCAGGATTGTGCCGTGATCGGCGTGCCGGACGACAAGTGGGGTGAGGCGGTGAAGGCCATCGTCGAGCTCAAGCCCGGACAGAGCGCCGACGCGGACGAGATCATCGCGCTCTGCAAGGACACGCTGGGCAGCGTGAAGGCGCCGAAAACCGTCGAGTTCTGGGATGAACTGCCCCGCTCGCCGGTCGGCAAGGTGCGCAAGAAGGACATGCGCGAGAAATTCTGGGAGGGCCGGGACCGCGCCGTCTAGCGCGTCGGCACGACATGATGAGCCAACGCATCGGCATTCTGGGTCTCGGCGAAATGGGCGGCATGGCCGCCCGTCTTTTGCTGGCCCGGGGCTGTGCGGTATCGGCGGTCGATCGCCCCAGTGCGGCCTGGCTGAAGGAGGCCGGCGGCGAACGGGTGCCCGATGCGAAGAGCCTCTCGGAACAATGCGACGTCGTCATTTTGCTGCTCGCCAGCGAGGACGCCGTCGAGGATGCGGTGTTTGGTGAAAAGGGGCTCGTCGCGGGTGCGCGAGACGGGCTGATCGTCGCCGACATGGGCACCTTCGCGGTCGCCCTGAAGGAGCGCATTCGCGATGCCCTCGCGGAGTCGGGGGCCGTCGCGCTGGACACGCCGATCAGCGGCACCCCCCAGGCCATGGAAACCGGCCGGGCCGTCATCATGCGGAGCGGCGATGCCGCCGCGTGCGAGGTTGTCCGCCCGATCCTCGAAATCCTCGCGCCGAAATGTCCCCATGTGGGCCCGTTCGGCCACGGCATGAAGCTCAAATTCGTGCTCAATTCGCTGGTCATCAACCATGTGCTGGTCGCGGCGGAGGCGCTGAACATGGGCATCGCGTCGGGGCTCGACCCGCAGCAGATCATCGATGTCGTGACGCCAAGCGTGGCGACGTCCACGCAGTTTGAGTTGCGCGGGCCGTTGATGGCCGAGCGCAAATGGGATCCGCCGACCGCGCCCGCGCGTCTGGTGTACAAGGATACGCGCTACATCGTCGAACATGCCAAGGCGCTCGGCGTGCCGGCACCGGTCTCGACCATCACGCGCGATCTCTATGAACGCGTAGCCGAGATGGGGCTGCTCGAGAAGGAGCTGGCGATCATCTTCGAAGCACTCGAGGCCGACAACGACCCGCCGGATTGAGCCCTTAGGCGGCGCGCGCGTCGTTGCGGATATGCTTCATCGTGCGCAGAAACGAGAAGACGCTGGTCAGGACCAGGAAGCCGATCCCGGTATAGGCGACTTCGAACGAGACCGTTGCGACGACGGCACCGAAGACCGCGGGGCCGATCACGACCGCGCCGAAAATGATGAACCCGATCGCCCCGGTGGTCCGGCCGACCTCGCCGCCCGGCGCGCGGCGTGCGGCCTCTGCCAGGTACACCCCGTTCCAGCCTGCCGCGCCGGCGCCGAAGATGACGCCCACGCCGTAGATCAGAGCCAGCGGCCATGAGGCGGTGAATGACGCGGTCAGGAAGGCGGCGAGGGACCCCAGCAGGGCCAGCAGCAACAGCGTGATCAGCGGGCTCAGATATCGCGAGGCGATGGCGCCGAATATGATGCGGCCTGTGCCGCCACTGGCCTGGGCCACGGCGAGGATCGCACCGGCGGTCACGACGGACAGCCCGATATCCTCCTGCAGGTAGAGCACGATGAATGTGGTGAGCGCGTATTGCGCGATCACCAGGGGCACGCAGCCCGCGAGCATCCAGCGCAGGACCGGACTCTGCAATACGAGACGGACCGGCCCGATCAGTTCGAGTTTGACCGGGATCGATGGGTCCGCGTGCCGGGCATAGCCGCGCGACCAGATTTCAACGACGAGGGCCGTGGCCAAACAGGTCGCCGCCACGACCAGCATCGCGGCCTGCCAGTCCCAGAACAACATCAGCGGCGGGGTGAGGAAACCCGCCATCGCGCCGCCGATGGGGACGCCGGTCTGCTTGATCGAAAACACCAGGGGCTGGAGGTGGCGCGGGGTGGTCCGCGAAAGGATATGCGAGCTCGCCGGCGTTGCCGGGCCGAGGCCGGCCCCGATCAGTGCGCTGCCGAGTGCGACCAGGACGAGATCGCCCGACGCGATAGCCGCGCTGCCCACGGCGCAAAGCAGCACCATCACCTGCGACGCGCGCATCGGATTGAACCGCGTGGATACGCCCGCGGACATCATCGAGCTGAATGTCGCCGCGGTGAACAGGATGGTCGGTTGCATGCCGATCCAGGCCGGGTCGAGGCCCATCTCCGGCAGCGCCTGCTTGGCAAGCACCGGCGGCGCGAAGACGGCCCATGAGATCATCGCCTGAATCAGCGTGAGCAGGACCGTCGGGCCGACATAGGCGGCGCGTTCGCGCATCTGGTTTGGGTCCGATCCGCCTAGTAATCGGGCATGGAGTAGAGAAGGACTCCGGCCTTGGCACCGATCCGCGCGGCTTCCTCGGCGGCGGGCTTCGAAGGGTCCCAGGGTTTGGCGTCGTAGCGCATGCCGCTGATCTCGTTGGTGACGTCGGACATCAGCCAGACGATCGGGGCTTTCATCAGATCAGCCTCGATCAGGACGGGGTTCTCAAGCGTCTCGTCACGCTTTTTCATTTCATCGGACATGCCGGGCGTGGCGGCGCCGGCGCCCGGGTTGAGGATATTGACCGTGACGCCGGTGCCGCCGAGATCCTTGTTCCAGATTTCGGTCGCCACTTCGAGGGCGGCCTTGGACGGACCATAGGGCGAGGAGCCCTGTTTGGTCATGGTCCGATACATGGTCGTCACATTGACGATGCGGCCCCAGCCCTGATCTATCATGAGCGGCGCGACCCGGCGCGCGAGCTTGTCGGCGCCGACAAAATTCGCGTTCATCACATTCTGGATGACCTCGTCCGGGGCTTCCCAGAATTTCGGCATCTCCCCGGTGGCTCGCCAGGCCTCGGTCTTGTGACCGTCGGGCCAGATATAGGTGAAGGTGAGGCCGGCATTGTTGACGAGGCCATGGATCGCGCCAAAGGCACCGAGCGCCTCGGAAATGATCCGGTCGCAGTCTTCTGAATTTCGGATGTCGGCTGTCACGCAGTGAATTTTTCCGGCGTTGGCTGCACAGGCGGCTTCCAGGTCGGGGAAGTCATCGGCGATATGGGCAGCGGCCACCACATTCGCACCGGCTTCGGTCAGGGCCTCGGTCATGGCCCGGCCAAGCCCGCGTCCCGCGCCGGTCACGATCACGACGCGGCCCTTTAAATCATATTCGGACATGCGTTTTTTCCCACTCGAAAGCTGTTTGTTTGTTTCTGGATGCAAGCTACAGGGTCGACGCCTGCCATCGCAATCATACGGCTCCGGCGCCAAATAACGGCGCGCGGATCGCATGCCTCTCAGCATGTGATCGAATCACACTTGTGCCGCTGTTCATTCGGCTGTTATGAATCGGGGGAACTCACGGAAAAGTGAGTCATCGAGAGGAAACAGGCCCCAGGCGTACGGATCAGTTTTTGGAATTCCAAATCAGACCGACAAAGAGTCTGAAATCTACGGGTCCATCCCTCGATGTGTTCTTACCAAGATTCACGCTTTCGTGAATCTGCGTGAAACGTGAACACCTAGGGAGGGTGCACATGACCCGAATTCTCACTAACCGAGTGCGCGTATGGCTGCTTGCCGGCCTGTTCGCGGCGTCCGTTGTTCTGTCGGGGTCGTTCGCGACCACCGCACAGGCGCAAAACAAGGATCCGATCAAGGTCGGCTTCAGCATGGCTCTGAGCGGCGCACTTGCCGGCGGCGGACAGCAATCGCTGGTCGCAATCCAGCTTTGGGCCGAAGACATGAACAAGAAGGGTGGCCTTCTGGGCCGGCAGGTCGAGCTCGTCTTTTATGACGACCAGACCAACCCTAAGAATGTCCCCGGCATCTATTCCAAACTTCTCGATGTCGACAAGGTCGACCTCATCGTCAGCGGCTACGGGACGAACCTGATCGCCCCGGCGATGCCGATCGCAATCGACCGCGAGATGGTGTTCATGGGCCTGTTCGGTATGAACGCCAACGCGAAGTGGGAATATGAGAACTACTTCTCGATTCTTCCTGCTGGCCCCGATCCGGCTGTTGGTTTCTCGGAGGTCTGGTTCCAGGCGGTCGAGGAGAAGTTCAAGCCCAAGACGATCGCGTTCATCGCGGCCGATGCCGAGTTTGCGCAGAACCTGAAGGAAGGTGCTGTCCGCAACGCGGAGGCGATGGGAATGGAGATCGTCTACGAGCAGAACTACAACCCGAAGACGGCTGACTTCACGCCCATTCTGCGTGCGGCAAATGCCAAGAAGCCCGATGCGATCTACATCGCCTCATATCCGAACGGTTCGGCCGGGCTTGTGCGTGCGCTTGCCGAGGTCGGCACCGATGCCAAGGCTGTCGGTGGCGGCATGGTGGGGCTGCAGTTCGCAGGCTTGATGGCGGGTCTTGGTCCGATGCTCAACGGCATTGCGAACTACGACTTCTTTGTGCCGGAGCCGACGATGAACCTGTATCCGGGTGCGAGCGATTTGATCGACCGTTACCAGGCGAAGGTGAAGGCTGAGAACCTCAAGGTTGATGCCCTCGGCTACTATCTGGTGCCATGGGCCTATGCCAATCTTGATATTCTGGGCCAGGCCGTTGAAGCCGTTGGCTCACTCGATCAGGAAGCGATCGGCAAATACATTCGTGACAACGAGTTCACGTCTGTGGTTGGCAAGATCAAGTTCGGCAAGAACGGTGAATGGGAACGTCCCCGTACGCTCGTTGTCCAGTATCAGGGCATTAAGAACAATGATCTGCAGCAGTTTGCGACACCAGGTACGCGCAAGATTCTGCTGCCGGCGGATATTTCCACCGGCGACCTGCAAGAGTTTAACGCTCTTCGCAAATAGCAAACGAAACAGGGCAGCGAGCCGATCATCGGTCTCGCTGCCCTGCGCTTTTTCTCCATCGGCGCCTGTTCTGGGTGCGGAGTTCGGCCATGGCCATATTTATTGATCTTTTGCTGAATGCACTCGTGATTGGCATCCTGCTGGGCGGTTTCTACGCCGCGTTGTCGATTGGTCTGTCGATCACCTTCGGGCTGCTCGATGTGGTGAACATCGCCCATCCGACGATGCTTGTTTTGGGTGCTTTCATTGCATTTCTGCTGAATTCGACCTGGGGCATAGATCCGATCCTGGCCGGAATTATCTCAACCCCATTCTTCTTCATTCTCGGTTGGCTGATTTATCAGGTCTATTACAACGTGTTCGAAAAGTCGGGCGCGGAGTCGCTGCGCGGCCTCGCGTTTTTCTTCGGCCTGTTGTTCATCATCGAAGTTGGCCTGATCATCCAGTTTGGCGTCGACCATCGCCTGGTTGAAGCGCCCTATATCGGCCAATCGTGGAACATCATCGTCGGACAGGAGATCGATGTCGCGATCCCGTTCCGCCTGCTCGTGGCCTTCGTGGTCGCGGCGATTGCGACCCTGGCGATCCACGCCTACCTGACGAAGACCTTCTTTGGTCGCGCGGTGCGCGCCGTTGCACAAGACATGATGGCCCTGCGCCTCATGGGTGTGGACCCGATCCGGGTCAAGCGCATCGCCTTCGCGTTGGGCGTAGCAACCGCGGGGATCGGTGGCGCATTGATGATCATCGTCCTGCCGATCGAACCGTCGCTTGGGCGGCTCTATCTGGGCAACGTCTTTGCAATTGTCGTGCTCGGGGGGCTGGGTTCGATCAGCGGAACGCTTCTAGCGGCCGTCATTATTGGTATCGCTGAGAGTATCGTCGCGACGTTCTTCGGCCCGTCATGGGCACCGGCCGTGTCGTTCGGCATTCTGCTTGCGGTGTTGGCGTTCCGTCCTGAAGGACTGTTCGGCAAGACGGCGGGAGCACATTGATGAAGTACAAGTTTGAAATAATCTGCATGCTGTTGATTGTCGGTCTGTTTGTGCTGACGCAGGTTGTCGGCAATCAGTTCTACTTCTTCATCGGCTTCGTGATCCTGCAATATATGGTCATGGCAACCGCCTGGAATATTCTTGGCGGATATGGTGGTTACGTGAATTTCGGCAGTGCGGGGTTCCTGGCCACGGGCGCCTATACCGCGGTCGCGCTCATCAACTTCCTCGATATTGGTTTGGTGGAGCAGATGATTGCGGGCGGCATCATGGCCGGCGCGCTTGGGCTGGCCACGGGCTACCTGACATTGCGTCTGCGGGGCGTCTATTTCGCCATCGCAACCCTGGCTCTCGCGATTATTCTCGAGACGGTCGTCGCCCATTGGGACTATGTCGGCGGTGCTGCGGGGACGTCGATCCTGCCGAAGCGCAAGCCGGAACTCTTCGGCGAACTGATCGTCGATCGCAAGGCCGGCATCTTCGCCAACTACAAGGAGTATCTGTTCTTCCTCATGGGGACTGTCGCGATCATCAGTGTCTGGGTCGCGCGCTACATCGAGAACAGCAAACTCGGGCGCGGCCTGAATGCGATCAAGGACAGTGAGGAAGCAGCGGAATGCATGGGCGTTCCGACACTGCGGCTGAAGCTGATTGCAACCACGATCAGCGGCGCCATGATGGGTGTCGCGGGTGCGCCTCTGGCCAGCTACCTGACGTTTATCGACCCTCTCTCAGCCTTCAATCTGGAATACGCGATCAACGCGATCGCGATGCCGATGATCGGTGGCACGATAAGTTGGGCGGGTCCGGTAATCGGCGCGTTGCTCTTGGGAACGGCCCAGCAGGTATCTTCGCTCTGGATCCAATCGGAGCTTAATCTGCTGATTGTCGGTGTGGTTCTTGTGGTCTTCGTGATCATCGCACCGGAAGGGATAATCGGCTGGTTCAGGAAATCACGTCAGGGGTCGGGCCGATGAGCGAAGCACTTCTTAAAGTAGAGGGTGTCTCGAAGCATTTCGGTGGTTTCACCGCGCTGTCGAATGTCACCACCCATGTTTCTCCAGGTGAACGGTTCGGCCTGATCGGTCCCAATGGTTCCGGCAAGACGACGATGATCAACTGCGTGTCCGGGTTGCTGCGCAATGAGGAAGGCAAGATCATTTTCGATGGTCAGGACGTGACCGACCTCAAGCCGCACAAGCGCACCGGCGCCGGAATTGCCCGCAGTTTCCAGATTCCCAGGCCGTTCCACACCATGACGGTGATTGAGAATCTGATGATCCCGGCGGAATTCGTTGGGCATCATCGGGGCGAGAAGGGTGATGACCGCGCCGAGGCCATGGAAATCCTCGAGACCATGGGGATGGCCGAGAAGGCCGATGATACAACGACGGATTTGACCCAGATCGAACTGCGCAAGCTTGAGTTGGCGCGCGCGATGGCGGCCAAGCCGAAATTGTTGATCTCGGATGAGGCCATGGCAGGGCTGACGGGGCAGGAGGTCGATGAGGTGATCGACATCCTGTTCAAGATGAACGAGCGCGGGATCACGATCATCATGATCGAACACATCATGCGGGCCGTGATGCGTTTCTCTCAACGAATCATCTGTCTCGACGCGGGACAGTTGATTGCGGAGGGAACCCCCGAAGAAATCGTAAAGAACAAGGACGTCGAACGGGCGTATCTGGGTAGCACCGATGGTTGAACTCGTTATCAAAGGCCTGAACGCCGGCTATGGCGCGGTCAACGTTCTGAGCAATGTGTCGATCGATGTTCAGAACCGGCAGACCGTCGCGTTGCTGGGAACAAACGGCAATGGCAAGTCGACGCTCATGCGCTGCGTTTCCGGCCTGATCAAGCCGACTGCCGGCTCCATCGAACTGCATGAAGATGACGGCTCTGTCATCGATCTGACAGATGCGACTCCTCAGGAAATCGTCGAGGCCGGTGTCGCGCAGGTTCCCGAGGGCCGTCGGCTCTTTCCGGATTTGACCGTGGAAGAGAATCTGACGCTCGGTGCCTACCGTCAGGCGGCCCGTGCGACACTTGCGACCAATCTGGAATATGCGTTCACGCTGTTTCCCCGGCTTGCCGAGCGGAAAACACAGCTTGCAGGTAGCATGAGCGGCGGTGAGCAGCAGATGCTGGCCGTGGCCCGTGCGTTGATGAGCGACCCGAAACTTCTCCTGATCGACGAACCGTCTGTTGGTCTGGCGCCGATTCTGGTCAGTCAGATGATCACGAAGATCGGCGAACTGGGCGAAAGCCGTGGTCTCACCATCCTGATGGCCGAGCAGAATTTCAACCAGGCGATCCGGATAGCGGACAAGGGCTACATCATCGTCCATGGTGAAATTGCGTTCGCCAGCAAGGACGCTGCTGATCTGCGCGAGAACGACATGGTGAAGAGCTACTATCTCGGCGCCTAGCCGCCAGGCGCACGCCTGACGGAGAAACCTCGTGACAACGTAACTACGCCGCCTTGGGGGCCTGCATCAGTTCCCAGATTCGTTCGGGCGTGGCCGGCATGTCGACATGCGACACGCCAAAGTCACGCAAGGCGTTGGCGATTGCGGCAATCACGACCGGCGGCGCGACGAGGGCTCCGGCTTCACCGGCTCCCTTCACACCCAGAAGATTGGTCTTGCAGGGCACCTCGTTGGTGTCGAGCTCGATCATCGGCAAATCGTCAGCCCGCGGCATGGTGTAGTCCATGAAGGAGCTGGTGATCATCTGACCGTTCTGGGGATCGTAGAAGGTGTTTTCCAGAATTGCCTGGCCGACACCCTGCGCCACGCCGCCATGCACCTGGCCGGCGACGAGCATGGGATTGATCACCTTGCCGACGTCGTCGATCGCACAATAGCGAACGATGTCGATAACGCCGGTGTCCTCATCGATCTCCAGCTCGCAGATATGGCAGCCGTTCGGGTAGCTCCAATTCTCGATCGTATGGGTGTCGGTCCCGTTCAGCGCGCCCTGCAGTTCCTCGGGCAAGTCGGTCGACGTGCGGGCATGCCTGGCAACGTCAAACAGGGTCACCGTGCGGTCCGTGCCGGCGACCCGGAACTCACCTTCCTTGAACTCGATATCCACGGCTGCGGTCTCGAGCATTTCCGACGCGATCAGAATGCCCTTGGAGATGACCTCGTCACTGGAATTCAGCGCCGCAACACTGCCGATATGGCTGGTGCGCGAGCCGTGACTGCCGCCACCGCTGGGCAGGTTGTCACTGTCGCTGGTGTCGATCAGAACCTGTTCGAACTCGACCCCGAGTTTCTCGGAGACGAGCTGCATGAACGACGTATCATGACCCTGGCCCATGGGCTGGGTGCCGACCCGCACGATCACCTGGTCGTCGGCGACCTCCACTTCTGCGCTTTCGGTCGGATTGCCGGCCGTGGTCTCAAGATACTGGCTGACGGCAATACCGCTGAGCTTGCCGCGCTTGCGGGCTTCGGCCCGGCGTTCCTCATGGCCGTCCCAGTCGGCCATCTTCGCGACGAGGTCCATATTCTCCTCGAATGCCCCGCTGTCGTAGGTCGTGCCGACGGCGTTGGTGTAGGGGAACCGGTCATTGGCGATCAGATTGCGCCGCCGGATTTCCAGCGGATCGATGCCGAGATCGAGCGCCGCGACGTCCACCAGCCGCTCCATCACATAGATCGCCTCCGGCCTGCCGGCGCCGCGATAAGGCCCGACGGGGGCGGTGTTGGTGACGACGCATTTCACCTCCACATCCGCAAGGGGCACGTCGTAGACGCTGGTCAGAATCTTCGGCCCGATTTGGGTCGGGACCGAGACACCGGCGGAGCAGGAATAGGCACCGATATTGGCGACGGTTTTCACGCGCACGGCAAGGAATTTGCCCTCCTTGTCCAGGGCCAGCTCGCAATCGGAGATATGGTCGCGGCCGTGGAGATCGCTGAGGAATGCTTCCGTCCGGTCGCTGATCCAGCGCACGGTCCGCCCAAGGCGCTTGGCGGCGACCAGAACGAGGACCTGTTCGGGGTAGGGGTGGGTCTTCATGCCGAACCCGCCGCCGACATCATCCACCAGAACACGGACATCAGCCGGGTCGCATTTCAGGAAGGCATTCGCGATCCAGTCGCGCAGCATGTGCCGGTTTTGGTTCGAGGTGTAGACCGTGTAGCGGCCGCTGTCGGCGTTGTAGCTGCCGATCGCGCCACGCACCTCCATGGAATTCTGGACGATTCGCTGATTGATCAGGCGAACAGAGGACACATGGGCGGCTTCTTCGAAGGCCTTCTCGGTCGCATCGGAATCACCGATCTGGGCCTGAAACAGGAAATTGTTGGGCACATCGTCCCAGAGCTGGACCATGCCGTCGTCCATCGCCCGGTCCGTCTCGACGACGGAATCGATCGGAGCGTAGTCCACGTCGATTGCCTCGGAGGCATCGCGGGCCTGCTCCAGCGTCTCGGCGACGATGAACGCCACGGGGTCACCGACATACCGCGCCCGGTCGGACGTCAATGCATACTGCGGCGGATAGGCGAGGGGTGAGCCATCCGGCTTCGTCAGCGATGCGAAGAATGGCGGTGGTCCGGGGAAGGCGCCGATGCCGTCGTCGGCGAGGTCCTGGCCCGTGAGAACAGCCAGAACACCAGGCATGGCCTTCGCGGCAGCGGTATCGATGGACCGGATATCGGCATGCGCGTGTGGCGAGCGCAGCACGAAACCCATCGCCTCACCGTCACGGGGCAGGTCGTCGTTGAATTTACCGCGGCCCGTCAGAAGCCTTGGGTCTTCGGTGCGCCGCACCGGTTGTCCGACACCATATTTCGCCATTTCATCCCCCTGCCTGAATTTCCTTATTCGGGATATTATGAAACGAACGGGCCGATCGTGCGACACTCAATGCATGGCAATGGGCCTAATAATGGGCTTTTGTGGGGGAAACACCGTGTCGATACCGAACCAGCGCACCGTCTACCTGAACGGTGACTATATTCCTGAGAACGAGGCGCGGATTCCGTTCCGGGACCGCGGGGTGAAGTATGGCGATGCCGTCTTCGATACCACACGCACATTCGGCCACGAAATATTCAAGCTGCGTGAGCATCTGGAGCGTTTGTACCGCTCCTTGCGGTATATCGGGATCGATCCCGGCCTGTCGCTCGATGAAATGGCGACGGTGACCGAGGAGGTGGTCCGCCGAAACCTGCCGACGATCGCCGCCGATGAGGATCTTTGGGTTTCGCAGCGGATCACGCGCGGGATCATTGATCCCAATGAGCGCTCGGCCTGGCCGGACTATGTCGGCCCGACGGTAATCGTCGAATGTCTGCCGTTGCCGTTGTCCACACGCGCCAAGGTCTATCGCGACGGGATCGACATGATCGTCTCGTCCGTCCGCCGCACTGCGCCGGATATGCTGAGCCCCCGGGCCAAGACCCACAATTACCTCAACCTGATCATGGCCGACGAGGAAGTGTCGGCGCAGAATCCCGAGGCCTACGCGCTGATGCTCGATCACAACGGCAACGTGGCAGAGGGCCGGGGAAGCAACGTGTTCTTCGTCTCCGAGGGGCGGCTCTACACCCCCCAGGAGCGCTATGTCCTGCCCGGCATCAGCCGTCAGACCGTGATGGAGCTGGCTGGGAAGATCGGGATTCCGTGTGAGGAAAAGGATTACGACCTCTACGATGCCTACAACGCAGACGAGGCGTTCATATCCTCGACGAGCTTCTGCATCTGCCCGTGCCGCAGTGTCAGCGGCCGTGTCTTCGGAGACGGTGCCGTGCCGGGGCCGGTCACCAAGCGCCTGATGGACGCTTATGTCGACTATGTCGGCTTCGACTGGGTTGCACAGTATGCGCGCTATCCGGTGCAGGATACGCCGCGCCTCTGATCCGATCCCTTACGGCGTCTGTTTCGCGAACCAGTCCGTCAAGGTCTGCATCGATTTTTCCGCTTCCTCCATCAGGAAGAAGTGGCTCGATTTCTCGAAGATGACCGTCTCGCTGTTGGCGATGCCCGCAGACAATTCCTCGGTTCCCTGCATGGAACAGATCGGGTCCTGGCGACCGGCCATGATCAGGGTCGGGCAGGCGATCTCGCCCAGCCTGTCGCTCGTGTCGTGGGTGAGTGCCGTATGATTGAGATTCACGTAGGAAATCTTGCTCCGGGCCTCGTTGCCGACCAACGCCTCGATGCGTGCGATCGCCTCGGGGTTGTCGTTGTAGAAGGCGGGTGACACGAATACATGCGCGGAATGGCGGGCCCAGTCGGCCCAGTTGTTGCGCCATTCCAGGACTTCGCGCATGTTCTCCAGGATACGTTTGCCGATCCGGTCGACGGCGGGTGTGGACGCGGCGAGGATGATCGATTGAATGCGGTCGGGTGCGCGCAACGCCATATGCTGGGCAATCAGGCCGCCCAGGGAACGCCCGACGATATGGGCCTTGTCGACCCCGAGATTGTCCATCAGTGCGATCATGGTATCCGCCAGTTCCTCGGTCGTGCACGGCGTGTCGACCGGCGAGCTTTCGCCTGAACCCGGATTGTCCATCGCGATGACGCGGTACGTGTCCTTGAACGCGGCCATCTGGGGCAGCCAGGCGGTGTGGTCGCCGGCCAGGCCGTGGATGAGGACGATGGGAAATCCGTCGCCGTCCTCGATGTAGTTCACATCGAAACGGCCGCAATTGACGATTGGCATGGTTAAATCCTTCTTTAGTCGCTCAGGCGGCGTTCTTGGCGAGCCAGTCTTCGATCGTACTCATGGCCTTCGCGGCTTCCTCCATGAGGAAGAAATGGCTCGATTCCTCAAACACCGTGAACTCGGCGTTGGGCAGTTTCTCCATCATCCAGTTCTGCGCGGTCATCGAGCAGATCGGGTCGTAGCGTCCACCCATCACGAGGGTCGGTGCCTGGATTTCGCCGAGATGGTCGAGCGCATCATGCTCGAGGCAAGCCGTGGCGAGGTTGCTGTAGGACACCATGTCCCTGTCCTCGCCGCTGACCAGGGCCGTGATCTTCTCGATCAGCTCCGGGTTGGCATTGAAGAAACCGGGGGACACGAACAGATAAACCGCGTGGGGGGCCCATTCGGCCCAGCTCGGGCGCCATTCGAGCAACTGCTGCAGGTTGGCGATGATCTGCGCACCCAACGGGTCGAGGCGGGCGAAGGAAGCCGCGAGTGCCATCGAACGCACCCTTTCGGGCGCTTTCAGGGCCATGTGCTGGGCTACCGCGCCGCCCATGGAACGACCGATAACCTGAGCCGAGTCGATGCCGAGCTGGTCCATCAGGCCCAGGGTCGCGTCGGCGAGATCAGCGGTGCCGGCGGGGTCGGTAACGAGGGAACTGCCGCCGGAGCCGGGGTTGTCGAAGGCGATGACCCGGTAACGGTCCTTGAGGGCCGCGACCTGCGGCAGCCATGCGGTGTGGTCGCCCGCCAGGCCGTGAATCAGGACAACGGGTTCACCGTCGCCTTCCTCGATATAGTTGATGTCAAAGCGTCCGGTGTTGACGATCGGCATGCCTGTCTCTCCTCAATAAAAACGCCGCGAACCATCAGGGTGCGCGGCGTTTTAAGTTAGATATCGGTTCTTAGCCCAATCAGCGAATGCGGTCGCCGTTGGCGTCGAACAGGAAGATGGCGTCGTCCGGGAAGCCGACGTCGACTTTCGCGTGACGCTGCACTTCTTCCGTACCTTCAATGACGGCGACGAACGGACGGTCCGCGTCGGTGCCAAAGTAAAGCAGGGTGTCCTTGCCGAGCGGCTCGACCAGTTCGATCTCGCTGTTGATCGACGCGCCACCGCCCGTTGCACCGATGGTGACGTTTTCCGGGCGGATGCCCAGCGAACCCTTCCCCGGCGCCGTAGAGCTGTACTTGGCGGGCAGCGGAATGTTGAACTGCGAACTGTGGAATTCGAGACCGTTGGTGCCGGCGACGAATTCACCCTCGATGAGGTTCATGGCCGGGTTGCCGAAGAAGTCGGCGACGAAGTAGGAAACCGGGTCGCCGTAGATCTCCATGGGCGAACCCATCTGGACGATTTTACCCTGATTCATCACCACGATCCGGTCGGCGAGAGTCATCGCCTCTTCCTGATCATGGGTGACGTAGACGAAGGTTTTCTGCAATTCGTCATGCAGCCGGTCGCATTCGGCGCGCAGTTCGCGGCGCAGCTTGGCGTCGAGACTGGACAGCGGTTCGTCGAGCAGGAAGTTCGACGGTTCCGTCACCAGGGTGCGGGCCAGGGCGATACGCTGGGACTCACCTCCCGAACACTGGGCCGGCATCTTGCCGAGCAGGTGTGTGATCCGGACGAGTTCAGAGACCTCCTGAACCTTCCGCGCCTGTTCGTCCTGCGGGACCTTCTTCATGCGCAGACCGAAGGCGATGTTGTCGGCCACATTCTTGTGCGGGAACAGGGCGTGGCTCTGGAATACCATGCCCAGATCCCGGTCGCCGGGTTCCTTCTCGTTGACCACCTCGCCGTCGATACGAATATCGCCGGCGGTCGGATCCTCGAAGCCTGCGATCATGCGCAGCGTTGTGGTTTTTCCGCAGCCGGACGGGCCGACGAAGACGATGAATTCACCATCCTCGATAGTCAGATCCATGCTGTTGACGGCAACGACGCTGCCGTATTCCTTGCGTAGGTTGACGAGTTCTATACGTGACATCGCTCGCTTACCTCCTCACCATTCCGAAACTGAACCCGCGGGCAAGATGCTTGCGGATTATGAGACCCACCACGATGAGTGGCAGCGTGATACCGACCGACAGGGCCGCTTGTCGTCCGTAGACACGTCCTTCGGTCGAGCCCTGATATTTGGACAGTTCGACCGGCAGCGTGACCACTTCCGTTTTCGACAGGAGCAGCGCCAGCAAATACTCGCTCCACGTCAAGATCAGGATGAACAGGAAGGTTGCCACCAGGCCCGATCGGACCAGCGGCAGGACCACCTCCCAGATCGTCCGCATCCGGCTGGCGCCGAGAATCTCGGCGGCCTGTTCCATCTCGCGTGGCACTTCGTCGATGAAGCTTTTCGACATCCAGACCGCGTAGGGCAGGGTTGTCAAAAAATACAACATGACGAGCCCGGTTATGCTGTCGAGCAGTCCCAGGGCGCTGTACCATATCGATATGGGGGCAATGAGCACTATTGGAGGCACCATGCGCAGCATGAGCAGCTGGAACATTCGCCCTTCGGATAATATCCCGTATCTCGAAACCCCGTAGGCGAGAACGGATCCGAACAACACCGTCAGCGTCGTCGAGATGACCGAGATCAGGGCGCTGTTGCCGAGCGCTTCCCAGGGCCGCTGGAGCGACTGGGTGTAAGTCTCGAGTTCACCTTCAGCGTCGGTGCCGTATTCGCTGACGTCGGCCCACACCACCAGATAATTCTGGATCGTGGCATTCTCGGAAATATAGACCGGCGGCCAGGCAAACCACTCACGATCGGGTTTGAACGACGTCGACACCATCCAGAAGATGGGGAAGGCGACGATCAGGAGCCAGAATGTGAGAACCAGATAGCGAAAGGCCGAGAAGGCGTGCCGGCGTTGGGATTTTGTCATTGCCATGGGTAAATCCTCTAGCCTTCCTGCGGTTTCGATTCATACATCGCATCGAGGCTCTTCTTTTCCCGTCGCAACAGCCAGATCGCCGACATCACGATTGCGGCCATCATGAACAGGATGAGATAGGACAGCACCGCACCATAGGAGATGTCGAAGAACTGCCAGGCGTTGATGAAGATGTAGACCGGGACGGTCTCCGTCGCGGAACCGGGGCCACCCTGGAGCAGGCCCCAGGTCTTGGGGAACTCGGCCATGGATTCGAGGAAACGCAGGATCAGCGCCAGCAGGATCACCGGGCGGAGCAGGGGAACCTGAACCTCCCAGAAGATGCGCCACTTGTTGGCGCCAAGAATCTGTGCGGCTTCCTGAGGTTCCTTTGGAAGCGAGGCAAGCCCGGCCATCATGATGATGAAGCTGAACGGGGTCCAGTTCCAGATCTCCAGCAGGGCGATCGTGGTGAGCGCCACCTCCTGTTTGTACAGGAACTGCGCCTCAACACGGGTTTGCGTGAGGATGGACAGAATGTCGTTCAGCGGGCCATTTTGGTACAGGATCATTTCGCCCGTATAGGCGATCACGATCGGCACCGTCAGCATCGGCAGAATGAAGAAGATGTAGTAGACGCCCTGGCCACGGAACGGGCGATACATCAGCAGCGCCAGCGCGAATCCGAGGATGAAGCAGCCGACGGTCACCCCCGTGGAGAACAGCAGCGAGCGGACAATCGCCCAGCCAAATTTGTCATCCGACAGCGCATCGGCCCAGAGGTCGAACCCGACCCATTCCGAAGCCTCGAAATAGGATGAAAAGCCCAGATTGTCGCCCGCGTCGAAAATCGAGAATGAGAAAAATGAAAAATATCCCTGCAGCAGGAACGCGGGCATCAGGATGAACAGCATCAAGGCTATGAAAGGAGTCAGCACGGCCCATTTGAACCGGCGGATTCCTTGTGCGCGTGTTCTCTCTCGGCGTGAGCCGGGCGCAGGGGTGGTGTTGGCGGTAGCTTCAGCAGTCATATCTTGAAAACCTCGACGACCCCGGGGCGCGCAAGGCGCCCCGGGGCTATGTCACGAGGGGAACAGGCAAACTTGCCTGCCGTCGGTTAGGACGGAACGTCGACGCTCGGGAACAGCGACTTGTAGGTCGCGAGCTCTTCTTTCAGACGACGTTTGCCAATACGGCGGATCGCACGGGCCCAGGCATCGGTCGTGTCTTTGTTGACCTGCTTGGCCGTCTTGTCGCCGGCATAGGCTTCCGAGATGTTCCGCTTGAGTTCCGTCTCGAACTCCAGCAGGCCCGTCATGAAGATGGGCGGGGTCACGATCTCAAGATTCTGCTTGATCGCAGCCATGCCTGCCGGCGTGTAGGTTTTCTCCGGCAGTGAACCTGACTTGAAGTGATCGACGTGCCACGGATCGTGGAACGTGTTCACCGGATCGCCAACGATCCGCGCGCTGTTGTCAGCCGTTGCCAGGTAGGCGGCAAGGTAGGCAGCGGCTGCCTTGCGCGGGCTGTGACGGTTAACAAGCAAGCTGACATTCGGAGTCGAAACCGAGCGCTTGATCAGCTTGCCGCTGTGGCGCGAACCCGGAACCGGGCCGTAGGACCACTTACCGGCGGTCTTCGACTTGTCGGGGTTCTCGGCCAGAGCAATGATGCCGTCCCAATACTGACAGGAGAAGGCGTTGCCGTTGATGATCCGCGGGATCATCTGCGGGGTGCCCCAACCTGCCGCTTCCGGATGCGACGCAGACTTGACGTTGAGGAAGGTCTGCACGGCGTACTCGCCGGCGTCGTTGTCGATGTTCGGCTCCATATCGTCCGTGAACGGGAACCCGCCGGCGCTGTAGAGGTACATGTACCACCACGCCAGAGAAGAACCACGGTCGCGCAGGTTGGCAGAACCCCAGAGATTGTCGTCCGGGCGGGTGAAGAAATTCATGAGCTCAAGCTCTTCTTCCCACGTCTCCGGCCAGGTCATCTCGCGGCCGTGCTTGTCGGCGAAGGCCTTACGCTCGTCCGGATCCTCGAACAGGTCCTTACGGATGAACTGGACATGAACGTTGCCGTCGGTCGTAACGCCGTAGGTCTTGCCCTTGTAGGTCAAGAACTTGCCGAAGTTGCCAACTGCTTTGATCGTGACGCCGGCGGCATTGAGATACTCGTCCAGCGGCTCCAGAAGACCCGCGGAAGCCAGCGACGGGATCATGTTGGAATCGACATGGAACAGGTCGAACTCAGGCGACTTCGAAAGTGCCTCAGCCATCGCACGTTGCGGAATTTCGAACGTGGAGATGTCCTGAATCTTCTTCAGGTCGATGCCGGTTGCGTCACCGAACTCTTTTGTGGGGCCGGAAAGGGCCACCTGATAGTTCGACCAGATGATGCCGGTGACATCCTGGCCACCGGGGACGGCAGCCTTGGCTGCCTTGATGACGGCGTCTTCCTCGGAGCCGGCGAATGCTTTGCCGGCCATTCCGGTGCTTGCGGCGCCAACAGCCGCAGCCGCTGCGCCTGTTTTGAGCGCGTCACGACGCGTCAGTTCTGTTTTACCGATTTTCATAGTTAACTTCCTCCCAGTTCCTGCCGAATGAAATTGTATGCCCTAGGCAAGTTTTTGACGGTCGCTCACACGCGACGACCTAGGCAAAACGTTACAACACTTTTGTACTATAGGAAAAGTTTTCTTAAAGTACGAAAATACGCACGGACATCGGGGTTTTGACTGGGTCATGTGTTTCCCGATCTTGGCTTCGATTCGGTATTGGTGGGCGAACCGGCGGTTGTGGCGTGACGAGTCGCGCTGATAGACGGGCGTACTTGTCAGGGGAGAAGTGGCATGGACGATTTGCGGACCGAAACCGGTTTGATCAATGGGCAGACCCTTGGGACCAAGGTTCGGGCACTTCGCAAGGCACAGAGCAGGACCCTGGCCGAAGTCTCAGAAGCGACGGGTCTGTCCATATCCGCCTTGTCGAAAATCGAAAACGATCAGGTCTCGCCGACATTCGCGAACCTGATGCGTTTGGCCGAAGGCCTGCAGATTTCACTGAGCGACCTGGTCACGCTCAAGGAAGATGAAGGCAGCGTATCTGCGCGCATGACGGTCAGCCGCAAGACGGACACGGTTTTCCGGTCGACGCCGAAATACGACATGTACGCCCTGTGTGCGGAGCTGCGGCGCAAGCGCATGACGCCGCTGATCGAGCGGGTCAAGGCCGACGATCCCAGCCCCCTCGACGGCATGGTCAGTCATTCCGGCGAGGAGTTCTTCTTTGTGCTCAACGGTGCCATCGAGGTGCATACCGAGCATTACAGCCCGGTGCGGCTGGAGAAGGGTGACAGCGCCTATCTCGACAGCACGATGGCACATACGCTGGTTGCGCTGGACGGCAAGGACGCCGACATACTTATGGTGTGGCTCGGCCCGGCACCGGTCGGCAAGGAAGACGGGGCCTCAATGGCCGAAGCGATCCTGAACCAGGATTGCTGAGCGACAACGTCAAAAAATACTGGGGGGAAGTTATGGACGTACGTCAACTCGACGTGCCGAACGCGGATGTCATTCAGGTCGGGGAAGGTCCCGACCTTCTGCTGGTGCACTCATTGCTTGCCGAGCGCACCGCGTTCGACCGGGCGCTGCCGGAACTGGCGGCCCGTCACCGTGTCACGGTTCCCAACTTGCCGGGCTATGGCGCGACACCGCCGTTGGGCAATGCCAATCCGGACGTGCGCGAATTCGCCGGTTTTATTGCCGGTGTCATGGATGCGGCCGATCTCCCGCACGACACGTCGGTCCTCGGCAATGGTGCAGGCGGCTTCATGTGCGTCGCCCTCGGCATTCACCACGGGGACAGGTTCGGCAAGCTGATTCTGGCTGATACGGGACCGGGGTTCCCCGAGGCGGCGAAGAAACCGCTGCATATCCTCGCGGAAAAGGTCGAGGCCGATGGCATGGACGCGGTGCTCGATGCGGCCATCCTGCGCATGTTCCCGCAGCCCTATATCGACGCCAATCCCGACGTGATCGCCGAACGCAAGGCCGCACTCGCGACCGCCGACCCGGCTGCGTTCGCGGCCACAGCGCGCGCGCTGGCAAAAGTCGAGATGGCGGATGAGATCGGCGGGATCAGCAACGAGACGCTGGTGATGATCGGCCTGGACGACGCCACGACGCCGCCCGCGATGTCATATGCATTGCACCAGGGTATTCCCGGTGCGGCGTTGATGGAGATTCCCGATTGCGGACATTGTCCGCAAATTCAGGCGAAGGATGCGTTCGTCAGAGGTGTGCTCGATTTCATCGAGGCCTAGAGCATAAGCCAGGCATCATCGGGCGTTCGCACCGGCCATCCGCAACGCGATGTCGCCATACTGGTCGGCGAGGTCTTCAACGCTGAGCGCGCCTTCCGTGCGGAACCAGTAGACGGCGAAATCGACGATACCAATGATCGCGAATGCGGTGGTTGTGACGTTCTCGAACGCGAACACGCCGTCTGCTTTGCCGGTGTTCAGGATTTCGCGAAGCCGGTCGAGAAAGCTGCGCTGCATCTGCACGAGTTTGCGCCGCCGCGCCGCCGGAAGCCCGCCGATGAGCTGGTCGACATTGTAAAGACCCGCATTGAGCATCGGCATGATATCGGCGTTGCCGACGTCATGCTGGACATGCGCCCGCACAAATGCCCGCAGCTGGGCGGCGGGCGACGGGCCGGCCTCCGCAACCCCCTCGGCGGACATCAGGTTGAGCTGGACGAGCGTGCTCTCCAGGGTCGCGAACAGAATCTCGTCCTTGGAATCGAAGTGATAGTAGAGCGCCGGGGCGCTGATCCCGATGGCGCCGGCGATGGCCTCAAGACTGGTTCGCTCATATCCACGTGTTGCAAACAACGTTGCCGCCTCGTGAACAATCGAGGCTTTGGTCTCGCTGGCACTGCGTGAGCGTTTTCGTGCTTGGGCCATCCGGCCACCTCCATGGGGCAGCCAGTATAGTTACTTAATGACCATTAATTAAGATTGGTTGTGCTGCATGCCGCCTGTTAATCTGGCACCCTCATGCGGGTGTCCGACGGTGCCGGACCCACGCTTCAAATATAAGAGCACCGGGGGGAAGAGGGCGCGATGCGGTTTGCTGTCGATACGGGCGGTACATTCACGGACTTGATTGTGGAGGACGATGAGAACGGCCTTCATATGTACAAGGCGTCCACCACGCCCAGCGATCCGATCAAGGGTGTGCTGGACAGCCTGACCCTTGCGGCCGAGGACTTCGGCCTCGGGTTGGACGCGCTCCTGGCCAGGGGCGACATGTTCATCCACGGCACGACCCATGCGATCAACGCGATCGTGACCGGGAACACGGCCAGGACGGCGTTTCTGACCACGGAAGGTCACCGCGACATTCTCGTGTTTCGCGAAGGCGGGCGCATGGAGCCGTTCAATTTCACCGTTCCCTATCCGCAGCCCTATCTGCCGCGCGCGCTGTCCTATGAAGTGCCGGGCCGCATCCTGTCGGACGCGTCGGAAATGCATCCGTTGGACGAAGGCCGCGTGGTGGAGATCCTCGAAGAGCTCAAATCCAAGGATGTCGAGGCGATCGCCGTCTGCCTGTTGTGGTCGATCATCAATTCTGCCCATGAGGATCGGGTGGGTGAGCTGATCGAGCAGCATCTGCCGGGTGTGCCCTACACCTTGTCCAATGTTCTGAATCCCTCTCTGCGGGAATACCGGCGCGCTTCATCTGCGGCGATCGACGCCTCGCTGAAGCCGTTGATGAGCGCGTATATGCACAATCTGACGGGCCGTCTTGCCGATGCGGGCTTCGGCGGCCGTGTGCTGATCGTCACCTCCCAGGGCGGGATGATGGATGCCAGCGATGTCGCCGAACACCCGATCCATCTGATCAATTCCGGGCCGTCGATGGCGCCGGTGTCCGGCCGCTACTTTGCGCGCGAGGACGAGAATTCGGACACGGCCGTCATCGCCGACACCGGCGGCACGACCTATGACGTCAGTCTGGTGCGGCGGGGCCGCATTCCATGGACGCGCGAGACCTGGATTGGTCAGCCTTACCGCGGCCACATGACGGGGTTCCCCTCCGTCGATGTGAAGTCGATCGGTGCGGGGGGCGGCTCCATCGCCTGGGTCGATGATGGCGGCATGCTGCATGTCGGGCCGCAGAGTGCGGGCGCCGTTCCCGGCCCGTCCTGTTACGGGCAGGGCGGCGACAAGCCGACCGTGACCGACGCCTCGCTGGTGCTTGGATATCTCGATCCTGAATTCTTTCTCGGCGGCTCGATGGCGCTCGATCTTGAGGCCGCGCGCGGCGCGATCGAGCGGGATGTTGCGAAGCCACTCGGGATCGGGCTCGAGGAAGCGGCCGCGGCGATCGTTGCGATCGCGACCGAGAACATGGTCCAGGCGATCGTCGACATCACGGTCAATCAGGGCATCGACCCACGCGATGCGATCCTGATCGGCGGTGGCGGGGCGGCCGGCTTGAACTCAACAGCGATTGGGCGGCGTCTCGGCAGCGAACGCGTCGTGATCCCGGAAGTCGGCGCGGCGTTGAGCGCGGCCGGGGCGATGATGTCGGATCTCCATTCCCAGTACACCCGGACCTTCTTCGCCACGTCGGAGAATTTCGATGCGGCGGGCGTGAACGGGATTCTCGATTTGCTTGAGGCCAGGTGCAACGCGTTCATCGATGGCCCGGGCAAGGGGTCCATCAGCCAGACAATCGAGTTTTTCGCCGAGGCACGCTATCCCGATCAGGTCTGGGAGATCGAGGTGCCGCTTGCGGTCCGCCGGTTCCAAGGCGACGCGGACGTGGCGGCACTCGTCGAGGATTTCCACAAGGTTCACGAGGACATCTTCGCCATCAACGACCCGGGCTCGGGCATCGAAGTCGTCGGCTGGACGGCGTCGGTGAAGTGCCAGCTGAAGGAAAGCGAAAGCGGCTCTCTGGCGCCGGCGGAAGAGGACAAGTCGGTTGATGGCACGCGCAAGGTCTACTTCGCGGAGACCGGCTATGTGGATGCCACGGTCCGGCGTTTCGAGGCGATGAAGACCGGCGAAACATTGCCGGGGCCGGCGATTATTGAATCCCCGTTCACGACCGTGGTCGTGGATCCGGGTGCGACGGCGGAGCGGCGGGCTTCGGGAAGCGTGTCGATTGTACCGGGCGTCGCTCCGGCGGCGACGTAGGAGGAGGGATCGATGGCAGATAAAATCGATGGCGTGAAACTGGCGCTCCTGTCCAACCGGCTCGAGGGTATCTCGCGCAAGATGGGCAACACCCTGATGCGTACGGGCCGATCGGGCGTGCTCAACATCGCGCGCGATTTTTCGTGCTGCATCCTGACCGCCGACGATCAGCTCGCGGCGGTGGCCGAGAGTCTGCCGATCCATGTCTTGTCCGGTCCGGACATGATGGCCGCGACGATGAAGGAATATCATCCCGACCTGAAACGTGGCGACGCGTTCCTTCACAACTCGCCCTATCACGGCTGTTCCCATCCGGCGGATCACACGATCCTGGTGCCCGTGATCGACGATGACGGTATTCACCGCTACACCATGGCGGCCAAGGCCCATCAGGCGGATATCGGGAATTCGATCCCGACGACGTATCACGGCACGGCGCGCGATGTTTACGAGGAAGGCGCGCTGATCTTCCCGGCCGTGAAGGTCCAGGAAAATTACGAGCACAACATGGACATCGTGCGGATGTGCCGGATGCGAATCCGGGTGCCGGACCAATGGTGGGGCGACTATCTGGCGATGATCGGCGCGGCCCGGATCGGTGAACGCGAATTGCTCGCGCTGGGGCGCGAAGTCGGCTGGGACACGCTTGAGGCCTTCAACGAACAATGGTTCGACTATTCCGAGGAGCGCATGGTCGGGGCGATCCGCCAGCTTCCGGCCGGGGCGGCCACCCGCACATCGACCCATGATGCGATTCCGGGCACGCCTGAAGACGGCATCACGATCACCAGCACGGTGACCATCGATCCCGACGGGGGAGAGGTCACGGTCGACCTGATGGACAATCCCGATGCCCAGCCCTGTGGACTGAATTTGTCGGAAGCCTGCGCGCGGACCGCGGCCATGGTCGGCGTGTTCAATTCGATTGACCATTCGGTGCCGAAGAATGCGGGTTCGTTCCGGCGCATCAATGTGCTGTTGCGCGAGGATTCGGTGTGCGGCATTCCCAAGCACCCGACCTCCTGTTCTGCGGCGACCACAAATATTGCCGATCGGGTCGCGAACCCGACCCAGGCGGCGATCGCCGAGATCGCCGATGGCTTCGGCCTGGCCGAGTGCGGTGCGATTATTCCGCCGGCCGTCGGTGTTGTATCCGGCATGAATGATGAAACCGGGCAGCCCTTCGTGAACCAGGTGTTTCTTGGCCTGACCGGGGGCGCGGGCGCGCCGGAGGCCGATTGCTGGCAATCGATCTGCCATGTCGGAAATGGCGGCCTCTGTTATCAGGATTCCATCGAACTCGATGAGCTGCGCCAGCCGATTTTCGTCAAGACGCGCACCTTCGCGCCGGATACGGAAGGCGCGGGGCAGTATTGCGGGGCGCGTTCGGCCTACACCGAATTCGGACCCCGGGTCGGGAACCTCGACGTCGCCTATGTCAGCGACGGCGGGATCAACGGACCGAAGGGTGTGCGCGGCGGTCTCGGCGGCTCGGTGTCCGGCCAGTACAAGATCACCCGCAACAATGAGCGCGAGGACCTGCCCAATTGTGCGGTGGTCACGCTGGTGGCGGGGGAGTTGATCAGCTCCCAGTCGTGCGGCGGTGGCGGATATGGCAGTCCGACCGAACGCGATCCCGATATGGTCGCGCGTGACGTGGTCGAAGACTATGTCTCGGCGGAACGCGCGCGCAGTGTGTATGGCGTCGTTCTGGACGCGGCGGGGAATGTGGATGCCGCGGCGACGACGAAATTGCGCGCGGAAATGACCGCCTGATGGGGGCGGCCGGTGCAGACAGGGATGACGGGGCGTTTGATGGCGTCCAGCTTGCTCTGCTGTCCAACCGGCTCGACGGAATCGTCAAGAAGATGGCCAACACGCTGCTGCGGACGGGCCGCTCCGGCGTCCTCAACATGGCGCGGGATTTCTCCTGCTGCATCGTCACCGCCAACCATGAACTGCTGACCGCGACGGAAAGCCTGCCGATCCATGTGCTGTCGGGCCCGGACATCATGGCGGCCTGGATGTGCGAGGTGCATCCGGACCTGAAGCGCGGCGACGCCTTCCTGCACAATTCGCCCTATCACGGCTGTTCGCACCCGGCGGATCACACGATCCTTGTGCCGGTTATGGATGACGCCGGGGTTCACCGTTTCACACTTGTCGCGAAGGCGCACCAGGCGGATATCGGAAACTCGATCCCGACCACCTATCACGCCCGCGCCCGTGACGTTTATGAGGAAGGCGCGCTGATCTTCCCGGCGGTGCAGGTCCAGCGCGACTATCAGAATATCGACGACATCGTACGCATGTGCCAGCTGCGGATCCGGGTGCCGGATCAGTGGTGGGGCGACTATCTGGCCATGGTCGGCGCGGCAAGGATCGGCGAGCGTGAGTTGACGGCGCTGGGCGAGGACGTGGGCTGGGACCGGCTCGATGCCTTCGCCACGCAGTTTTTCGATTACTCGGAATCCCGAATGGTATCGGCGCTTCGTGAGCTCCCGGCCGGGAGCGCATCCCATTCCAGCACCCATGACCCGATCCCGGGCACGCCGGAAGAGGGGGTCAAGATCAATGTCACGGTTGCCGTCGACCCCGACGCCGCGCGCGTGCATGTCGATCTGCGCGACAATCCCGATGCTATGCCGTGCGGACTGAATCTGTCCGAGGCCTGCTCGCGCACCGCGGCGATGGTGGGGATATTCAACTCCATCGACCACACGGTGCCGAAGAACGCCGGCGCGTTCCGGCGGATCGACGTGGATCTGCGCGACGATTGCGTCGTCGGCATTCCGAAGCACCCCACGAGCTGCTCGGCGGCGACCACGAATGTCGCCGACCGGGTTTCCAACTCGGTCCAGGCCTCGATGGCCAAGATTTCGGAAGACATAGGCCTGGCCGAGTGCGGGGCGTCCAGCCCGCCGGCCGCCGCCGTGGTGTCGGGCGTTAATCCGGAAACAGAAAAGCCCTACATCAACCAGGTGTTTCTCGGGCGGACCAATGGTGCGGCCAGCGCACACACCGACGCGTGGTGGACCGTGGGCCATGTGGGAAATGCCGGCATGTGTTTCCTGGATTCCGTTGAACTCGATGAACTGCGCCTGCCGATCTACGTCCACGCCCGGGGGTTTGTGCCGGACACCGAAGGTGCAGGGCGAACCTGCGGGGCGCCGCAAGGTTTCGCCGTCTATGGCCCGCGGGTGGGAACCATGTCCCTGATCTACAATTCGGACGGCACGATCAACGGCCCGAAGGGCGTGCGCGGCGGGCTCGGTGGTGCAAATGCGGGCCAGGAAAAACTGACGGCGAACGGCGCCGAGGAAGAGGTGCCACGGGTGGGGCAGGTCTCGCTCGACGCGGGTGAGCTGATCGTCTCGCGCTCGTGCGGCGGCGGCGGCTTCGGGCCACCAACCGAGCGCGATCCCGAGCGTGTGCGCTATCAGGTGGCAGAGGGGTTTGTCAGCCGCGCGCGCGCACGTGATGTGTATGCCGTGGTGCTGGATGAGGATGGAGCCCTGTTGGACAAGGAAACGGACGATCTGAGATCGGAAGCGACATCATGAGCGATATACCCGTTGCGGGTCACTGCGATCCGAAATTTGCGGCCGTCGAGGCGGCGTTTCGGGACAATATGAACAACGGTGATCCGGTCTGCGGTGATGAGTTGGGCGCCTGCGTTTCGGTATTCATCGACGGCGAGCGCGTGGTCGATCTGTGGGGCGGTTACCGGGATGTCGCGCGGACCAGGCCGTGGGACGCGGACACCATCACTTGCATGATGTCGGTGACCAAGGCCTGTGCGGCCATCGCCCTGCTCCGGCTGGTCGACAATGGTTTGGTCGATCTGGAGGAAAGGGTCGGCACCTACTGGCCGGCCTTTGCAAGGAACGGCAAGGAAACGATGACGGTCCGGACGCTGATCTCCCATCAGTCGGGCGTGATCTTCGCCGATGGCGCGCCGGCGGGTTCGCTGTGGGATGACCATTCGGTTGAGCGGGCACTCGAAGATGCGACGCCGGAATGGGAACCGGGCACCGCCGGTTCCTATCACTCGTTTACCTACGGTCCGCTCCTGAATGGCTTGATCCGCCACGTGACGGGGCGCGGTGTCGGGGACGTCTGGCGCGAGGATATCGCCGACCCGTTCGGAATCGATTATCACATCGGGCTGAACGACGCCGAGGCGGCGCGGCGCGCCGATTTCGTGGAAACGCCGGGCACGCCGTCGCGCGACGGGATCAAGGGTGACGCAGACTCACCGCTCACGCGGGCGTGGGCGCCAATGCCGCGCGACGAAGACTTCAATTCCGAGGGCTGGGTCCGCGGGTCGTTTGCGTCGGCAAACGGTCATGGAAACGCACGCGCGATCGCCAGGCTCTACAGCGGTCTTGCCGGCGACGGGACCATTGGCGGCAAAACCATTCTGTCGAAAGATCTGATCGCCGACGCCACGCGCGAACATTGGGACGACATGGACCGGATGACCAACCGGCCCTTCCGGTTCGGGTGCGGTTTCATGCTGTCCTGCGATGCGTTCCCATTCGGCGGGCACAGAAACAATTTCGGGCATACGGGCATCGGCGGGGCGATTGGTTTCGGTGATCCCGACCGCGGCCTCGGGTTCAGCTATTGCGGCAACCGGATGGCGCCGATCGCCAACACCGGTCCGTTCGGCGGTCCGCTGATCGACGCGATGTATGCGGCACTTTGAGTTCGAGGAGATATGTGATGCGGTTTGACGGCAAGGTGGCGTTGGTCACGGGGGGCTCGTCGGGAATCGGCGCCGAGACCTGCGTGCGATTGGCGGAAGAGGGCGCGCAGGTCGCGGTGGTGGCGAGTTCTTCGCTGGACCGCGCGCAGGCGACGGTCGATCGCTGCGGCGGCAAGGCCAAACCGTTCGCCTGTGATGTCAGCGATGTCGCCCAGGTCGAGAAGCTGGTGGCCGACGTCATGGCGGCATTCGGCAAGATCGACATCCTGGTGAACGCGGCCGGGGTGTTTTACCCGACCCGCATCGGCGAGACCGACGAGGGCATGTTCGACGAGATGTGCGACGCCAACCTCAAGGGCTGCTTCTTCATGTGCAACGCCGTGGCGCAGCAGATGATCCCGGCCGGCGGCGGCAAGATCGTCAATCTCGGGTCGGCGGCGGGGACGGCGGGCCGCAGCAACTACATCGTCTACTCGGCGGTGAAGGCCGGGGTCATCAACATGACCCGTTCGCTGGCGGCGGCACTCGCCCCCCACGATATCAACGTCAACTGCCTGGCTCCCGGCAACACGGCGACGCCGATGAACGAGAATGTGCGCACCGAGGACGAGTACGCGGAGATTTATCAGACCATCAAGGACAAGACATTGAGCAACAGGCCGTTCGCGCCGCCACAGGAAATGGCGGGGGCGATCCTGTTCCTGTGCTCGGACGACGCAAATGCCGCGCACGGCGCCTTGTTGCTCATGGATGAGGGCGTCTCGGCCGGATACTGACTTCAATTTCGCAGAACGAAGGGAAAGACCATGGAACTCAGAAACAAGGTGGCACTGATCAGCGGCGGTTCATCGGGCATCGGCGAGGCGATCGCCCGCAAGTTCGCCTCCGAGGGCGCGACCTGCGCCGTCATCGCCAGCTCGAACATCCGCAAGGCCAACAAGGTCGCCAAGGAGATCAAGCGCAAATCCAAGGGCTATGTCTGTGATGTGACCAAGCCAAAGGAGACCGAGGCGACCGTCGCGAAGGTTCTGAAAAACCACGGGAAAATCGACATTCTGGTGAACGCGGCGGGTGTCTTCTACCCGACCCCGGCCGGCGACACGAAGCCGGTCGACATGAACCGCATGGTCGACATCAACCTCAAGGGCCAGTGGAACATGATCAACGCCGTGTCGCCGCACATGGTGTCGCGCAAGCGGGGCAACATCATCAACATGGCGTCCGTCGCGGGGCTGGTGGCGCTGCCGTCCTACGGCATGTACTGCGCGACCAAGGCCGGGGTGATCATGCTGACCAAATGCATGGCGGTGGAGCTGTCACGCTCGGGGATCCATGTGAACTCGATCTCGCCGGGCAACACCGCGAGCCCGATGAACGAGGATATCCGCACCGATCCCGAGCTCAAGCCGGTGCTCGACTTCATGGAGATGCTGACGCCGTCGGGCCGGACCTATTCCTCGGTCGAGGAGATGGCCAACGCCGCGTTGTTCCTGGCGTCGCCGAAGACCGGCAACCCGATCTACGGCGCCAACTTCACCCTGGATGAGGGATTTGCCGCGGGCTTATTTATCGCTGGATAAATAAGCAATTTATCAGTTGATAAATTAACGGCCGTTATTCGCCCATCGGCGGCATCTTGGGGAACCGCGGCACGGCCGCATCGAACCGGTCGAAGTGCTGGGCGCTGGATTCGAAGATATCCATCTGCGGCGTGAACACACTCGGGTCGTCCAGCGTGATCACGTGCAGAAATACCAGCGGTTCGCCCTCAATCTGACCCATGATCGGGGTACCGCAGGTGGGGCAGAAGGCGCGCATCGACGTGCCGCCGCGGTCGTTGGTGATCTTGTATTGGGTGACGTCCCCGGTAAGGGTGAACGCCGAGGCGGGCAGCCCGATCCCGGGCAAGTGCGTGCTGCCGCTGGTCATCTGGCAATGGCGGCAGTGGCAGTTCACCGCGAACAGCGGTTCCGCGTCGCTTTCATAGCGGACGGCGCCACACAGGCAGCCGCCTTCGAGTTTCTGGGACATATCGGTTCCTTAACTGTCGTCCATGGGTGGGAGCTTGTCGAACTGGGGCAGCGCCGGGTTCATATGGGTCCAGGGCTGGGCGCTCGAAGTATAGACCTCCATCTGCGGTTCGACCCAGCTGGCATCGTCGAGGGTCACGGCGTTGACGGCCAGGGCGCCGAATCCGTCACTGATTCCATAGACATAGGCCCCGCATTTGGCGCAGGAGAAACGGTGGACGGGCGTGCCCAGATCCGATGTCTGGGTGTGTTCGATGACGTCCCCGGTGACGGTCACGCCCTCCCGGTGCACCGCGACCGCCGTGGTGAACGGCGCGCCGCTCGCCTGCTGGCAATGGGTGCAGTGGCAGTTGAATGTCACCATGGGTTCGGCATCGGTGGTGTAGCGCACCGCGCCGCACTGGCAGCCGCCTTCGATCTTGTGGGTCATCTTCGATGTCCTCTTCGTGAGATCAGTCGTAGGAGTTTCGGGGAAACCAGCCCTCGCGCCCCTCGGGAGTCATATCGAGCAGGTTCCACACCGGCCAAATCATATCGGCGTGACGGGGGTGCTGGCCGTCGGTGGCCGGCGCGTAGAACAGCTCCGAGCCCCAGCTGTGGAAGATGCCGTCCGCGGTGCGCCGAAACACGTTGATGATCGGTATCTGGCTCTCGCCGCCGCGTTCGGTGATGTAGTCGCTGTTGTAGCTGGTCCCGTTGGTGGACAGCAGGCGGACGTTGCGCCAGTCGCGCGCCCGCGCCCAGGCGCGGAAATCCGCAACCGGGGTTTTGGCGAAGACGGCGAAGTTCACCCGGTCGGTGATGTGCGGTGCGAGGCCGTCGAGCCCGTCGATCAGGGACGTACAGGCCGGGCAGGGGTTGCCGCCCTCGGGATACATGAAGGAGTAGACGATCAGCGTGTCCTTGCCGGGCGCGAACAGCGCCGAGAGCCGCGTCTGGGTCTCATCGGTATCGGCTGGCAGGGCGGCCGACAGGTCCGCGGGACCCTCGGTCAGCAGATAGTCTTCCTTCAGGGCGCCACCGAGCGGCAGGGTGCGGCGGAGTGCGGCGACTTCCTCGACCTTGGCGCGGAGTTCCATCTCGGCCGCAAGCAACGCATCGCGGGCGGCGCGGTATTCGTCGGTCTCATTGGGGAACCTGTCGTTATGCAGGTGGGCCATCTGGCGTTCCTCTATATTAAACCATTTGGTTAAATATAGAGGCTCCGCGCGGAAACGCAACGATGACATGCAGGCTCAGGTGAGGTTGGTCACCACAATGTAGACGCCGAGCAGGAACAACGCCGCCAGTAGCAGCTTGCGGAACTGCGCTTCAGGTATGTGACTGCGGATCTTTGCGCCGAAGTAATAGCCGCCCAGCGTCGGCAGGGCGCCGAGCGCGGAGGCGACCCCGATCTCCGCCGTCAGGAGGCCCCGAAAAGCAAACGAGACCGCGACCATCGTGGAGCCGAGCAGGAACAGGATACCCATGGCCTGGATCAGCATGTCCCGGCTCAGGCCCAGGGACTGCATATAGGGCACGCCGGGAATGACGTCGGACCCGGTCATCCCGCCGAAGATGCCCGTGAGCCCGCCGATCGCCGGGGACATCCACCTCTCATGGCGCCCGGGTGACGGAATGCGCGGTGTGAACAGGGCGTAGGCGGCGTAGACCACCAGCAGGACCCCCAGCGCGGCCGCCAGATGGGCCGGGTTGGAGGCGGCGAGGATCTCGGTCCCGAACCAGACGCCGATGCAGACCATGACGAACAGGCTCCAGGTCCGCCGCAGGGTCTCGCGCAGCGGCGGGCCGCCGAAGACCTGCCAGATGTTGGTGGTGACGGCAGGCAGGATGATGATCGCGATCGCGACCGGCAATTCGATGATGGTGGCCAGCAGGCCGAGCACCACGATTTTCATGCCCAGGCCGACGGTGCCCTTCACCATGCCGCCCAGGAACAGGGCGAAGAACGCGAAGGCGAACTGGAACGGGGTGAGGTCAAGGAGAGGCATAATTATGCCGGGCCGCCGCTCCTAGATTTCCCACTCGACATTGCCGTCCATGCCGATGTCCTGGCCGGTGATGTGGCGGCCGGCATCGGACGCCAGGAACACCGCGAGATCGCCGACTTCTGTCGGGTCGATCCAGCATTTGAGCGAGATGAATTCGAGGAACTCGGCCTCGCGCTCTTCGGTGCTGATGCCGCGCTCCTTGGCCTGGTTGGCGACGATGCCGCGGCCTCGCGGATTGTCGATCAGGCCCGGCAGGATGGAATTGCAGCGGATGCCGAAGGGGCCGTATTCCCGGGCCACCGTGTGGGTCAGGCCCAAAACGCCCACCTTGGAGGCCACATAGGGCGCGCGCATGGGCAGGGCCACCTTGGCCGAGGCCGTCGAGATGTTGACGATGCAGCCGGAATTCTGGGCCTTCATGAGGGGGGCGACATTCTTGATACAGTAGAACATGCCGTTCAGGTTCACCCCGATTGTCCGGTCCCAGTCGGCGTAGGAGATGTCCTCGAGGGCCGCCCGGGGCCCGCCGATCCCGGCATTGTTCACCAGCACGTCGATGCCCCCCATGGCCTCGACCGCCGCGGCGACCATATCCTCGACGTCTTTGGGCTCTCCCACGTCGGCAATGCTGCCGCTCACGCGGTCATCGCTGGCGACCGCCTCGTCGAGGAATTCCTGCTGCACGTCACAGGTGTGCACCCGCGCGCCGGCGGCGACGAAACGATCCACGATCGCGCGTCCGATGCCCGACCCTCCGGCGGTCACGATGACCCGCTTGCCGTCGATTCCATTCGACATGAAGTATTCCCCCTAAACCTTTATTTTAAAAAACTATTTACCGCCGGAAAGTTCTTTCCAACGGCCCTTGATCGCGGCCAGTTCCTCGCGCAACAAATCCACGAAACGTTCGGCGGCGCCGGTCAGCGGACGCCGCGTCTGGCGCACCAGATAATACTCCACCGGGGCCTTCGGGCGCACGATCGGATTGATGATCAGGGCGCCTGTGTCCGCCGCATCGATCACCGAGGCGACCGCCGTCAGCGTGGACCAGCCCGAATGGCGGATATATTCGAGCGTGGTGTTGAGGCCGTCGGACTCGATCATCGCGTCCACGGTCAACTCGGCGCGGGCGATCTGGCTGTCGATCATCCGGCGGATTTCGTGGCGTTCGGTGGGCAGGACCAGGCGCAGGGGCGGCAGGTCCTGCAGGCGTATGCGTTCGAACGGGCGAAAACCGGAATCGGGGCCGGAGACGAGTGCCAGTTCGTGCTCGGCGATCAGCGTCGCTTCGATTCCTTCATGTTTCACGGCGCTGGTCACCACGGCGAAATCCAATTCCCCCGAGACCACCCGTTCGGTCAGGGTGCCGCCATAGGCCTCGTCGAGGGTCAGCTCCACGTCGGGATAGGCCTCGGTAAACCGAGACAACGCCGCGGGCAGAGCGCTGCGCGAGACCGACGGCACGGTACCCACCGTGATGGTGCCGGTGACGTTGCCCGCCAGTTCCCGTACGGCCATCTGGGTATCGGCGACCGAATTGAGGATCGACAGGCCACGCACATACAGACGTTTGCCCGCGACGGTCGGCTCGACGCCGCGCCGGTTGCGCGTGAACAGCGACACGCCGAGCTCGTTCTCGAGGTTTCGGATTTGCACGGAAAGCCCGGGCTGCGTGCAGTTTGCACGACGCGCGGCACGCGAGAAGCTGCCTTCTTCGTATACGGCGACGAACTGTTCAAGCTGGCGGAAATCCATACGCCAACCATAATTCAGGACTATGCCTGCGGCGAGTCACGATACACAGGGGTTTTGGCTCTAAGCGGCGACGCCGGAAGTATCGGCACGGATCGCGGCCCAGATGGCGGCGTTGCCCTGCAGGGTAGTCTCCAGCCGCTCCACGAAGTCGCGTGCGGCGCGGCTCAGCGGATGGCGGGTCTGGTGCACAAGGAAGAATTCAAACGCTGTCGCCGGCGCGGTGATTGGATTGACGACAAGCGTGCCCGACTTGAGATCATCGATGACGGTGGACACGGGCAGGATGCCGGACCAGTCGGAATTTCGGATGAATTCGAGCTCGCCGACCAGTCCATCGATCTCGATGAGGTTTTCAACCGCGATATTGCCGAGCTGTATGTATTGTTCGATCATGTCGCGCAGGCTGTGCAGGGGCGACGGCATAACAAGCTTGACCGGCGGAAGCGCACGCAGGGAGACCGGCTCAAGATGCTCGAAACTGCTGCTTGGGCCGGATACCAGAACCAGCTGCTCGGTCGACAAAACACGCATCTCGAGGCCCGTCTGACTGGTCGGGCGGGTCACGATCGCGAAGTCGAGCCGACCATCGATCACCCAATCCGTCAGCGTGCCGCTATAGGCTTCGACGACCCGGACCTCGACATTCGGCATGTCGGTGGTGAATTCGGGGAGGATCTTGGGCAACGCGCCTTTGGTGACGGTCGGGATAAGGCCGATATTGAGGGAGCCGGAGGCACCGTGGGACCAGTCATGCATGTCCTGCTCGGCATTCTCGATTCTCCCGAGAATCCCGAGGCAATGCTCATAGAACCGAGTGCCCTCGGGTGTTGCGCGGACACCACGTGCGTGGCGTTCGAACAGTTTCACGCCCAGGGATTCCTCCAGGGTGCGCAATTGCACACTGAGGCTGGGTTGTGCCGTGTTCAGGCGCTGTGCGGCCCGGTTGATGCTGCCTTCCTCGTAGGCCGCGACGAACGAGCGTATCTGGCGCAAATCCATGTCTGATACCTATACGTAGTCCCTATAGATTATATCTAACCTTATTATTGGAACATAACCCATAATCTTTTTAGGGTTTCTACTGTCGCGTTGACAGACCGGGGCGGCGGCGCTGCCGGTCGCCTTCGTAAAAACAGGTGAGGAAATCCCACATGGCAAAGCCGAAAGTTATTCTCCAGCTTTATCCGATGTTCCCCGCAGACGGCGAAGAGGGCCGCAAGGCCAAGCGTCCCCTGGGAAACGATCGCGAGATATACAACAAGATCCTGCATGAATGGGACGAAGTGGTTGTCGAGGCCGATAAGATGGGCGTGTGGGGGCTCGGGACCATCGAGCATCACCTCCATTCGGAAGGTTATGAGGTCGGGCCCAATCCCGGTGTGCTGAATGCGCGCTGGTCGACGCTGGTCAAGAACGCCAACATTGGCGCTCTGGGCTATGTTGCCGCCACCCAGGATCCGATCCGGGTGGCGGAGGAAACCGCGATCATCGATCACATGTGCGACGGCAGGTTTTTCGTCGGTTTCGCACGCGGCTACCAGGCGCGCTGGACAAATATTCTGGGGCAGTTCTCGGGTGCCGAGGCGACGGTGTCCGACAAGAGCGAGGCCGATCACTACAACCGCAAGGTTTTTGAGGAACGCGTCGAGCAGATCATCGCGTGCTGGACCCAGGAGTCGATCGAGTTCGATGGCGATCACTACAAGGCGCCGTTTCCGAAGGATACGGGCGTGCAGAACTACCCGGCATGGCGGATCACGGCGGAGGCCGGGGCCGACGGTGAGGTCGATGAACAGGGCAACATACAGCGGGTATGCGTCGTGCCGAAGCCGTACCAGCGGCCGCATCCGCCGGTCATGATCGCGGCCTCGAAAAGCCCGGAATCGATCCAGTTCTGTGCGCGTAACCGATTCATCCCGACCTACTTCATGCACACGCTGAGCTTCGTCGAGATGGCCAGCCTGTATGTCGAGGAAGGCCGCAAGCATGGGGTTGATTACGCGCTGGGCCAGAACCAGAACATCGTGCGCTGGCCCCACATCACGAAGTCGCGCGAGGAGTATGTGCAGCGTCTGCTGGATTACGATCTCGACATCTACAAGAACTTCTACGGGCCGTTTTTCCCGCAGTTCCCGCAAAGTGCCAACGAATCCGAGTATCTGGACAGCATGGAGAAATCGGGCATCTTCATCGGCGGCACGGTCGAGGAATCGATCCGTCAGTGGAAGGAGCTCTTCGATCAGGTGCCTTCCGAATACGTCACGCTGATCTGGCACTGGGCCCAGGTCCCGAAGGACGTGATGATGGACGAGCTTCAGTTGTTCATGGAGAAAGTGTTGCCGGAACTCGACGTTCCCGATTTCGAGCCGATCCCGGCCATCGCTGCGGAGTAGCGTCTCTCTTTCTCTGCAGTGACTGAACGAGAAAAACCCCGTCGCCGGGTATCGGTGGCGGGGTTTCGTTATCGGAAATAGATATAAAAGATATCAGTTCCTATTATTGGTCGCTCATGGCGTGAAACGATAGGATCGCGCTTCATTTCTGCGAATGCGAACTCCAATCAACCCGATAGGTAACGTTTCATGGCCAAACCCAAGGTAATTGTTCAGCTCTATCCGATGTTCCCGTCCGATGGCGAGGAAGACCGCAAGGCCAAGCGCCCGCTCGGCAATGACAACGAGATGTATCATCGCATCGTCCACGAATGGACCGACATCGTTAAAGCCGCTGACAAGATGGGTGTGTGGGGGCTCGGGACCATCGAGCATCACTTCCATTCGGAAGGATACGAAGTCGGACCGAACCCGGGCATCCTGAACGCCTATTGGGCGAGCCTGGTTGAGAACGCCCATGTGGGCGCGCTCGGCTATGTCGCAGCGACCCATGATCCGCTGCGCGTCGCCGAAGAGACGGCGATCCTCGATCATCTGACCAAGGGCAAGTACTTCGTCGGTTTCGCACGTGGCTACCAGTCGCGCTGGGCCAACGTTATGGGCCAGTGGTCGGATTCACCGGCGACGGTATCGGACGGCAGCGATGCCGACGAGCGCAACCGGCAGATTTTCGAGGAACGGGTGAACATGGTGATCGAGGCCTGGACCCAGGAATCGGTTCGTGTGAAGGGTGAGTTTTACGAAGCGCCGTATCCGTTCGAGACGGGCGTCGAGGGCTATCCGGCCTACGAAATTGCCCGCGATGCCGGCGCCGAGGGCGAAATCGGCCCGGACGGCAGTGTTCAGCGCGTCTGCGTCGTGCCGAAGCCCTATCAGAAGCCTCACCCGCCGGTGTTTATCGCGGCTTCGAAGAGCCAGGCATCGATCGATTATTGCGCACGTAACGGCTTCATCCCGACCTACTTCATGCCGGACAAGGGCGTGATCGAGATGACGCAGTACTACACGAAGGTCGCGAACGAAGCCGGGTTCAATGTTCAGCTCGGCCAGAACCAGAACCTCGTGCGCTGGCCGCATGTCACCAAGACGTCGGAAGATTTCGACCGCAAGCTGCGTGAGTATGATCTCGACATCTACAAGAACTTCTACGGTCCGTTCTTCCCGCAGTTCCCGCAGGGTGACGACAGCGAGTTGGTGCAGGGCATGAAGGATTCGCAGCTCTTCATCGGCGGCACGGTCGATGAGTGCGTCGCGGGTTGGAAGAAGATCTTCGATCAGGCGCCATGTGAGTACATCACACTGATCTGGCACTGGGCACAGCAGCCCAAGGAGGACATGCTGGAAGAGCTTCAGCTGTTCATGGACGAAATCCTGCCCGAGCTTGAAATCCCCGATTTCGAGCCCGTGACGGCGGCAGCCGAGTAAAGAATTCGCGATATTGCGATTGATTGGGCCGTCCCACATCGGGGCGGCCTTTTCGTATCCGGGCGTTGACCGGTTGCGAATGGCGATGCCAACGTGAGCACCGGTTTTTTGGGGAGAGAACGGGCATGCAGAAAGACGCACTCGGCGTGGCGGTGATTGGGTGCGGGCGCATCGGCTCATTGCGGGCAAACCTGGCATCGACCCATCCCAGTGTCGGATTTCTGGCGCTGTCCGACCGGAACCAGAAACAGGCCGACGTGCTGGCCCAGCGAACCGGCGCGAACCTCGTCACCACCGACAATCTGACGGCCATCACCGACGAAAGGGTCGGGGCGGTATTCATCTCCACCCCTGAGCATGACCACCGCGAGGCTGTCGTGCAGGCGCTGGAGGCCGGCAAGGCCGTCTTCGTCGAGAAGCCTATCGCCCTGACGGTCGAGGATGCGGACGTCATTATCGAAGCGGCCGAGCGCACCGGCTCCGAGTTGCGTATCGGCTATTCGCGCCGCCATGACCGGCGCTGGATGCTGGCGAAGGAGCAGATTCTTCAGGGCCGGGTCGGCGAAGTGCTGGGCATCCAGTCCCGGGTCTACAACACGCGCGCGCAGCTGATGGAAATTCTCAAGCGCGCGCCCGACGCCACGCCGGTGAATGACGTGCTTACCTACTATGTGGATATGTCGTGCTGGTTCCTCGAGGATATCCGGCCCGTCGAAGTGGTCGCGCGCAGCCAGTCCAAGGTTTTCAAGGCAATGGGGCACAAGGCGGCCGACGTCACCTGGGCGATCATTACCTTCGAGAACGGCGCGGTGGTCAATCTCGGCGTCAGCTATGTGCTGCCGGCGACCTATCCGACCGTCGGGCAAAGCTCCCGCTTCGAGATCATCGGCGACGAAGGGGTCATCCTGCTCGACGCCGACAACAAGGACAGCCTGCTGTTCACCGACCGCGGCGCGCCGCACAGCTATGTGCCCGATCACAACATCAACATGATGTTCATGCAGACAACCTCGGCGGCGGATTTCGCGGTGGGGGATTACTGGGGGGCGGTCGCCAGTGAGACCCGATCCTGGCTCGACCATCTGATCACCGGCCGTCCCAGCCCGCACACCACGCCGCGCGAGGCGCGGCGCACCCTGGCCGTGACCCTGGCGATTGAAGAGGCGGCGCGGACCGGCGCATCGGTTGCGCTGCCCGACTGAGTGCGGCCCGGATTATCAATCATCATGGCAGAGCCCGAGCAGTTTGATTTCATCGTTGTCGGCGCGGGAAGCGCCGGCTGCGTTCTGGCCAACCGCCTGAGCGCGGACAGCCGGCATCGTGTCCTGCTGCTGGAGGCGGGCGGTCGCGACAGCAACCCCTGGATCCATGTTCCGCTGGGTTACGGCAAGCATTTCGCCAATCCCAAGGTGAACTGGATGTATGCCAGCGAACCACATCCGGCGTCGGGCAATCGCGCCATCCCCGAGCCCCGGGGAAAGGTGCTGGGCGGTTCGAGCTCGATCAACGGGCTGGTCTATGTGCGTGGTCATCGCGCCGACTATGACGTCTGGCGCCAGATGGGAAACCCCGGCTGGGGGTTCGAGGATGTGCTGCCGTACTTCCGGGCGTCGGAAGACCAGCAGCGTGGCGGCGACGCGTTCCATGGTGTCGGCGGGCCGCTGACCGTTTCCGACCCGACCGACCGGCATGCGCTGTGCGATGCGTTTGTCGCGGCGGCCGGGGAGTGCGGATATCCCGCGAATGAGGACTTCAACGGGGCCGAGCAGGAAGGCTTCGGCTATCTGCAGTTCAATCTGCGGCGCGGCCGCCGCGCCAGCGCCGCGACGGCCTATCTGAAGCCGGCGCGCCGCCGGGGGAACCTGAAAATTGAAACCCAGGCTCATGTCACGCGGGTACTGTTCGATGGCAAGCGGGCGATTGGTATTGCCTATGTTCGCGGCGGCAAGCCATGCGTCGCC
>Ga0070727_10000468_pt1 | contig 48634 bp, 38 predicted proteins | sample tdAd472_FD_66722 | JGI IMG/M metagenome (GOLD analysis project Ga0070727, IMG submission 66722) | Marine sediment microbial communities from the Atlantic coast under amendment with organic carbon and nitrate - tdAd47.2 | ecosystem: Environmental > Aquatic > Marine > Coastal > Sediment | place... | reverse complement strand
GTTGTCGCCAACCATAGCGGCGTCGACAACGGCGACGCCTACTTTGTGCTTGCGAACGGCTGCCTCAGCCTGTTTGAGCGTATTTGCGTGATGCACGTTATGCATACCGCGCGAGGATTCCTTGATGGTTGTCAGAAACTCCTCGTCTTTCGTCATGACCAGGATGTCGACTGTCGCCGCACCGACCGCTGCGGAAGGCGGCACTTTCGTCGGGTCGAGAATCGGCACCTGGCCCGTACCATCACTGATGATCGTCGAGCCGTTCTCCGACGTCTCCATGATGATGTGTTCGGAAACGGGCTCGTCGGGGCTCGCGGTGGTGTCATTGGCTGACTCGGCAAGCGCAAGCAGTCGTGTCTGCTGCGTCGCGTTATCGATGAGTCTGCGAAGGTCGGCCGGGTTCACGCCGCCGCGCACAACCTGAAAAACTTCCTTGTCACCGACAACGGCTTCGTTGCTGTCGCCGGTGAGCAAAATTCCGAGGGTCTCAGGGGAACGCTTCTTGGCTTCACGCAGTGCCTCGGCACCGCTCATTCCGGGCAGGTCATGAGCGGAGATGATCACGTGAATGGGCGTGTCGCCTAGCGTATTCAGAGCCTCCGAACCGCTCGTTGCACAGTGGACCGTATAGCGGTCGCTGAACCCTGACTTGAGAGTATCCAGAGTGCCTTGCTCGCTATGAAGTAGCAGTACCTGCGTTTTGAATTGGTCCAAAGGCACTTTGTTTCCTCCATTGGCCTTATGTCGAATAGCACGCACAATCCTTGCGTTGATGCAGTATATCCCCGGGCATACAGTTAAATGTCGCAGCGCGCCGACAGAATCGTGAATCTGTGACACGGCGCACAATGAAAGTGCAGGTCGCGTCACACTTGGGTTTCAAGCGGGGCCGATGGTTACAAGAGAGACTGTGGGAGCGCGCCCCAGCGCGCGATTCATATATCTGAATCGCGCGCTGGGGCGCGCTCCCACAGAGTTAATTTCAGAGCGCTTAGCGGCGCTCGATGACCTCGGTTTCGAGTGTGGCGACGGCCTCGGAGAGGGAGAGGACTTTTTGCTGCTTTGAGCCCAGGCGGCGCATGGCGACGGAGCGATTCTCGACCTCACGCTGGCCGACGGCGAGCAGCACCGGGACCTTGGCGACACTGTGCTCGCGGACCTTGTAGGAAATTTTCTCGTTGCGTAGATCGGCCTCGGCCCGGAAACCGCGCGCAGTGAGTTCGGCAACGACCTCTGCCGCGAAGTCATCTGCGTCTGACGTAATTGTCAGGACCTTCACCTGGGTCGGCGCGAGCCACAGCGGCAGATTGCCCGCATGGTGCTCGATCAGGATACCGATGAAGCGTTCGAGCGAACCGAAAATCGCACGGTGTAGCATAACCGGCGTGTGTTTTTCCCCATCTTCGCCAACGTAGGTGGCGCCGAGACGTCCGGGCATGTTGAGGTCGACCTGCAGGGTGCCGCATTGCCAGTCACGACCGATGGCATCCCGCAATACGAACTCGAGCTTCGGTCCATAGAATGCGCCTTCGCCAGGATTGTGTGTGTAGTCGAGCCCGGCGACTTCGAGCGCCTTCAGCAGCGCCGCCTCGGACTGATCCCAGACAGCGTCTTCGCCCACACGCACTTCGGGGCGATCCGCGAACTTGATGCGTACGTTATCGAAACCGAAGTCGCGGTATATGTCGAGAATCAGATTGCTAACTGCGATCGACTCCCCGGTAATTTGCTCAGCCGTGCAGAAGATGTGGGCGTCGTCTTGAGTAAACGCTCGCACGCGCATCATGCCGTGCAGCGCTCCCGACGGCTCGTATCGATGGCACTTACCGAACTCTGCGAGGCGTACCGGTAATTCCCGATAACTCGTTATCCCCTGTTTGAAGATCTGCACGTGGCCCGGGCAATTCATCGGTTTGATCGCGAAGTGCCTGCCGTCGACAGTCTCGGTCGTAAACATGTTGTCGCCGAATGCTTCGAGATGCCCCGACTTTTCCCACAGTGAGGTGCTCATGAGTTCCGGCGCGCTGATCTCGCGGTACCCTGCCGCATTCTGTTTTTGCCGCATGTAGCCGATGAGGCCCTGATACAGGGCCCAGCCATTGGGATGCCAGAAAACCGCACCAGGGGCTTCTTCCTGGAAGTGAAACAGGTCCATGATCCGGCCCAGCCGACGATGATCGCGCTTCTCGGCCTCTTCCAGCATGTGCAGGTATTGACGTAATTGCTTGTCGTTGGCCCAGGCCGTGCCATAGATTCGCTGCAACATCTCGTTTGACGAGTCGCCGCGCCAATAAGCGCCAGATACGTGAGTCAGTTTGAACGATTTACCCAGCTTGCCGGTCGATGGCAGATGCGGTCCGCGGCACAAGTCGATGAACTCGCCCTGTCGATACAGCGTAATCGGTTCGTCCGACGGAATGCTGGCGATAATCTCTGCCTTGTACTCCTCGCCGATACCACGAAAAAACTCAACAGCCTCGTCTCTGTTCCAGACCTCTCGCTCGATGGTCTCGTCTCGATCGACGATCTCCTTCATCCTCGCCTCGATGACCTCGAGGTCGGCGTCGGTGAAGGGCTCGTCGCGCGAGAAGTCGTAGTAGAAGCCGTTTTCAATGGCTGGGCCAATCGTCACCTGCGTGTCAGGCCAAAGCTCCTTGACGGCTTCTGCCAGTGCGTGCGCCGCGTCGTGACGCAGCAGTTCGACGCCGTCATCAGAGTTACGGGTCACTATCTCGACGGCCGCATCGCTGTTGATATCCCGGGTCAGGTCCCGGAGTTCGCCGTCCACACGCACGGCCACGGCGTCGCGCGCCAGGCCCTTGCCGATGCTGGCGGCGATTTCGGCGCCCCGGGTTGCAGATTCAAACTGCTTTTCGGAGCCGTCTGGCAGGGTGATTTTCGGCATATCGCTCGTCGTCTGTTCGTTGCCCGCGGGCAAGGCGCGACATTGTACAATCCGAGGCCAAAGGAGGACACCCATCAATGCACGAAGCAGCGCAGGCATTTCCATCGGCGGGCCATGACCACGACAGCTGCGTCAGCAAGGCGATGACGACGGCCGAGGAGCTGTGCCGGCAGCGCGGACTGCGCTTTACGGCGTTGCGCCGGCGCGTACTGACGCTGGTATGGAACAGCCACAAGCCCGTGGGCGCTTACGATATTCTCGACAAGCTCGGCGCCGAGGGCCGACGGGCCGCGCCGCCGACGGTATATCGGGCACTGGATTTCCTGATTGAGGCGGGGCTCGTACACCGGCTCAACTCACTCAACGCGTTCATCGGCTGTCCGGATCCCGCGCGCTCGCATAGCGGACAGTTTCTGATCTGCAGGCAGTGCCGAACGGTGGTTGAACTCGACGACCGGGACATCGATACGCTCGTCGGGGACAAGGCACGGCAACTCGGTTTTTCGGCCGTTCACCAGATGCTCGAAATCCAGGGATTGTGCAGCGATTGCCGTGCCAAAGCTTAGTGGGCGCCAGTAGTTCGCGTACAATAGCGCCCCTTTGAAAATGCTGAAGCAGACCAATGAGCGACGCCCCGCGGGATTTCATCCGCCAGATCATCCATGACGACCTCGAGTCGGGTAAGCACAACGAGGTTGTGACGCGCTTCCCGCCGGAGCCGAACGGTTATCTTCATGTCGGTCACGTGATGTCGATCTGCCTGAACTTCGGTGTCACCGAAGAAACGGGCGGGCGCACATTCCTGCGTTACGACGACACGAATCCGCACAAGGAAGACGAGGAGTTCGTCGATGCGATCGAGCGCGACGTGCATTGGCTCGGGTTCGATTGGGCCGACCGTCTGACTCACGCGTCGGACTACTTCGGGCAGCTGTACGAAGCCGCGGAAAAACTGATCGAGATGGGTTTCGCCTACGTCGACTCGCTGAGCGCCGACGAAATTCGTGCGCATCGGGGCACACTCACGGAGCCCGGCAAGAACAGCCCGCACAGGGATCGCGGTGTCGAGGAGAATCTCGATCTGTTCCGCCGCATGCGCTCTGGCGAATTCGCAGATGGCGCACACGTGCTGCGTGCGAAAATCGATATGGCCTCGCCGAACATGAACCTCCGCGACCCGGCCTTGTACCGGATTCGGCACGTGACGCATCAAAATACGGGCGATGAATGGTGCATCTACCCGATGTACGATTTCGCGCACACATTGTCGGACGCGTTCGAAGAGATTACGCATTCTCTTTGTACGCTGGAATTCGAAGATCATCGTCCGTTGTATGACTGGTTTCTCGATCAACTCGAGCCGGAGCACCGTCCGCGGCAGATCGAATTCTCGCGGCTCAACCTCGCGTACACGATCACGAGCAAGCGCAAGCTGGCATCGCTGATCGAAAAAGAAGTCGTCAGTGGCTGGGATGATCCACGCATGCCGACGATTGCCGGCATGCGTCGGCGGGGTTATCCGGCAGAAGCGTTACGTGATTTCGTCAAACGCGGTGGTGTCACCAAGAAGGACAAGCTCATCGAGATGGGCGTGCTCGAGAACAGCGTTCGCGAGGTTTTCGGCGAAGAGGCGGAGCGACGCATGGCCGTACTCAAACCGCTAAAGGTCGTTTTGACCAATTACCCGGAAGGGCAGGTCGAGATGATGCAAGCGATGAATCATCCGAACCGCCCGGAACTCGGTACGCGCGAGGTGCCGTTTTCACGCGAGATATGGATCGAGCAGGATGACTTCATGGAAGAAGCACCGCGAAAATTCTTCCGCCTGAAGCCCGGCGGTGAAGTGCGGTTAAGAAGTGCTTACATCATCCAGTGCGATGAAGTTGTAAAAGATGATGACGGCAACGTCGTAGAACTGCGCTGCAGCTACGACCCGGATACACGCAGCGGCACCGGTACGAGTGACCGCAAGGTGAAGGGCACAATTCACTGGGTATCTGCGGAGCATTCCGTGCCGGCGACAGTGCGACTGTACGATCGCCTGTTCACCGTACCGAATCCCAACGCTGCCGAAGATTTCATGACGACGTTGAACCCGGATTCGCTCGAGACAGTGGCAGCAATGCTCGAACCGTCGCTGGCGAATCTCGACGCAAACGAGGTCGTGCAGTTCGAACGCCTCGGCTATTTCTGCCCGGACGCCGTCGAGCATGCGTCAACATCAGGAGTCTTCAATCGCATCGTGACGCTCAGGGATTCCTGGGCGAAGATCGAGAAGCAGGCGATGCAGGGCCAGAACTAGTCGGCGTGATCAGCTAGTTTTCGATGCGATAACTCAGGTCGAGGCCGGATTCCCTTGCGCCCGACGTAGCGGTGATACCGAAGCCGCGCTTGAGGTCGTAGCGAATGCGAATGATATTCTCGTTGTCGAACAGTCCTATGCCGTAGCTCGCATAGACCCTCGGCGCAATGTAAGTACCAAAGTCGACGGCGCCGACTCCTCGTTCATAGTCGATTTCGCTTCCCGTCACCAGCAGCGTCAATGCGCGTTCCTCCGTCGTCATTGGGCTGGTATAGGCCTCGATCGTGGGTCGCGAAAGATTGCCGGCAACCAGTACTCCCGCTTGACGGACCTGGGTGTTGCCGAAAATCTCGCGTTCTGCACGAATGCGGAGATAGGGATCATCCGCAGGCACGTCCTCGAAACGGACCGAGCCTTCGGTGATCTCGAGGCGCTGACCAAACGCCAGAATAGTGCCGTCGACGTCGTAACGGCCGACCGCGTTTGGTATCGGGCCGCCCAGCCACGTGAATTCGGTGCTACCCGTCACCTGGACTTCGGAGACCTCGAGATCGACGACGACGTCATTTCCCAGTGCAACCACCACGGTCCCCGCAAACTCGATATCGGCAGCGGGATTGTCCCCAACCGGTTCATCCGGTAATTCACCGGCGATGATCATCACGTCTTCGCTTTCGTACACTCGCGTCGCACCGATGTTCGCAGGGCGTATGCGCGCATGCGGAAACGATATGTTGCCATTGAGGTCGAGGGTCTTGCCGTCGAAATTGACACGCAGGTCCGTATCAGCCACGGCCGTAACGTCGGGCACATCAATCAACGTCAGGTTTTCGCCACGCAGGGCCAGCTCCAGCCCGGTCGCGGCCGTTCGCGCGTGATCGGCGCGGGTGCGAATCTCGGCACGACCTTCGCCGGCGCGAAAAGACCCGTTGAGTTCGATCTCGCCGTTGTCCTGCAATTCGCTTTTGAGCTCGATTTCGTCCAGCTTCAGGCCTGCCGGGAGATAGGTAAGAGCCCCGTTCTCCAGCGCGAGGTTACCTCTGATCAGTGGATCGTCAACGGTCCCGCCGATGTCCAGGTTCGCGCGGAGAGTGCCATCCGCGCTGTCGACAATGGGAAACAGTGCGATGAGCAGTCCAAAATCTTCGAGATCGACATCGATCGAGCCATTGACATCTGCTGACCCCTGGTCGGTGACATCGAGTATCTCGAAATCTGCAGCAATCTGGCCGAGCCCCGGAAAGGGAATGTTGAGGTTGCCGCTCCGCAGGTCATCGTCGTAAATATCGAATCCGAACCGTACTTCCCCGGTGTCAACGTACAGTTCCGGATCTTCGGTACTGACAATCCGGCCAGGCGTGATCGCAATGTCGCCGCGCCCTGCCGATGAACCGTCAGATTGCACTTGCAAACGGAATCCACCGTTGACGGCCTGGTCGAGTTCGGTACCCGTCTCGACAAAAGCATTGACGAGGTTGGCCTGCAGTGACGCCAATGTCGCGGTCAAATCAAGTCCGGAACTCGTGTTCCACGAGACAGCCATGCATAGCTCGGCGCCCCTGTGGCCAATGCTGCAGTATTTGTCGATACTGGCGCTCGTCATCGTAGCGGCAATCGCTGCCGGTTCATCGAGCGTCGTAGAAAAGTCTTCGTACTCGATCTCGAGTTTCGTGAGTTGGCCGGACCACGACGAGGGGCTTTCCCAGTGGTCCAACGCGCCATTTACCGATAGCGCTGATCGCAGTCCATCGGACGACGTTGCGATGTCGATGCTTTGACTGTTCTTTTTCAGTTGCACCTGTAGTCGCATCTGACCTGTATCGACCGCGGCAATTTCCACGTTGTCGGCCGTCGCAATTGCGTCAAGAACGCCATTGCTTTGGTCAGTGATCGCAAGGTTGACGATTCGGAGGTCCCGCAAGCCGAACTCCTCGCTCGATGCGTCGATGCGCAGCAATTGCTCGTTCGGTTTGAGCGACACGGTGCCGGATGCCGCAATTGAACCGAACGCATCTTCAAGGTAATAACCGAAATCATCGACGTACAGGTCGTAGCGCAGGCCCTCCGCAGCGTAGAGATCGCCATCTACGTGCACGCTCGACTCACCATGCCTGACCCGGAAATCCTCAACCGATATGCCGTCGTCATTGATGTCCACCCGTCCATCTGCGCGAAGCGTCCTGCCGCTATAGGACCCCTCGATATCAGATAGCCGCGCGGTGAGCTGCAATGGTTGCTGCCGGCCATCGACATCGAGCTTGCCGCTCAATACGGCCGGAAAATCCGGCATCACTGTGCCGATTTGTATCGCCTCGAGCTCGAGCCGGGCAGAAAACGGTTGGGACCCTCGCCAGCTGTACTCCACGCGACCTGCAACGACCCCTCCCAGCACGTTTCCTTCGAGGATCGTCGCGCTCGCCCCGTCACGATTGCCAGCGCCTTCAATCTTCAGCGTTCCGGGCGGAAGCTCCGGAACGACGAGTTCAATCGTGCCGGCAACCGTCCAGTCATCCAACGAGCCCGAAAGCGTCACGCTTCCAGCCCGGCTGCTTACCTGTGGTTCCTCTTCGCCGACCGGCCAGTGCGCATTTCGCCAGTCGACACCACCGGACACGGCGGTTGCCGCGATATCTACGTCGGCCCCGATCATTACCTGCATGTCAGTGCCCGCAAATCCGACTTGCGCCTCGGCAGTGAACGTTTGTAAATCTCCACCACCTTGCGCGGACAGCTCGAGCGGTGGAATGTCGGGACCGTCTGTCTTTGATGGCAGTGCCAGTGCGGGCAGGTCGAGCTGAACTTCCCAGCGCAAAGAGTCCGTTACGCCAGCGAGCCGCCCGTGGAGAAAGGCCCGGGGTTCATCCGCCCGTGCCTGCACCACCAGGTCGTCGAGCGGTCCCTGCACGGACGCCGTAACCGGTATCGCATCATCGAGCGTCGTCAGCTCCGGTTTGGCCAGAAGTTGTACGTCCAGTTGAACTTCGTGTTGGTCAAGCAATGACAACGACCCGCTGCCAGAGACGTTGGCAAGCGGCCCGTCCAGTTCAACGCGTTGCAATGCTATTGCGTCCGCCCATGTGCCGGCGGCGGACAAAGAGTTAACGACGAAGCTCCATTCCTGATCGATGCCGTTGATAACGCCGCCGTCGAGTTCGATCGCTCCGAATTCGAGTTCGATGGGCAGCTGCAATTTACCGAGAGTGTCATGCAGATTCGTGTCGTCCACTGTCCGATCATTGGCTGTCAGGTCAACGCGCAAGTCTGAGATCGAGGCGGAGAGAACATTCACCTTCACTGGCAGGAGATTTATGTCGACAGACAACGATGCCCGGCCAACGGCAACATCCACGCCGTCAGCAATGAAAGTCACGTCGCCTGCAACCAGTCCCGAGGAGAGGTTTCCCGAGATGCTGGCCGCGCTCAGCGAGCCGTCAGTTGCCGATTCGAGTCTCGACCATAGCCACTGTGCGCCCGCCTGCGTGTGCAGCAGCCAGAACCATGCGCTGGCGATAATCAGCAGGAAGAGCAGGGGCAGCGATATCAGGAGACGCCGAACACTCATAGCAACGGCGTCCCGATCGTGATGTGCCAGCGCAAGGGTTTATCCTCGAAATCGATGGCCTGGGCGACGTCGACACGGATCTCACCGGCGAAGGAGTACCAGCGGATGCCGATGCCGATACCGCGTTTGAGGTCGGGATCATCCCAATCGTTGAACGCGTTGCCGATGTCGAAGAACGCTGCGGCCGACCAGGAAGGCAGGAAAAGGTACTCGGCTTCGGCACTCCCGGTAATGATGTGATTCGACCCGAGGTCGTTGTTCGATAACCGCTCAAATCCATAGCCGCGTACGCTCATGCTGCCGCCAGCCTTGAAACGATAGAAGTTCGGCAGCTTGGTGAAAGACAATTCCAGCGATTCGCCCCCGACGTCCAGCACGAAATCGTCCACATCGGCCTCGGTGTAGCCTACCTCTGCACGCAGGTGGAATTTGAGTCGCTCGCCTTTCAGGTAACTTCGTCGCGTGGATGCGTAGAGCTGTGTGAACTCGACCGTGGAACCGAATGCATCGTCGGAATGAAACACCCAGGCTCGATCACGCTTCCCTACCGTTTCGAATCGCTGCCCCTCGACGTCGACGACGTCGTAGTCGTAGCCTATGGAGAACGCGTTCTCGATTCCCCGTAGCCGGTCATTGAGATCCGGGTCGTCCTCGATTGGCAGCGGGAGGGTGATGCCTTCCGACAGATCAAACCGGCTATCGCTGTTGAGGAACTGCACAAACGGCGTCGTGAAACGTTGCGCTTCGCCACCCTTGAGATTCCTGAGCTTGAGCCGGCCGAACCTGATGTGCCTCTCCGTCAGGTCCCCGCCGGCGATCTTGATTGAGTCCTCGTCTTCTTCGTCACGCTTGACCTCGAGATCGAGGTTTTCGAAACGAAGCGTTACCTCCGCATCCCACCATTGCCGTGCCCGGTTCAGCAACGGCTTCCGGTAACGGCCTCTCAGTGTGAACCGGTCGTCCAGTTCCTGGTAACCAACGCCGATATCGAGACGGTCGCCGTAGGACGACATCGGATGTCGGCTATAGTTCGCCTGGACACGGATTCCCGTGTCATCGCCCCATCCGAGCGCCCCGTTATAGTGATTGCGGGTTTCGGTCGCGACGGACACGCCGAAATCGACGACCGGCGGTTCGAGCTCGGGTCGTCTGATTTCCCGCACCGTGATGTCGTCGAAATAGCCCGTCTTCCATAGATCCGTCCTTAATCGGCTTACCAGCCTGGCCGTATAGAAGTCGCCGGTGTCAAATCGCGGGATGTACTCGAGGATGCCCGGCTTCAGTCCATGATCGCCGAAGTCGACGTCGCCCATGACGTATCGTGGACCTGTGTCCAGCACCAGGAGGAGATGCGCCGTGTTTTGTTCGAGGTCGATCTCGAGCACATGCTCGGAAAAGCTCGCTGCCAGGTAACCGCGCGCGTTCGCAATTTCCATGACGGCCTGTTTCTGATTTTCCCAGTCAGGCTGGTTCAGCACGGCGCCCTCGCGCAACGGCCAGGCCCGGAGCCATGACCGGAATTGTCGCTCTTGCTCGCCGGCGCCCGTCACCCTGATGTCGATACTCGCAATTCGAACTGGCGGCCCCGAATCGATCGTGATCTCCACGATCGCAGCTTCGCCCGGTTGTTGAATGATGCGAGCCGTGATCTCTGGCGTGTAGTAGCCAAACGGGCGCAAAGCTGCCCGCGTATCGGTGATTGCCTTCTCGATGACCTTGTCATGATCGCGAGGCCGCAGCCGCGCCCGCGGACCGAACTGCACGGTATCGACGTGGCTCAAAACGTTTTCCTGCAGCTCTTCGGTCACGCCAATGACGACGTAGGTGACGTCAGCCTGCACCGGCAATGCGAGCACCAGTAATGCCGCGAATACAAAATTGCGAAATATGGTCAAATCTGAATATTCGGGTTGGAGACGAATACCGACTCGTGGTTTTCGAACAGGGTGCCGACCACTATATTAGATGCTGTAACCGTCCGTAATAACAATCGGTGCGCCGCGCTCGGATCCGAGGCCTTCGGCGGCGTTATCTTCGGCTTTCGCAATTTCCACGACGTCAAATGAGTTGACGAGAGCAAGGTAGTCGCCGGGTTTTGCGCGACCGTACGTCGTTAGCATCGGGATGACGTGTCCCGCGATGTGCGCAACCGGCTCCTTGAAATCTGCGATCATTTCGCGATCGATATTGCTGATCAGGTTACCGAAGGCATCTACCGTGACGATGACACCTGAGACCTTGCTTGGACTGACGTCCGGTTCGTCGATCCAACCGGGGATCCAATCCTTTGTCGGGATGCCGATAGACACCGGAGTGGTTCTCCCCGATGCCAGGTCCGCCGCGATCGGCGCAAATACGTCCCTGCCATGAAAAGTCGCGCTGGGCTCGTGAAGCCCCAGCCGTTCAAAGCAGCACAGATCGAGCTTGAATACATGTGCCTCGGGGCTTGAATCGAGCATCTGAGCGAGCAGGCCGTTGTCAGGTGCCATGAAGTAGTGCCAGTCATGTTCGACCACGAGGATATCCCTCTCGGTGCCGACGCCCGGATCGACGATCGCGACATGCACCGTTCCCCGGGGAAAATACTTGTATGCACGACTGACCCAAAAGCCTGCTTCCGGTGGCCACTGCGCGGGGACGTCGTGCGCGAGGTCGATGACGGTTGCCTCCGGAAAACGCCCGGCAATGACGCCCTTCATGACAGCCGCAAACGGGCCCTTGTGACCGAAGTCAGTTGTGATTGTGATAACGCCCGAAGGTTGCATGCGTGTTTTTGTTTCCCACGGATGTCGTTGCAGTTTATCAGCTGGCCTGCACCTGTGCCGGGTGTTGTTTGAGGAAGCTGTGCCGCGCCCAGTAAATGAACGCCGTATCGATGGCCGCGATGACCGCCTTGAACAGGTATTTCGCAAATCCCAGGCTGAGAGCGGTGCGGATTCCGACGACCGGTGCCCAGACAATCAGCGTGAATACGGTTGTGTCGATCGCCTGCGACGATAACGTCGAGAGGTTGTTGCGCAGCCAGAGCCAGCGACCTCCGGTTAACGCCTTGATCTTGTGAAACGCCCAGACATCGAATCGCTGGCTGACGACGTAGGCGATCAGCGAGCCCATTACGAACTGCGGTGTGAAATTGACGATCGTCGCAAACGCATTGTGGATGCTGTTAGCGAACTCGGCCGTCCCGGGCCGGTCGCTCGGCTCGTAGAGCAATGCGAAGCTCATCATGAGCAGTACGATGATGCTGACCGTAAAACCCATCCAGACAGCCTTGCTCGCTTCTGCCTTGCCGTAGTTCTCGGATAGGACGTCGGTTGCGAAGAAAATACTGGAATAGAAGATGACCCCGAGGCTCGTCTGCATGCCGAAAATAACGGTCAGCTTGGGCCCCTGGAGATTGGCGAGAATGATCGCTGTCGCGATCGCGACCTGTAGCCCGGCTTTACCGAACAGGCGGTACAGCACAATAGTGCCGCCGAGATCGAGCAGCAGTGTCGTCAACCAGAGCAGTTCCTGGTTGGCGGCATAGAAGTCGGCTATTGCCTGCGGGATCATGAGGGATCAGCCGGCCAGTCTGTCGAGATGCCAGTCCGCGTTGCCGAGCATCTGGTCGATGACCGTCAGGCGCTTGAAATAATGAGCGATGTCCATGTCCCAACTTACGCCCATGCCGCCATGTATCTGCACGGCTTCCTGTCCGACCCTGCGGCCGGCGGTACCGACCTGGTATTTGATTGCGCTGATTGCCCGCCGGGCTTCGTCGCTGGATTCCGAGGCCAGCATCGCCGCCCGAATGAGCAGTGAGTAGCTCTGTTCGCAGTCTGTGAACATGTCGACCATGCGGTGCTGCAGGGCCTGGAAGCTGCCGATCGGGACGCTGAATTGCATGCGGTTTTTGGAATACTCCACGGTCTTGTCAGTCATGACCTGCATGATGCCAACTGCCTCGGAGCATAACGCCAGAGTCGCATCGCCCAGAGTGGCGTCGAGTGCCGCGTATCCTTCGCCGGTCTCACCGAGTCTCGCAACGTCGTCGACGCGTACATTATCGAACTTGAGTTCCGCCGCCTGTTGACCATCCACCGTTGCGTAGGAGTTACGAGTTACGCCATCGCTGTCCGCAGCAACCGCGAACAGCGTGATGCCGTCCTCGTCGCACTGCTCGCCCGAAGTCCTGGCAGGCACGACAAGCAGATCGGCATTGCCACCGTTAAACACGACGCCCTTGCATCCGTTCAGCTTCCAGCCGTCACCGTCCGTGGTGGCTGTCATGGCGACATTGCTGATGTCATAGCGGCTTTGCGGCTCGACGAATGCCAGTGCTGCCTGCAACTCACCGGCGATGATCGGTTGTAGCCACTTCTCTTTCTGAATGGCATCGGCGGTGCGTCGCAACAAGCCGCCAGCCAATACGATGTTGGCAAGATACGGTTCTACGACCAGACCTTTGCCGAATCGCATCATCATGACCATCAGTTCGACGGGGCCGCCGCCGAAGCCGCCATCGTCCTCGCTGAACGGAACGGCAGTCCAGCCGAGTTCGGCAAATGTCTGCCAGACCTCGGGACTAAAACCCTGTTCGCTGCCGGCATACTTCTGTCGCGTGTCGAAGTCATAGTCGTTGCTGATGAACTTCTCGACACTGTCATCGAGCATCATCTGCACTTCGTTGAGCGAAAAATCCATGTTGCTTTTTCCTAGAGTCCAAGCACGTGCTTGGCAACAATGTTTTTCTGAATCTCGTTCGAGCCGCCGTAGATCGAAGCCTTGCGGAAATTGAAATACCTCAGCGAGGATTGCGTCTCGGCGCCTTCACCAACCCAGTTGCCTTCCGCCGCATCCAGCACGTACTGTTCCTGGACCCAGGGGATCGCGTAGTAGCCGGAGGCTTCCAGGCACAGGGTGTCGATCGCCTGTTGTATTTCGGTACCTTTGATTTTGAGGATCGATGATTCCGGTCCGGGCGCATTGCCCGATTGCACGGCAGCAAGCGTTCGTAACTCGGTATATTCGAGCGCCTTGAGGTCCACCTCGACGGCGGCCAGTTTGCGCATGAAATTGCGGTCCTCGCAGAGCGGTTCCGCACCGCGCACCGGTTTTTCTGTTTGTTCCCTGAGCTTGCGGAGGCGGAAATTGGAGATTGCAACGCCTGCAATATTGGTGCGCTCGTGTTGCAGCAGTACCTTGCCGTAGGTCCAGCCTTTGCCTTCCTCGCCAACGAGGTTGCCGACAGGCACCTTTACATCCTCGAAATGCACCTCGTTAACCTCGAGGTCGCCTTCGATCGTAATAATCGGCCTGACCGTGACGCCGGGCGTACTCATGTCCACGAGGAGAAAGCTGATGCCTTCCTGGCGCCGTGCGACGTCGGTATTGGTGCGAGCGAGAATGAAGATCCAGTCGGCGTGCTGGCCGAGTGTTGTCCAGGTCTTTGTGCCATTGACGATGTAGTGATCGCCTGCAAGGTCGGCACGGGTTTTCAAAGACGCCAGGTCTGAACCTGCGCCCGGCTCCGAATAGCCCTGGCACCACCAGACCTTGCTGGCAAGAATATCGGGAAGGAATCGCTGCTTTTGCTCTTCACTACCGTAGGAATAAACGATGGGCCCGACCATGCTGAGGCCGAAAGGCACAATAGGTGGTGCATTGGCCTCTGCCATTTCGATCGCGAAAAAGTACTTCTGTACAGGAGTCCAGCCCGTGCCGCCGTACTCCACCGGCCAGTTGACGCCTGCCCACCCGCGTTCATGAAGCCACTGCTGGAATCGCACCATATCCTCGCGCTCGAGCGGCACGCCAAGCTCGCGTTTTTGGCGAATATCCTCGGGAAACTCGCTGCTGAAGACTGCGCGGATTTCTTCGCGAAAGGCAAGCTCTGCCTCGCTGAAAGTGACGTTCATGGTGCTCCTCTTGAAACCGGTTCGCCGTCTCCGGGGAACCGATTGTCACAGAATGCGTTCAAAGGATCGACCCAATCGTGCAGAATGCAGCGATGAGCACAAGACCGGTTCCAGAGAATGACCTTGGCGCTTCGCCGGTGGTGATGCGTGATGCGTTGCGGCGGCCGTTGCATGATCTCAGGATATCCCTCCTGGACCGCTGCAATTTCCGTTGTCCCTACTGCATGCCGGCATCGGAGTTTCACGAAGATTACAAATTTCTGAAGCGCCCGGACCGGCTCAGTCACGAGGAGATATTGCTGGTAGCACGTGCAGCAGTTGGGCTCGGCGTATCGAAATTGCGTCTGACTGGCGGCGAGCCTCTGCTGGATCGCAATCTGCCGGATCTCGTGGCGGGTCTGGCGGTGCTACCGGGTGTCGACGATCTGGCCATGACGACGAATGCGATGTTGCTGCCGCCCGCCGCCGCGGAACTCGCCCAGGCAGGTCTGAATCGCGTGACGATAAGCCTCGACAGTCTCGATGAGCAGGTTTTCACACGCATGAGCGGCGGTCGCGGTGACATTCACACGGTACTCGCCGGAATCGAGGCAGCAGAAAAGGCCGGGCTCTCACCAATCAAGATCAATGTCGTCGTGCAGCGGGGCGTCAACGATCATACGGTTCTCGATTTGCTCGAACACTTTCGCGGCAGCGGCCACATCGTGCGCCTGATCGAATTCATGGACGTCGGCAATCGTAATGGCTGGCGTTTGAGCCAGGTTGTGCCCTCACGAGAGCTGTTGGCATCGGTCGAGGCGCGCTGGCCGTTGCGGGCCGTGGGACGGAACTATCCTGGCGAGGTGGCGCGGCGCTACCAGTACGTGGACGGTCAGGGTGAAATCGGTATCATATCGTCAGTGACCGAGCCGTTCTGCGGTGCCTGTAGCCGGGCGCGACTGTCAGCAGATGGTGTCCTCTATACTTGCCTGTTCGCGACAAATGGCACGGACCTCAGGGAACCGCTGCGCAATGGCGCCGACGATGATGAGGTTGCCGAGATTCTTGCACGAACCTGGCTGCAGCGAGCCGATCGTTACAGCGAGCTGCGTCGTACAGACGTTGCCGAAGCACATCATTTCTCGAAGGTCGAGATGTACAGAATTGGGGGTTAAAGTGAGCAAGCTAAGCCATATTGACGATCACAACCGGCCGAACATGGTCGACGTGAGCAACAAGACGGCGACGCTTCGCGAGGCGCATGCGCGCAGTGTCGTAAACCTGCCAGATGCGGTGCTCGCGGCGCTCGATGGCGACGAGATTGACAGCAAGAAGGGACCAGTCTTCGCGACCGCGATTATCGCCGGCGTAATGGCGGCCAAGAAGACGCATGAGCTCATTCCGTTTTGCCACCCGCTCGGCCTGGAAACCTGCAATGTGTCCATCGCGGTGAATGGTGATCGCGCCGTCATCGACTGCCATTGCAAGGTAACGCACAAAACCGGCGTCGAGATGGAAGCGCTGACAGGCGCCAGCGTAGCGGCGTTGACTGTCTACGATATGTGCAAGGCGCTCTCGCACGACATCGTGATCGGCGATACGCGACTCATCATGAAAACCGGTGGCAAAGAGGATTTCCGCAGTGGCGAATAGTCGTCTTTACGGCCTGGTCCTTGCGGGCGGCAGGAGCCGCCGCATGGGGCAGGATAAAGCCTTGCTGAAACGTGACGGCAGGAGCCAACTTGCAAACCTGGTCGCGTTGCTCGAGCCAATGGTGGAACGAGTATTCATATCGACTCGATCCGACCAGAGCGAAGAAGCCGAGCGTCGCCAATTCTCTCAGATCATCGACAACTACTCGGACATCGGTCCCGCCGCAGGCGTGCTGTCGGCGATGGAAGAGTACCCCGCCGTCGACTGGCTCGTTGTTGCCTGCGATTTGCCGAATGTAAACGAAGATACGATTCGTTTCCTGATCGACAATCGTTCGCCGGAAAGACCATTTACGGCCTATCGATCGAGCCACGATGATCTGCCGGAGCCGTTGTGCGCGATATATCGACTGGGGAGCGAGGCAATTGTGCGAGACTGCATTGATGCTGGAATAACTTGCCCGCGAAAGATGTTGATTCGATCCGACACGAAATTACTCGTGCAGACGGATCCACGAGCGCTCGACAACATCAACACACCCGAAGACCTGCAGGAGAGTGTCCTGGAGGGCGCGTCATGAAGACAATTACGGTGCGTTACTTTGCATTGTTTCGCGAGCAAGCAGGCGTAGACGAAGAAACGCTGACGCTCGAGGCGAAAACCGCGGCGGACGTTTTCGAGTTCACGAAACCAAAACACGGGTCCGCGGAACCGAGCGGTCACTGCAAGGTTGCAATCAACGACGTCATGGCCGACTGGTCCACGCCTGTTGAGGACGGTGACACCGTATTGCTCTTTCCCCCGGTCGCAGGTGGCTGACGTGATCCGCGTGACAACAGACCCGATCGACCCTGACGTTTTGCGCCGCGAGCTATTCGACCCGGCGGCGGGTGGATACTGCGCGTTCGAAGGCTGGGTACGTAACGAAAACGAAGGGCATACGGTGCTGCGACTGGAGTACGAGGCTTACGAGCCGGTCGCGGTCACCGAAGGCGAAAAGATTCTCGTCGAGGCGGCAAAGAAATTTTCGCACTTGCAGGCATATTGCGTGCACCGTACCGGCCTGCTCGAAGTTGGCGAATGCGCGGTGTGGGTTGGTGTCGCATCAGCGCATCGCGATGAGGCGTTTCGCGCCTGCCGCTACATCATTGACGAGCTCAAGCATCGCTTGCCCATCTGGAAGAAGGAACACTACTCCGATGGTCACTCGGGGTGGGTGAACTGCGAGCGCTGCGCCGAGCACGCGCATTCTGTTTCATAATGCTGTGGGAGCGCGCCCCAGCGCGCGATCAGGATAGTTGCTCGAGATCTTCCGGCGCATCGATATCCACAGCAGCGTCTTCGAACTGGATGGTTCTGACTATAAAACGCTCGTCCCGTAGCACGCTGCGAGCGCCCTGATCGCCCGTAAGTCGCGTGAGGACAGGGAAGGCGCCGCTCGGAAACAATACTGGCGGCCCTGATGTATCCGCGAACGATGTGGCGACGATCTCGTTCTCGCTTCCGCTCCAGCTGTTCAGCATCGTCCGCAAGTGTCCAGTGGTAATCAAGGGCTGATCGGCGAGGATTAGCAGAATTGCTCCGGCGGTGTGTGCGAGGGCGCTTGTTGCTGCCGCGATCGAGCTGCTCATGCCGTCGGCGTAGTGATCATTGACAATAATAAATCGGGCGGCTTCACCGGCTGATCTTGCTACGGCGGCGCTGTCGTGTCCCGTGACGAGTAGCGTGCTGTCGCCACAGACGCTGTGCGCAAGTCTGGCGGCGCGCTCAACGAGTGAGATTCCATCGATGGTTTGCAGTTGCTTCGTACTGCCGAAGCGGCTGGAGTCACCAGCCGCGAGCACTACTGCAAACACGGGGTAATTGCCGTCGGGCGATATTGCATCGGGCATGGTGTGGTCTCGTGATGAACCTGCCGATTGTACGGCGAGACCGCCCATATGCCGCAAAAAAAGCTGATGAAAACTTGCGGCCGTAACGGCTAATGTGTATTCCTTACACGTCAGAGGGCGATCAGGAAAAAGCGTGCACGTCATCAGTTCCATTGAAGAGGCCAAGGCGCTGGAAGGCGTCGAGGTCGGCTTGTCCGATTGGGTCGTCATCGACCAACACCGGATCGACCAGTTTGCCGAGGCAACGGGCGACTATCAGTGGATTCATATTGATACGGAACGGGCAGTGGCGGATATGCCTGATGGCAGGACTATCGCACACGGTTACCTGACCCTGGCACTGATTCCGTCGTTGACAGGTGACTTCGTCGAGATCAGGAATCTCAAGCACGCCATCAATTTCGGCGCCAACAAGGTGCGTTTCTATACGCCTGTGAAAGCCGGCGACCGTGTCAGGGCGCGGGCGACGGTAATACAGGCCCGCCGCCGCGCGGGAGCGCTGCTGGTGACCTCGGAAACGCGCATCGAAGTCGAAGATGAACGCAAACCGGCTTGCGTCGCGGAAACGCTGGGCATGTACTTCTTTGACGACTAGTCAGCGCGCCTGCAACCAGCCCGGCAGGAAGGAATAGGGATCTGTCTCGACCGACCTGTTCCAGGACACGTTCGACTTTTCCAGTAACTCTGCCATCGTGCCGTCATTGCAGGCGTCGAACAGCTCCGTCGCTCCACCTACGTGTTCGCCGCTGATGTAGATTTGTGGAATGGTCTTTAATCCCGTGCGCTCCTGAATGGCTGCGCGAATCTTGCCACCCTTGTTGTCTTCCTGGTAGGCGACAGAATCGAGCTCGATGGCGCGATAGGGAATCTCGTACTTCGCGAACATTTTGCGCACCGACCAGCAGAATTCGCACCACTCGAGCGCGAACAACACGACAGGGTTGTCCGGATCGTGCGTGGACTCGTCGAGGAACGTGAGTGACTCTGGCGGTGCCGAAACCTCTTCTTCTTCAGGTTCGTCGGCCGAGGGTGCAGGTGGTGGGGCGTCAAACCTGTAATTGGGCGTGGAGCGTGAAATGTCTTCTTCTTCGGTAGTCATATCGGCCGGAATGTCTTCGAACAGCGGCGTACTCAGGTAACGCTCTCCCGTGTCCGGAAGCATGCAGAGTATGTTCGTGCCCGGTTCGGCTTGCTCGGCGATAGTCACGGCACCTGCCAGCGTCGCGCCTGCAGAAATGCCGACAAAGATCCCTTCTTCTTTTGCCAGCGCCTTGGAAAGGCGCAAGGCGTCGTCGCCATTGATTGGCAGCACGGCGTCTATGAGCTTCGCATCGACCACATCTTCCGTCAGTTTGGGAATGAAATCCGGGGTCCAACCCTGCATCAGGTGCGGGCGAAAGAGCGGGTGACTGTCCCTGGGCGAACCGTCGGCAAGTCGCTCCTGTGGAATGCCGCTGCCCAGAATCGGCGAGTTATCGGGTTCGCAGACGATAATTTTCGTATCAGGACTCTGCTCCTTGAGCACGCGAGAGACTCCCTTGAGCGTACCGCCTGTGCCGAAACCCGTGACCCAGTAATCGAGCCGTGTATCGGAGAACGCCTCGAGAATCTCCGGCGCCGTAGTCCGGGTGTGGGCGTTGGCATTGGCCTCGTTCTCGAATTGCCGGACGAGGAACCAGCCGTGCTTCTCTGCCAGCTCGGTTGCTTTCGCGAGCATCCCGCTGCCTTTCAGCGCTGCGGGCGTCAGCACGACCTTGGCACCAAGGAAGCGCATCATCTTGCGCCGCTCAATGCTGAAGCTCTCGGCCATCGTGACGACGAGTGGATATCCTTTGCACGCACAGACCATTGCGAGGCCTATCCCGGTGTTGCCGCTGGTCGCCTCGATCACGGTCTGGCCAGGTTTGAGGGCGCCGGATTCCTCAGCGTCCTCAATGACACTGAGCGCGAGACGGTCTTTAACCGAGCCCATGGGATTGAATGACTCGATCTTCGCGTACAGATTGACGTGATCGGGCACACACTTGTTGAGCCGGACGATCGGCGTATTACCGATAGTCTCAAGTATGTTGGCGTGGCGTGATGGCATCGTGAAGTTCCCCCGGTGGCACAAGTCCGCATCCTAGCGTAATCGGCGCTACAATCGGACGCAATCCCGGCATGGAAGCAAACCCTATGACTATCTTAATCGCGATTATGGGTGTGCTAATTGCATTCATTGGTGCGCTGGGCATTTTGTCGCCCGGGAAATTCCGCGGGCTGCTACAGCAATGGCCGAGCCGTGCGCGTTTTTGGTCAGCGGTAGTAATTCGGCTGATTTTTGGCGCTCTTTTTATCTGGCTGGCCGACGAACTTCGCTACCCGCTGGCGATGAAGATTCTCGGCGGCATCAGCATAATCGCAGCGGTCGCCGTCCTGCTGATGGGGCGGGAGTCGTTGGACCGACTCGTCAATTGGTGGCTGGGTCGCGGCGATGGGTTGTTGCGGCTGGGTGCCTCGCTCGCGATGCTATTCGGCGTGTTCCTGGTGCATGTCTCGCTCTGACGCGGGCCCTCAGTTGTCGAGAATGGCGTAGCGCACCATGGTGTTGCGGTAACTTGCGCTTTTTTGCATGCGTTCGGCGAGCCTGCCGTGCACCATATCGTCCCAGTAATTCCAGCGTTCGACGAACGTACTGGCGAGTTCATAGTCACCCGCGTACTGCAATTGCAGTACTTCACCCAACAATTCACTGACGGCCTGGTGATAGCGGCCGTAGTTGATCGTCAGCAATGCGGAGTCCTCGCCGGGCTCGATCAGGCCGAATTCCATGAAAAAGTTGAATTGCATGAGTTGCATGTTTTGGTAGGGCTGTTCGGGGCGCGGACGCACGACTTGTAGTGTCCTGCGTATGCCGTCGGCGTAGTGCGCGCGCAGTCCATCGTCGTCGTAGTAGCCGATGTCCCGCAACCTGGGTGCGGCGTACAGGCTGACGAGATCAGACTTCATCTCTTCCAGGAAATCCGCGTATTCAGCAAGCGCTTCACTAAGATTGTCGCCGTCCGCCGTCACGCTGACGCCGAGGTAATGGCCAATCTCGTGCCATAACGTGCGGTTGAATCCGCCATCCATGGTCAGGTGTTCGTGAAATGCGGGGTCGAGTGCGGCGTCGTAACGATGCTTGCGGTTTTCGAAGATCTCCGGATTTGTCAAAATATTGTTTCGGATCAGTACAATACGGCCATATTTTCGGGCATGATCGGCATCATTGGGCAGGATCGTTGCAGTATTAGCGCCGCGGGCCTGGCCGAAATCCGCGACGACGTTGTACACGCCGACCGGGACCTCCGGGCGCACTCGCTTCTGATGCTCGTAAGGCAACGAGTCCTCTATTGACTGTAACTCCGTCATCGCTGCAGCAAGCGCGCGACTTTTTTCTTCGTCGCGCGCGAGCAGACTAGCGCTGTAGAATGCTTTTACGCCAAGTAGTGAGTCGTTATACGTTTCGTAACTGCCGAGTTGCAGATTCAGATTCCTGAACTCGGCACTGACCCATGATGCATCGCCAGACTCATAGTCGCCGCTGAGGAAGTCGCGGCCGCGATTTCTCAGGTACGCCGCAAAGTCCGGTGCATCGTCATCCAGAATTGCGGCCGCCGCTTCGATATGACGCCTGGCAGCAGCAAGCTCCGGCGCGTAAGCAAGCGCATACGGCACGGCGTATAAAATCGACGGGTTCGCTGCGAGTTTTGCGAGCCTGGTTCGTAGTCCGGTGTGAAGTGCATCGACGGCGGGGTAATGCCCGAGCATTTCCAGATCGGCCGCGATGTTCTCGGCAGTCGCCCGGCGAACAACGGTACGTTCGGCGCGTAGCGACGCCGATTGCTCTGGATTCGCCGCCAGGTAATTGTCGATCTCTTCGCGCGTCAGGTCTACTGGATAGACGTTCTTGCCCGGCGCAGCGTTGGCGACCGGGAGGAAGGGCAGCCGTTCGTTATCCAGCGTCGTCACGATTGGACCTTTGGACAGGTAGTAAAGATCAAGCAGATTTGCGGTATCGCTGCGCGCCGTCCCGGCGCTGTGTAACCCATCGAGCGCCTGTTTCGCACTCTGGGCCTCGGAATGCAGCTGCTTTTCATAGAGCCCGTGCATGTTCCGGCCGGCTGCAAGCAACTCCTCGAGTGCGCGTGATTCGGCCGCCGTCAGGTGCGTCAGATCCGATTCCAGGGTCACCTTGAGCGTGGCGTCGAGAATAGGCTGCGTTTGGTCAATGGCCCAGTAGCCCTCCGGCAACTCTGCTAATACCGCAGCATTACAGAGGAGCAGGGCGCCGATGATCTTGATTCGGTTCTTCATTGTTTAGTCCGAAAACTCGGTGGTCGACTGGCGACGCCGGTCGACAAGAAGTTGTGTAACGTCGGGTCGCGAATAATGCCCGGCGACATCGAGGCTCTGCCGTTCTTCGAGTACAAACCGGTGATCGAGTTCCGCAATACGGAGAGACTCTGACCCTGTCTCGGGCTCCAGGACCCACTCGCCTGTGGGTGCCGCGACGCAGGATCCGCCGTTGGCCATCATGGCGTCGGCGGTGTCGCGCAGCAGGGCGACCTCGGGCAGGCCGTCGGGAATATCGGCTTTTCTCATCAGACCGGAGACGGAGACGACATAGCATCGTCCTTCGCGCGCAATGAAACGTGTGATGTCTTCCGTATTGCGCCGGTTTCCCGGCCAGATCGCGACATGCAGGTCTTCGCCCTGGGAGTAGAGCGCCGCACGAGGCAATGGCATCCAGTTCTCCCAGCAATTCAGACCACCGACGGTAAACGGTCCGAGCGAATGCGTACGCAAGCCGTGGCCGTCACCGATGGCCCAGACCAGGCGTTCCTCGTAGGTCGGCATCAACTTGCGGTGCACGGAGCGAATCTCACCACTCGAATCGACAAAGACCATGCTCGCGTAGACGCTATGTCCGCCACGATTCGCCGCGCGCTCCATGACGCCGAGATAGATGGCGATGCCATATTTGCTTGCTGCAGCCCTGACGTCATCGAGGTCGCCAGCCTCGATGCGAACTCCCTGCTCGACGTAATGGGCGTACAGCGATTTCTGCACTGCGGATTCGAAGCGTGCTCCGTCCGTTCGTTCAATCCAGAACGGGTACCCCGGCACGAGCGCCTCGCCGAAAACGACGAGCTGACAGCCAGCCTTGCCGGCTTTGCCGATCCATTCGACGACCTTTGCGAGCGTCGCGTCGCGGTCCAGCCAAACCGGTGCAATCTGGGCCAGGCCAACGCTTATTTTTTTGTCACTCATGGTTGCTCTTCGGGCAGAGGCTCGCGTGGTTCTTGCGATCGATTTCTTTTTCAGAATCAGTGGCTTTTGGTGGTAATCTGACGGATCAGCAGCGCCGCAAAGCATAGCATGGAACAGCGGAATTAACGGTTGCTAACCATAGCGCGCATGGCGTTCTGCTAAATTCGTGCTTGCATCGCACTACTCGTAACAAGAACAGGGAACCCCGGTATGAAAGGCTTGATGATGGACTCCCCGCTCCTGATCTCATCGATCGCAGAGCACGCGACCAATTTTCACGGCGATCGCGAGATCGTCTCGGTAACGGGTGATAACCCCCGGCATCGCTGCACGATTGGAGACGTGGTTGCTCGTTCGAGACAACTCGCGAATGCTCTCGCCAGCCTGGGCCTCGAGCAGGGGGACCGGGTAGCGACGATCGCCTGGAACGACTATCGCCACCTCGAGATCTACTACGGCATCAGCGGCGCAGGATACATCTGCCACACGATCAATCCGCGCCTGTTCGCGGAACAGTTGGTCTTCATTATCAATCACGCGGAAGACCGCTTCATCTTCGTGGATGCGATGTTCGTGCCGCTGCTCGAGGCGATTGCCGACAAGATTCCGAACGTCGAGGGATATGTCGTTCTGACGGATGAGGCGCATATGCCCGAAACCTCGCTCGCGAACGCGATGTGCTACGAAACCATCGTGGCTGCCGAGTCCGCGGAGTTCGAGTGGCCACTATTCGACGAACGCAGTGCGTCAGCGCTTTGCTATACCTCGGGAACGACGGGCGACCCCAAGGGTGTTCTGTACGATCATCGCTCGACCGTGCTACATGCATACGCGTCTCTCGCGCCTGATGTCATGGGATTATCCAGCCGCGACGTCGTGCTGCCGGTCGTGCCGTTATTCCATGTAAATGCCTGGGGCATTCCTTATTCGGTGCTCATGGCGGGTGCGAAACTGGTCATGCCGGGTCCGAAGATGGGAGATGGGGAAGCGCTCTACGATCTTATGGACAGCGAGGACGTTTCGCTTGCGCTCGGGGTCCCCACCGTATGGCTCGCGCTGCTGCAGTACACCGACAAAGCTGGCAAGCGTCTCGACAAACTCAAGCGGTCCATCGTTGGCGGGGCAGCGGTTCCGAGGACGATGATCGAGGCGTTTCGCGACAAGCACGACGTGGAACTTCGTCAAGGTTGGGGCATGACAGAGATGAGCCCCGTCGGTGCGGTCAACACGCTCAAGGCCGGTCTGGAGAATCTCTCACCCGATGAGCAGCTGGATCTGGCGACGAAGGCGGGCCGTGGGGTGTATGGCTGCGAAATGCGCATCGTCAATGACGAGGGTGAGGTGCTGCCCTGGGACGGAGAAGCATACGGCGCCTTGCAGGTTCGGGGTCCCTGGATCTGCGGCGATTACTACAAACTCGAGGGCGGTGCCGGGAGTCATACGGACGACGGCTGGTTCGATACGGGCGACGTAGCGACGATCGATCCACAGGGCTATATGGCGATCACCGACCGTACCAAGGATGTCATCAAGTCGGGCGGCGAATGGATCAGTTCGATAGAGCTCGAGAACACAGCGATGGGCCACCCCGCGGTTGCGGAAGCGGCCGTGATCGGCGTGGCGCATCCCAAGTGGACCGAGCGGCCACTGCTCATCGTGGTGATTGCGGAAGGCGAAGAAGTCAGCAAGGAGGAATTGCTCGCGTTTTTTGAGGGCAAGGTGGCGACCTGGTGGATACCGGGCGACGTCGCGTTCGTTGACCAACTGCCTCATACCGCGACCGGCAAAGTCAAGAAGATTGAATTACGCCGGCAATTCGCTGACTATCGACTTCCTGACTGATCGCCGCGTGCGGCGTCGGTCCGAATTCGATTGGGCAAGGAGCGACCATGGCCGAACCACTGCGGCTATATGGACTGAACGCGCTCGTCACGAGCGCGGCTAATGGTATAGGTGAAGCTGTTGCGCGGACGCTGGTCAAGCACGGTGCGACTGTCCTGGCAGTTGACGGTCTGAACAGTGGCGTCGAGCAGCATTTCTCGTCTGTCCGTGGCATTAACGGCCTTGCGGCCGAGTTGCGCGATGCCGGGCGCATTCCGGCATTGATAGAAGCTGCGGTGGAGCAACTGGGCACAATCGACATCGTCATCAACGAATTTCCGTTGCAGCCCGAAACGCCGATCGGCGAACCCGGTCCCGCGCTCGATCAACTGCTGGAGACAAGAGCGGAACTCATCATGACAATGTGCCGCGGCGTGCTGCCATATCTGAAGAAAAGTCCTGCCGGGCGTATCGTGAATGTCGGATTCTTGCGCAATATATTTTCGGCAAACGGCGCAGATGCGTGCGCGCAAGCCGAGACTGATCTTGCAGGGATCACGCGAGCGTTGGCTGCGGAGACCGGGTCGTTCGGAATCACGGCGAACTATGTGCAGCCGGGGGCCATCATGACAGCCGCAAGCCGTGAAGTATTTCGCAAGGACAAGACGCTGCGGGATTATTGTATCTCCAGTTCGGCCGCCAAACGTCTCGGCGAGCCCGTCGACGTCGCCAAGGTCGTGTTGTTCCTTACCAGTGACGACGCAGTGTTCGTCAGCGGAACCGGCATCGCTGTCGACGGCGGCCGGATCGACGCCTGATCCGCTGCACCCGGCTCAATGCACCCGGTACTCGAAGATCTGATCAGGCTGCTCAAGCTCGAGCGCATCGAAGACAATATTTTTCGTGGCGACAGCCGCGATATCGGTAGTGCACAGGTATTCGGTGGCCAGGTGCTTGGGCAGGCCTTGTCTGCCGCGCAACACACGGTCGAAGGTCGCATTGCACACTCGCTGCACTCGTACTTTCTGCGTCGTGGTGACATGACCGCGCCGATAATTTACGAGGTCGATCGGGCGCGCGACGGCGGCAGCTTTTCGAATCGCCGCGTCGTGGCTATTCAGCACGGCAGGCCGATATTCAATCTTGCGGCGTCATTCCACATCCCGGAAGAGGGCCTCGAACACCACGCGGACATGCCGGATGTGCCGGGGCCGGATGGACTCAAGGACCTGTTCGATATTCCGGTGGAGAACCTGGAGTCGGTGCCGATGAAGATGCGGCGCTTCCTGACGGAAAAGCGACCGTTCGAATTCCGGCCTGTCGAACGCATCAGCTTTACGGAGCCGGTAATTATGGAGCCGGCAAAACACTGTTGGATTCGTGCTGTTGATTCCCTGCCCGATGATCTCGCCCTGCATCAGAACTTGCTCGCCTACGTATCAGACTACGAACTGCTGGGTGCCAGCGTTTTGCCGCACGGTCTGACATTCGGGTCCGGGAACGTGATCATGGCGAGCCTGGATCACGGGCTGTGGTTCCATCGCCGTTTCCGTATCGACGAGTGGATGCTGTACGCAATTGACAGTCCAAACGCTGCGGGCGCGCGTGGTTTCGCGCGCGGGCAGCTGTTCACCGAGGACGGAGCGCTCGTTGCGTCGACGGTACAGGAAGGCTTGATTCGCGTCGTCGAAGCCCAAAGCGGGAAGTCGCGTTCCGACCCCCGGCTGCAGGTCTGAACCCTGTCAGGACTACTTCGCTTTGCCCTGCGCCGCGACCGCTGCCGCGGCTTTGGCAACTGTTTCCGGGTCTCCCAGGAATTCTCGTGCCAGCGGTTTCAGGTCATTATCGAGTTCGTACGCAATCGGTATGCCCGTCGGTATGTTGAAGCCCGTAATTTCCTCGTCGGAAATGTCGTCCAGCATCTTGACCAGTGCGCGCAGGCTGTTGCCATGGGCAGCGATCAGCACGTTACGCCCGGCAAGCAATTCGGGAGCGATGCATTCATCCCAGCACGGTAGAACGCGCTCCAGCGTCAATGCGAGCGACTCGGTTCCCGGCAGGTTTTCGATACCAGCGTAGCGTGGATCGCTCGCCGGATGTCGCTCATCATCCACCTCGAGCGGGGGTGGTGGAATGTCATAGCTTCTGCGCCAGATGTGGACCTGCTCGTCGCCGTATTTGGCGGCTGTTTCCGCTTTATTGAGGCCCTGCAGTGCGCCGTAGTGCCGTTCATTCAAGCGCCAGTCGCGCACGACCGGAATCCACACGCGATCCATTTCGTCGAGCATGAGCCACAAGGTGCGAATGGCCCGCTTGAGCACCGACGTAAATGCAATGTCGATGTCGTAGTCGAGCGCGGCAACGGTGCGACCGGCTTCGATCGCCTCTGCAGTGCCTTGCTCCGTCAGGTCGACGTCTTTCCAGCCCGTAAACAGGTTTTTCAGGTTCCAGTCACTCTGGCCGTGGCGACAGAGTATGAGTTTGCCAGCCATGCGTTCTCCGTGGGCAGATAGGGAAGGGCAAAAATCGAAACACGTCCTAGATTGCAGCCAGTTCGCGCAACTCCTGGGCAGCGACAGACAACGATGAAATATCGATAGTACCGCGCAGCGTCATTTCCTCGAGCATCGAATTGAAGCGCTCAACCTTGGCGCTGCGTTGTTGCAGCCATCTGTCGACGAGTTCTTCAACGCTCTTCTTACTGCGTTTCTTCAACAGCTGTGCCGCCATGTCGCGACGAATGAGGTACAGGTCATCTCGCAAGTTACTTCTTGCGACCGCCTGCCAGCGACCGCGCACGTGGAGGTCTTCAGCGCCCGAATGCAGGGCAAAAAGGTCGAGTTTTTCATTGAACAGTGAGTAGACCTTGGCTGCTTCCATGATGTCGCGCTTGTAAGTGACCGCGAGGTCAGTGATGTCGAGCGCTACACGAGTAAGGAGCAGCGCGGACATCTTGTCCGCGAGTTTCTCGGGGACACCCATCTCGATGTAACCGGCCTTGGCTTTTGCGTGACGCGCACGTGCCGCCGTTGACATCACGGGGCCAGTGCGGCCATACACAGTGCTCATGCCCGCCTTGAGACGGTCGATCATCTTGTCGATCTTGAGGCTGTCGCCATAGTGCTCGATCAGCCAATACGTCGCGTGCCTCTGGACACGGGACAACTCGAACATCATGGCCATCTGTGCCGAGGCTGGAATCTCGTTGTCCAGATCTTCGATGATGCGGTTCAGCCGCCCAGCGCGAATGATCTGCCGCGCGATCGTGTAAGCACGCGCGATGGTTACGACGTCAGCGCCGGTATCCAGCTGCACACGTTTGACGAATGCCGGGCCCATGCGATTGACGATATCGTTGGCGATCAGCGTCGCAAGTATCTGTGGACTCAGCCTGTGCAGCGGGATGAAATCGAGGTAGCGACGGCGCAGCACCTCGGGGAAATAGCGCATCGGGTGTGTCTTCAGGAAGTCCTCGAGCGTCTCGTCCGAGGCCATCAGCGCGTTGTAGACGTCGATTTTCGCGTAGCTGAGTACAACCGCGAGTTCCGGCCGCGTAATGGCCTGATTACGAGCTTTGCGTTCCTCCAGTTCGGAATCCTCGGGGAGGTACTCGAGGTCACGGTCGAGCAATCCGCTTTTTTCCAGCCCCGTGATCACACGCGCAATCTCGTCCATGCGCTCCAGCGATCGCGCTTCGCTCATGCTAAGGGCCTGCGTCTGCAAGTAATTGGCCCGCAATGCGAATTCGGCAATGTCATCGGTCATCGAGGCCAGTAATTCGTCACGCTTCTTCCGCGATAAGCCCTTCCGCTCGGCGACGTCGCTCAGCAGGATCTTGATGTTGACCTCGCGGTCCGAGGTATCGACGCCGGCCGAGTTATCGATAAAGTCGGTGTTGACCCGGCCGCCGTTCAGGCTGTACTCGATACGCGCCCGCTGTGTCAGTCCGAGATTGCCGCCTTCACCAATGACATTGCAGTGCAACTCACCCGCATTGATACGCACGTTGTCGTTGCTGCGGTCGCCGACATCGGCATGGCTCTCGGTGCTCGCTTTGACGTAGGTGCCGATGCCGCCATTCCACAGCAAGTCCGCATTCATGCGCAGGATTGCGGAGACGAGTTTGTCCGGTTGCAGCGATGTTTCTTCCGTGCCGAGCATGTTGCGGACTTCCTTGCTCAGCCGAATTGTCTTGGCTTGTCTCGAAAAGACGCCACCACCCTTGGAAATAGCCGCGTCCTTGTAGTCGGTCCAACTCGAACGCGCAAGCTTGAAAAGCCGTCGCCGCTCTTTGAAACTTACGGCCATGTCGGGGTCGGGATCGAGGAACACGTGCTGGTGATTGAACGCGGCAACCAGTTTGATTTTGCGGGACAACAACATGCCATTGCCGAACACGTCGCCACTCATGTCACCGATGCCGACGACGGTAAACGGATCTTTCTGCGTGTTGAGGCCTTGCTCGCGGAAATGCCGCTGCACGGCTTCCCAGGCGCCGCGCGCGGTGATGCCCATACCTTTATGGTCGTAACCGGCAGAACCCCCTGATGCGAATGCGTCGTCGAGCCAGAAGCCGTAGCTCTGCGATATTTTGTTGGCGATATCCGAGAATGTCGCCGTGCCTTTGTCGGCGGCGACGACGAGATACGGGTCTTCGCCGTCGCGTCGAATCACGCCTTCGGGGGTAACAACCTCACCGTCAATCACATTATCAGTAATGTCCAGGAGCCCGCTGATGAATGTCTTGTAGCAATCGATGCCTTTCTTCGCGATCGCTTCGCGGTCGCCTTCGGGCATCCTCTTGCAGAAGAATCCACCTTTGGCGCCCGTAGGCACGATCACCGTGTTCTTGACGACCTGCGCTTTCATGAGGCCGAGTACCTCGGTACGAAAGTCTTCGCGACGATCCGACCAGCGAATTCCTCCGCGCGCGATATCTCCACCACGCAAGTGCACGCCCTCGACCTCGGGAGAAAAAACGAAAACCTCGTACTTCGGTCGAGGTAACGGTGCCTCCGGCAGTCGCGTCGGATCCAGCTTGATCGAAATGCAGCTGCGGTGGCCGTTGAAGTCGCCCGGCAGATAATAGTTGGTGCGCAGCGTCGCGTTGAATGCGCCCGCGAACGCATTGAGGATGCGGTCCTCGTCCACATTCTTCGCCTTGCCTACCTCACGCTGGATCGACCGCGGTACGGCCTTCAGTAGCTTGCTACGCCGGTTCTTACTGAGTGCAGGGTTGAACATGGCTTCAAATTGTTCGACCAGCAAGCCCACGAGTTTGGGGCGTGCAGCAAGCACGTCTTCCATATAGTCCTGGGAGAACGGTATGCCGAGTTGCTGCAGGTATTTCGCGTAGCAGCGCAATAGTGCCGTCTGTCGCCAGTCGAGGTCGGCACTCAGGATCAGACGATTGAGTCCGTCGTTCTCCGCGTCGCCATCGAGAACGCGCATGAAACATTCTTCGAAGCGGGCAGACGCCGCCTTGACGTCGATATCAGTTCCACTCTCGTGGCGCAGGTGAAAGTCCTGGATCCAGATCGGCTCTCCACCACGCATATTGAGTTCGTAGGGGTGCTCTGTGTAGACGTCGAGTCCCATTTCCTCCAGCACAGGCATTGCGTCTGACAACGCGAGCGGTTCGCCTACGCCAAAGATCATGAAATGCAAATGCCCTGTTTCGGAGTCTGACGGCCGATACAGCTCCACGGCCCGGCGTCGTCCGGCCGCCAGCATCTGGTCGATCGAACTGATATCGCTGCACGCGTCCCGCGCGTCCGTGTCTTCCTGGTACCCGGCGGGAAATGCGTCGCCATAGATTCCGAACAACTTGTGACCGTCATCGTCGCCAAAAGTCATGAGCATTTCCTGGCGTAATTTATCGGACCAGCTGACGACAACGGCGGCTATCTGTGCCTCGATTTCCTGGATGCTGATTCGCGGTCGTTCGCCTGGCGATGTGCGAACGATCGTATGCAGGCGTGCGAGCGGCGATTCCGAAATCTGCACGCTCGAGTCGACGGCAATGCCGTCGAATGCTTCTTTGAGGATTTCCTCGATGCGACGTCTGACGGCAGTCGTGTAACGCTCTCGCGGTACGAATACGATGCAGGAAAAAAAGCGGCGAAACGTGTCTCGGCGCAGGAAGAAGCGCACGCGCTGCCGGTCCTGCAGGTTGAGGACGCCTGTCATCGTTCGCGCAAGGTCAGGTATCGAACTCTCGAACAGTTCGTCGCGCGGGAACGTGTCCAGTATGTGCATCAGCGCCTTGGCCCGGTGGCCTGTTACCTCGACGTGCGAGCGAGCGATGATCTTCTGAATCTTGTGCCGGAGCAGGGGGATATTGCGGGGGCTCTCGCTGTACGCGGTGGACGTAAAAAGCCCGATGAAGCGCCGTTCGCCGACGGCTTTGCCAGCCTTGTTGTATACCTTGATACCCACGTAATCCAGGTATGCGTGACGGTGCACGGTCGAGCGGGAATTCGCCTTCGTCAATATCAGCCAGTCTTTCGTACGTGCGAGGCGCTGCATCTCGCGCGTCAATTCGACAGTCTTGCTTTCACCACGTTCGTCATGGGACAGCAATCCCAGACCGCTACCTTCCACGGGCTTCAGGTAGACCCTGTCCTTGCGGTAAATGAGCTTGTACTCGCGATAGCCGAGGAACGTGAAATGCTCGGCGATCATCCAGTCGAGCAACTCCTGGCTCTCGGTGCGCAGTTCGTCTTCAACACCGGGCGGTCCGAATTCCATAAGGCTACGGGCGTCAGCCATCTTCTCGCGCATTGCGGCCCAGTCATCAACGGCGAGGCGCACGTCGGCGAGGACCTTCAGGATTTCCTGTTTGAGCAGCTTGATGTGTTGCGGATCGGTTTCTTTGTCGATGGCAAAGCGAATGAAGGACTCGGGCTTGCCTTCGCCAGAACCCCGCGCTCCGATTTTTTTTATCCGGCCCTTGCCATCCCGGCTGACCCGGACGACCGGGTGGACCGTGATGTGGACGGCAAGTCCTTGCCGGTTGATCGCCGCAAAGACCGAGTCGACGAGGAAGGGCATGTCATCGTTGACCATCTCAACGAACGAAAATGCCGATTCGTAGCCGTGTTCCGCCAGCGTCGGGTTAAAGAACCGGATGAGCGGCTTTCCGTTGGCTCGTACCGCGCCAAACTCGAGATGTGCCAGTGCCGCGCGAGCCATCGTCTTTTCGTCGCGCCCGTGCAAATCCTCGTAAGGAACATGCGCGAAATACTCGCTCAGAAAGCGTTTGATCTGTTGGCGGTTTTTGAGGGTGTCGGATTGCACCCGGGATGAGACGATCGCATCGAGGATGCGCTCCTTGACGTCGCTACCCCGGCGAAATTCGGATTGTGTCACTGTTGAATCTCCGGCTGCATTTTGCAGCCCGATCGCTTGCGGTTATCGCCCAAACTTTTGGCGCGCGGGTATTCTACGCACTATCCTCGAGCAACGGAATTACTATGGCGTACCCAGCAAGCGCGCTTTCGCCAGCAGACGCTCCATGACGATATTAAACACCTCGATCTCCTCGTCCTTGAGGCCGTGCAACAGGTCTCGCTCGAACTGCAGAGCAAGGGGCGCGACCTCGTCGTGGACGCGATGGCCTTCTTCGGACAGGTTCAGGATCGAGCGGCGGCGGTCTGCATCCGCAAATTCACGGTCGAGACGGCCGTTCTTGATGAGCTTGGTCACGGCGCGGCTAACGGCAACCTTGTCCAGCATCGTGCGCTCCGCCACTTCGACGGCGGACAGGCCGGGGAAGCGGCCGAGAATCGCGATGACACGCCACTCAGGTATCGTAAGCCCGAAACGCTTGTCGTAAACGCCGGCGATCTTGGTGCTTACGGTATGAGACAGAACTGCCAGCCGATATGGCAGGAAATCCTCGAGAATCAGTTCGTCCGTCATTGGTGTTCTCGTCAGGTCCATGAGGGGGCAAGAACAACAGTAACCACATGCGGAGGCGTGTTCAACCGCGCCGGAGGCGGGCGTGCGGCGTCAGGCCAGGTGTGGCAGGTGCAGGTATTCGCCGGACTGCATTTCCAGCAAGCGGCTGACCGTTCGCTCGAATTCGAATCGCAGTCGCTGCCCTGAGTACAGCCTCTCTGCACTGTGGTCGGCGGAGATGATCAGCTTCACCCGGCGATCATAAAACTCGTCCACCAGAGCGATGAAGCGGCGCGCCTGGTTTTCCTGTTGAGCGTCGAGTTCGGGCACGCCAGATATGATGACGGTCGGGTACCAGCGCGCAATCTCGATGTAATCTGACTGGCTGCGCGGGCCATCACAGATATCCGTGAAATCGAACCACGCGATACCCTTGGCGCAGCGCTGCACGTGCAGATCGCGGCCGTTGACCTCGAGCATCTGATTCTCGGCGACCTGGCTGGACGCCGACTCCGCGAAAAACACCCGTAGCTTTTCGTGTGCCGATTCATCGTCGGGCGTCAGGAACGTTCCTGCCTGGCGGAGCAATCGCAGGCGGTAGTCTGTGTCGCCCCCCATGTGGACGACTTCGGTGTGGCGATTGATCGCCACGATAGCCGGCAGGAATTGCCGCCGCTGCAAACCGTCCCTGTACAGGTCGTCCGGCTGGGTGTTCGACGTCGTCACGAGGGTTACGCCGCGTCGAAACAGGCCGTCGAGCAGGCGGCCGAGGATCATCGCGTCGCCGATGTCGCTGACGAAGAATTCGTCGAAACAAAGCACACGGGCATCGGACGCGATGTCTTTCGCCACGGTATCCAGTGGATCCTCGATAGCGTCGAGCGCCTTCAGCCGGTGATGAATATCCTGCATGAATCGATGAAAATGCACGCGTCGTTTCCGGTCGATATCGAGGGTCTCGAAGAACAGGTCCATCAGGAATGTCTTGCCGCGGCCGACACCGCCCCAGAGGTACAGCCCGGCGATGCCATCGTCGGCAGCCCTGTTGGTACGGAGGAGCCGAATCAGGCCGGTACGCGACGGTCTGGCCTCTATGAGGCGTTGTTGCAGGTCTGCCAACAGGCCGACCACGTGAACCTGCTGCGGATCCCGGACGTGGCCGTGATGTTGCAGGTATTGCTCGTACGCGTCCTGAATATTCAATTGCACCGTCCGACCGTGTAGATATCGCGGCCCAAGGTTACAATGGGGCAAGAATCACCGCCATATAGCGGGTCCGTCCACCGTCCAACAAGAAGTAACAAGCATGAGCGAAAACTCCGAACGCGAATCCATGGAATTCGATGTTGTCATCGTCGGCGGCGGCCCCGCCGGGCTGGCGGCAGCGTGTCGCTTGATGCAACTCGATGACAGCCTGTCAGTCGTCGTCGTCGAGAAAGGCTCGGAGATCGGCGCACACATATTCTCGGGCTGTGTCTTCGAACCCACGGCGCTCGATGAACTCTTCCCCGACTGGCGCGACATGGGCGCGCCCGTGAAGACGGCCGTCAAGGGCGACAGCATTCATTACCTGACGAGTAACACGGGCGGGATTGGGGTACCCGGGTTGTTCGTGCCGCGGCCGATGCACAACCACGGCAACTACATCATCAGCCTCGGCCGCCTCTGCCAGTGGCTCGGCGAGCAGGCCGAGAGCGCGGGTATCAATGTCTTTCCGGGATTCGCCGCGTCAGAGGTGCTTTACGACGCCGAGGGCCGGGTCACCGGTGTTGCGACGAGCGATATGGGCATCGGCAAGGACGGCCAGAAGAAATCCAGCTTCCAGGCGGGTTACGAGCTCCTCGGCAAGTACACGATTTTTGCCGAAGGAGTGAGAGGCAATTTGAGTGAAGAGCTGATGCAGCGATTCAATCTGCGGGCCGATTCGGACCCGCAGCACTATGGCATCGGCATCAAGGAAGTCTGGGAGGTGCCGGAGGAAAGTCATGACGAGGGCCTGGTTGTCCACACCATGGGGTGGCCGCTCGGCAATCGCACTGAGGGCGGCGGGTTCATATACCACGCGTCGAACAGGCAGGTTTTCCTGGGCCTGATCATTGCGCTCAACTACCGCAATCCGCACCTGTCGCCGTTCGAGGAATTCCAGCGCTGGAAACAGCATCCACGCGTACGGAAATATCTCGAAGGCGGTGAGCGTATCGGCTATGGCGCTCGCGCCGTGAACAAGGGCGGCTTGCAGTCCTTGCCGACTCTCGCGTTCCCCGGCGGTATGCTCGTCGGTTGCGGCGCCGGGTTCCTCAACGGCGTCAAGATCAAGGGCGCGCATACGGCGATCAAGACAGGCATGCAGGCAGCGGAGAGCGTGCACGCGGCACTGTCATCCGGCGATGCGGGGCAGGGCACTCTCGACTCCTATGAAAAGGCCATGAAGGAGTCGTGGGTGCACAAGGAACTGCATCGTGGACGCAACTTCGGTCCGGCATTGCACAAGCTCGGGACATTCTGGGCATCCGCCTTTACGTTCATCGACCAGAGCATCTTTTTTGGCAAGCTGCCATTTACGTGGCACAACATGGATCCCGATCACGAGTGCATCGACAAAGCCGCCGATGCGAAGCCGATCGAGTATCCGAAACCCGACGGCGTCATCAGCTTCGATCGTTTGTCGTCGGTGTTCCTGTCGAGCGCCAACCACGAGGAAGACCAACCCTCGCACCTGCAACTCAAGGACGAGTCAGTACCGATCGAGTACAACCTGCCGATTTACGATGAGCCTGCGCAACGTTATTGCCCGGCCGGTGTATACGAGGTGGTCGAAGAGAACGGCGAGAAGAAATTCGAGATCAGTGCGGCGAACTGCGTCCATTGCAAGACCTGCGACATCAAGGACCCCGGGCAAAACATCGTCTGGACGGTGCCAGAGGGCGGCGGCGGCCCGAATTACTCCGGCATGTAGCTTGAACGACTCCGCGGAGTCGTTGTTGGTCAAATTGGAAAATACCTGCTTTTGAAATGACGGCGGATCACATCCCTCGGAGGTGTGATCGCTTATCTGGCTGCAGAAGGTTTAACCAGGCCCCATAAGTTGGATTTGGAATCATGAACCAGGTATTGCCCCAATTACTCACGTACTGCGTCATTAACGCTTTGCGGGATGCCGGCGTTGTTTCTTCCAGTCCTCCGATGAAGTCACCAAGCTGATCTCCGACCAGCATCACAATATCGTGATTAAGCTCTACACACTGGCGCCTGGTTGTCTTATCGGACTCCGTCCATCGGCCTTGTGCTTGCTCCGAATCAGACAGAAGACTCAGGCATCGATCTGGTACCCGCTCGCCTTTCAAGAATAATGCGCCGAGACCAATCTCAATTCCAAGTTGCCGGAGATTGACCAAAGTGTCTTCCTTTTGAGGGCAGTCACCCGAGTTATCGGTCCTGTCTCGACATGGACGGTTGGTAATAAACAGAACGCTTACTCCCAGGTCTTGGCCCGCCGTGATGAAATCAACAGCTCCTGGTACTGCAGTGGCGTTCCTGAGTGCGACAAACTCATCCCATGATTCGGGCTGATAACCCACATCGTCCAACACCGCCTGTGCTTGATAAGCGAAGTTGTCCAGAACGGTCTCGTCCAAGTCCATCACGACGGCCATTCGACTAACGGCTGTTGGATCAGCAGCGACTATACGGTGCAGAGCATCAGTTGCGGCAGCGTATGCGCCAATAACAGTCGCGGAGTACTCCGATGACGTCTGTACCCAGAGAACTGCATCGAGGTTCTCCTGCTCACTACCAGTTGCGGCACATCCGCAAATGTTTGCGGAGATGATTGACATGGACAGCAAGTAAACCGTTGGTATCCGCATCACTTGTTCCTGTTTTTTGTCCGCCTGCAGGCGTGAAGCGGCCGCACAACTGTCATTTGGGCTGCATCCGTATAGCCCCATCGACGCGGATCGTCTCGCCATTCACCATTGGATTGCCGTAGATGAACGCGGCGGTGTCCGCATACTCCTCAGGTGCGCCCAAACGCGGCGGAAACGGAACCTGCTTGCCGAGCGAGTCCTGCACTTCCTCGGGCATACCAGCGATCATCGGTGTCTTGAAGATGCCGGGCGCGATCGTATTTACGCGAATGCCGAACTGCGCGAACTCGCGCGCGAGCGGTAACATCATGCCGACGATTCCACCCTTCGATGCCGAGTACGCAGCCTGGCCGATCTGGCCCTCGAATGCGGCGATTGATGCTGTGCTGATGACGACACCGCGTTCGCCCTGTGCATTCGGTTCGTTCTGCTGCATGACCGCGGCAGCTTCCTTAGTCACGTTGTAGGAACCGACAAGATTGACCTGGATAACCTGGTTGAATTTCTCCGAGGGCCAGGGACCTTCGCGGCCGAGTGTGCGCCCGGCGGTCGCGATGCCGGCGCAATTGACGGCGAGCGTTATCCCGCCCATGAATTCATTGGCAGCCTGCACTGCACTGCGAACGGCGTCTTCGCTCGAGACGTCGGTCTGTATGAACGTCGCGCGTTCGCCGAGACCGGCCGCGGCCGCTTCGCCCTGTTCGCCGTTGACGTCGAACAAGGCAACGTGACCGCCAGCGTCAACGACCGCTTTTGCGGTTGCGAATCCCAATCCGGATGCGCCGCCCGTAACGACGGCTTTTGCAGTCGATAGATCCATGTTTGCTCCTAATCGATTTCGATGCCGATGGCGACCGCTTCGCCGCCACCAATGCACTGCGTTGCGATGCCGCGTTTCAGGTTTCGCGCCTGCATCGCGTGCAGCAACGTTGTTGTGATCCTGGCGCCCGTTGCGCCGATCGGGTGACCGAGCGCGCACGCGCCGCCGTTGACGTTCACCTTCGCGTGATCGATGCCGACGTCCTTCATTGCCGCCATCGTCACACAGGCAAATGCTTCGTTAATCTCGTACAAATCCACATTTTCCGGGCTCCAGCCGAGCCGCTCGTGCAACGCCTGCAAGGCGAATACGGGCGCTGTTGTAAACCATGCCGGTTCCTGGGCGAAGGCCGTGTGTCCGACGATGCGAGCCAGTGGTTCGAGGCCGCGCTTCTCGGCTTCGGACTCACGCATGATGACGAGGGCTGCCGCTCCGTCGGATATCGATGACGAACTTGCCGCGGTAACCGTGCCGTCTTTGGCGAATGCCGCACGCAATTCCGGAATCTTCTCGATATTCGCTTTGCCCGGACTTTCGTCTTCACTAACGACGACTTCCTTTCTCCGCGTCTTGACCGTTACGGGTGTGATCTCGGCCTCGAAGGATCCGTCTTCGATCGCGCGCCTTGCGCGCGTGACGGATTCGATCGCATAAGCGTCCTGCTCTTCACGGGTGAAGCCGTATTTCTGTGAAGTGACTTCGGCGTAATGCCCCATCATGTGGCCGTCGTAAATGTCCTGCAGCCCGTCGAAGAACATGTGATCGAGCACCTCCTGGTGCCCCATGCGAAAACCGCGCCGGGCCTTCGGCATCATGTACGGCGCATTCGTCATCGACTCGAGCCCGCCGGCCACGATGATGGCCGCGCTGTTCGCCATGATCTGGTCGTGGCCGAGCACCACGGTCTGCATACCCGAGCCGCACATCTTGTTGACCGTCGTGCAGGGCGTCCCGGTCGGGATGCCGGCGCCGAGCGCGGCCTGACGTGCGGGCGCCTGGCCGAGGCCGGCCGGCAATACGCAACCCATATACACCTGGTCGACGTCTCCCGGGTCGACCCCCGAGTCAGCGACGGCGGCGGCTATGGCTGTTGCGCCCAGTTGCGGTGCTGTGGCGTCCGAAAATGCTCCCTGAAAAGCCCCGATGGGCGTGCGTTTTGCAGCAACGATTACGACGGCATCCGAACTCATGGAATTCCTCCAGGCTATGTTCTTCGGCTGCGTACTTTCGGGGAATTATTGGCGCAGCGCAATATGCATTTGCCGCTGTTTTACTTCGCGAGCAAATCAGGTTCGTCGTGAATGGCGAGGATTCGCTGGCGTGCAGATTCGGCGAGCGTGTGATGATCCCCGAAGGCCGGGTCATCCGGCAGGATCGGCGGCAGTATCTCGACCCTGACCGGGACCGGCCGTGGCAGCGCGCGCCGGGCGCCCATCATGCGCCGCGTTCCGAAGATTGCGACCGGCACTATTGGCATCTCGCCCTTGATCGCCGCCATGAAGGCGCCGGCACGGAAGCGTCCAACCCCCGGTTTCTCGAGGAATGTGCCTTCAGGGAAGAAGCACAGCGACTCGCCGCCGCGAGCAGCCTTGACAATTTGCCGGGCGTCGCGAGAGCTCTCGGACGACTTGAAGCGTTCGACGAAGCGCGCTCCGGATCGCCTTATCAGGAAATGGGCGACAGGAATATTGCGCATCTCACCCTTGATCACGAAGGAAAAGCGCGGCGGCAGGAAGCCCTTCAATAGCACGCCGTCGACATAACTGGCGTGGTTGGCGACGACCACGCAGCTGCCCGCCGGCAGATTCTCGAGGCCATTCACCGTGGGCCGTATCCCGGACAGCAGGAACGAGGAGCGGGCGGCGCCGGCTGCGCACCGGCGGCGTCGCTCGAGTCCGGGAACGAAGATCGCCGTAAAAAGTGAGAACAGCACGCACAGCGAAAACACGAGAAGGGCGTACAAACCGAACAGGTTGTGCAGCAGACGCTTCATCGGACCGTCTGCGTGCCGATCCGGTGCACGGTACGGAGTGTGACGGGGATCACTTTATGTAAACGCCTTGTGGAATCTGTGAAGCCTGTCACGCCCGTTGGCCGGCATCGTTATCATACTCAAATTCTTGAAAAAACCGTCGCTTGGCGACGCGCGATCGATAACGCCAGGCGGGCCTGGCACGACGCTGGAATTTGGAATCCGGCGTATGCTACCAGCTGGCCCGCAGGAATGTTGGTGGACAGCGCGACGTCAGTGAAGCAAGGGATTGCGCGACCGACCGAATGGACACTATGGCTAGCAGTGAACTAACGCAGGAAGAAACAAAGACAGTCAAGAGCTCGGAAGAGCTCGTCGACCGGTTTCTTGATGCAATCTGGATGGAACGCGGTTTGTCGCAGAACACGCTCGGCGCCTACCGTGCGGATCTGATGACTCTCGGCCGTGGACTTGCGAAAGACGGCAAGACAATCGACGAAGCCGACAAGGCCGATTTGCTGGCGTTCATCGCCGGCCGTGTCGAAAGCGGGGCCAAGCCGCGCTCGACGGCACGACAGCTGTCGAGCTTCCGGCGTTTCTTCCGTTACATCATGCGCGAAGGCTTGCGCAGTACCGATCCCACGGCTGAAATCGAAATGCCCAGGATTGGCCGCTCGCTGCCTAAAACCCTCAGCGAGGAAGAGGTGGATTCGCTGCTGAATGCGCCGAACACCGACGAACCGCTGGGCCACCGCGATCGTGCAATGCTGGAGTTGCTCTACGCCACCGGACTGCGCGTCTCGGAGCTTATCAATCTCAAGCAATCCCAGGTCAACTTCAACCAGGGAGTTCTGCGCATCGTCGGCAAAGGCGACCGCGAGCGCCTGATTCCATTGGGTGAGGAATCGCAGCGCTGGCTCAAGGACTTCATCGAAGGCTCGCGCATGGAGATTCTGCTGGAGCGGCAGACCGACTACCTGTTCCCGACACGCCGCGGCGATCGTATGACGCGGCAGGCGTTCTGGCACATCATCAAGCGCTATGCCGAGAAGGCGAGCATTCGCAAGAAGCTCTCGCCCCACAGCCTGCGCCATGCATTCGCGACGCATCTCCTGAATCGCGGCGCAGATTTGCGCGTTGTGCAGCTGTTACTGGGTCACAGCGACCTGTCGACAACGCAGATATACACGCACGTTGCGCGAGAGCGCCTCAAGGACCTGCACGGCGAACATCACCCACGCGGTTGATGTAAGAAATGTCTGCCTGCCGGGGTCTACTGTTGCAGGCGCCTCATTTTGCTACACTTCTGCGCCGGAACCGGCGCTGATCACGCCTGTCCAACTGGCTAACGTATATCGTCCTGGAATCGCCCTTATGACACGCATCATGCTCACAATCTTATGGACGGCCGTGATCGGGCTTACGCCTGTATTTGCGGCTGAGCCCGAACTGGCTCCTGCTGAGGATCGTGCGCGCATTTCCGAACTGTTCGAGAGTATTGCGGCCGAGGATATCTACACCAGCCCCATCGACGGCTGGTACACGATTCGGAAAGGGTCGGTCGTGGCATACATCTCGCACGACGGACGTTACCTGTTGCAAGGCGACATCATCGACCTTGATCTGCAAGTGAACTTGACGGAGCAGGGCCGTGAACTCGCGCGCCGCGATGTTATGTCAGCTGTTGCCGACGATCAGGTCATCGCTTTTACGCCGGACGAAGTAAAGTATTCAGTGTCGATTTTTACCGATACCGACTGCACTTATTGTCGCCGCCTGCACAATCAGATCAATGACTATATGGCACACGGTATCGAGGTACGTTACCTGTTGTTCCCGCGCGGTGGTCCGGCATCGAGTTCCTGGAATGTAGCGGAAGACGTTTGGTGCGCTACGGATCGCGCGAGCGCGTTGACGATGGCGAAGCTCGACCGTGAATTCGAGTCATCGAAGTGCGATGCTTCGATGGTGCAGGATCATTACATCATGGGTCAGGAAGTCGGCTTGTCGGGTACGCCCGCCATCGTCTTCGAAGATGGTGAACTCGTCGCTGGTTACCTGCCGCCCGACGCACTGAAACTGCGTCTCGACCGCAAGGCCGAACCAGCCAAGTAAAAAAAACCGCTGCATTGTCCAGGCCGCCGGGGAATTCCTCTCCGTCATGGCTCGCTGCGCTGCGCTTTACTTCCGTCGAGGAACACCCCGCCGTCCTGTACCCGTAATCGCGATCATCACGATTCTGTGGGAGCGCGCCCCAGCGCGCGATCGATCAGGCGCGATGTGTCAGGGGCGGAGTGCCGGGTGTTTGTTCGAGCGTCGTGCGGAGCGAGGCGAAGCAGGACGCCCGAGCAAGCGGAGGACGATGTGAGCGAGACAGGACGTCGAGCGAGGTTAAGTGAGAACAAATACGCGGCATAAACGCCCGTGAAAAAATCTCAATACGTTCCCACCGGCCTGTACTGCCTATTTGTGTCTAATGCGCCTTAACTCGTGGATGTGGACGCCGCGGTTCTCGCCACGGTCTTCGAAATACTTTTCTAATGCGAATCGGCCGCTTCTGAAGGCGAGTTCGTCCCAGGGAATCTCGTTCTCGGCGAATAGTGCGGTGTCCATGCTCTCGTGGCCAACGCCATAGCCGCCAATCAGCCTGCCTGTAAAGAACAGATGCACCTGGCCAGCGTCGACGACATCCACCGACGCAAACAGGTGGCCGATCTCGACCGTTGCGCAGGCTTCTTCCAGCGTCTCGCGCGCGGCGCCACCCGCCAGTGATTCCCCGAGTTCCATGAACCCTGCCGGCACGGTCCAGTAGCCTCTGCGTGGCTCGATCGAGCGCTTGCACAACAGGACCTTGCTGTCCTGCTCGGCGACGCAACCCACAACGATCAACGGATTCTGATAGTGCACGACGTCGCAGCGCTCGCAGACCCAACGTTCCCGATTGTCGTCGGACGGTGTCTTGCGGGCGACCAGCGAGCCGCAGGCTGAGCAGTATTTCATCGTCATATCGAGGGTTTGGTGCCGGGAGGGGGAATCGAACCCCCACTTCCTTTCGGAAACTGGATTTTGAACTCGATTCTTTGCCTACTAGTCACTATTAGACCGTGTTACACCTCATTCCATTCTGTCGAGTCTCTTAAGTCAAGACGGCGCGCAAAATTTCGCGCTTCGCCGCTCTCTTGAGTAATCGTCAAGCCGATGTGATTGCGGCCATCGGTCAGTCGCAAGATGTAACGCTCGGGCATCAACCGAGTTGGATTCTTGGCGAATTAACATAACGATGCGCATTCTCATCTGGATTGCTAGCCGACATCGGAATTCCCTACCAAAACATTGGCCTGGTTCCGATCGACTAAAAAAATTTGTCGCTGGAATATGGAACCGGGACGCGCCCGTTCTCATGCGCAAAAGGTTTTGAAATCATCTGTTTGCATCTCGCCGTCGCCGTCGCTATCCGTGCTGGCATCAGGGCCAGAATAAGACTGCAGTAACGTGACCAAGTGGTCAGGAAATTTTCTCCAGATCCAGATTATTTTCGCTAGTGAAACTAAGGTATAAAAGTGCACTGTCGCTTCGGGCCGTCAGGGAGCTGAGACGAGCATGCGGGGGCGGCTTGCGCGATTGTGGAGGGAGTATGAGGGATCGCTCGGAGTTTGGAATCGGTACCCAGGAACGTCGTCTTTTGTCAAGGGCGCGCCAGTGGCCGTGAGCACCGAGTCAATCGTGAGACTCTACCTTTGCTGCGCAACAAAGAATTTTGAAAAACCAATCTTAAGGGGAAAAACAGTGAACAAGAAATTTACGACGACATTCCTGTCGGCGGTGCTGGGCATGTTGCTCGCGGCGCCGGCTACGGCCCAGATCGACGTGCAGGCGGTAGACAGTGCCGCCATTCCGGCAGCGGACACGACGTCGAAATCCAACGTCTACATCGTCATGATGAGAGACGATCCTGCGGTTGCCTATGAGGGCGACATCAGTGGTTACAAAGCCACGAAGCCGGCCAAGGGGAAAAAGATCAATCCCAACAGCGCCCACGTTAGGAAATACGTGAATCGCTTGAAATCCACGCATGACAGTGCGCTGAGCGCCGTCGGAGCCGGCGACAAGATCTACAGCTATAGCTACGCATTGAACGGGTTTGCCGCGGTTCTGACCACGTCGCAGGTCGAGGCACTTCGTGCACGAGATGATGTCGTACGGGTCTGGCAAGATGAGATCCGCCAGCCGACGACCGACAGTACGCCCGACTACCTCGGCCTTACGGGTGGCGGTGGTGTTTGGGATGTCGAAGGCAAGGGTGAAGACATCATTGTCGGCATCATCGACACCGGCATCTGGCCCGAACATCCGAGCTTCTCGGACCAAATCGACTTTTCCCATGCGACGGGCTCGAGTGGCAAGAGAAACCTCGCTTACGAAGCACCGCCAGCTGGTTGGAACGGATCCTGCCAGTCGGGCGAGAATTTTTCGCAGGACAGCTGTAACAACAAGCTGATTGGTGCCCGATTCTATCCCGATGGCTTCAGCGCACACGGCCACTCGGGCCTAATAGTTTCTGACTTCCTGTCGCCACGCGACAGCGACGGTCACGGTAGTCACACGGCGGGCACCGCCGCGGGCAATGAGGGCCCGCAGAATACGATTAATGGCTTGCCGGTTAGCGGCATGGCGCCGCGAGCACGCATCGCGGCCTACAAGGTCTGTTGGGAACCCAGAGTGGGTCTCCCTGGTTGTGCCGGTGCGGATTCAGCCGCTGCGATCGACCAAGCGGTGGCTGATGGTGTCGACGTCATCAACTTCTCGATCGGCGGCGCGAGCACCGTGTTCGCCGGTCCCGACGACATCGCATTCCTGTTCGCAGCCAACGCCGGCGTGTTCGTAGCGACGTCGAACGGCAATGATGGACCCGGCGCGCAAACCACCGGCACACCCGCCGGTGTGCCATGGATCACGGGCGTCGGCGCGTCGCAGGACGACGAGGTCTTCTACAATGTCGTAACGGTCAATGCTCCCGGCGCCATAGCAGGCGATTACATTGCGGTGGAAGGCGACAGCCCGGTATCGCTGGACGACACCGGTCCGATTACGGCTGAAGTGACGCTTACCGACCCGGCAAACGGCTGCGGTGCGGGTCTGAATGCTCCGATCTCCGGCATTGCGCTGTCCATACGTGGCGCCTGCAGCTTTTCCGAGAAATATAACAACGCCGCCGCGGGAGGGGCCGACGCTATCATCGTCTACAACGATGGCACTGCGCCCGACCGTGTCGATCCAATTGTGATGTCTGCACCGGGCACCACGATTCCGGGCGTTATGGTTGGTTTCAACGATGGTGATGCGATGGCCAGCGCGGTCGGCGTAAATGCGACTCTGGATGCGAGTGCCAATGTGTCTGCGGAAAACCGGATTGCCGAGTTCTCATCACGTGGACCCAATGGCGGAGCACTTGACGTTATCAAGCCGGATGTAGCTGCACCTGGTGTAGGCATTATCGCGGCTGAAACGTTGCAGCCGAACGCCAATGCCGACGGCGGCGTTCCCTACCAGTCCATCAGTGGCACGTCGATGGCCAGTCCGCATGTGGCAGGAATTTTCGCCCTTCTCAAGGGGGCCCACCCGGACTGGAGTCCGGCGATGGCCAAATCCGCGCTCATGACATCAGCACGTCAGGATCTGAAGAAATCTTTCGCGAATGTTGCGGCCGACCCGTTCGACATCGGTGCAGGTGCCATCGTGCCGGCCGGCGCATTTTCACCGGGCCTGGTGTACGACGCCGGATTCTTCGATTACCTGGCGTTTACCTGCGACAACAACGTACAGCTGATTAGTGATGCAGACTGTGCATTTCTTGCTGGACTTGGCTTCCCGACTGACGGTAGCGATCTGAACCTCGCATCGATCGGAATCGGGGATTTCATCGGAAGCCAGATCGTCACGCGAATCGTAACGAGCGTGTCTCCCGATGGCACCGAGTTTACCGCGTCCGTTGCTGCCCCTCCGGGCGTCGACGTTGTGGTAGATCCGAGCGTGTTCACGCTGAACGAGGGCGACACCCGGACCGTTACGATGACCTTCACGGGTAACGCGGCTTTGGTCCCGGGTGAATGGACGTTCGGATCACTGACCTGGAACAATGATTCTGGCCAGACCCCGGCTAGAAGCCCCATCGCCATAAGGCCGCTGCTGATCAGCGCAGATGACGAGGTCGATGCAAGCGGCACAGACGGCTCCGTCGATATTTCTGTCGAGTTTGGCTATACGGGTGCGTACTCTGCAGTATTGAGCGGCATGCTAGAGAGTCTTGGTATCACAGATAGTGTTGCCACCGACAATCTCCTGGATGCGTTCTGCATTGACCTTCCGGCGCATACGCATTTCCGTTTTGCCACGTTTGATGCGGATACCACGCCGGCAGGGGCGGATCTCGATTTGCGCTTGTTCTACGCTGATGACGGTTGCGCTGGAGTAAATCCGCTGGTTTTCCTCGGGTCGAGTGGCGGCGCAACTTCTGAAGAGGTTGTTGATGTTGCTGATCCGGCAGCCGGAGGCTACTTCGTCGTTATCGACTACTTCTCCTCCTCAACGGGCACTATCGACTATACAGCCTGGGTCCAGCCGGTGTTCGGTGACAATTTGAACACGGTGGTCACTGCACCGCCATCCGCTGTTTCGGGGGCCAGTGAGACAGTCACTGTCGATTACGCCGGATTGACTGGCGGCACGCGCCACCTCGGTGTCGTACAACACGAAGATGGCGTTGGTGAAATAGCCAGAACCATTATCGATATCGATACACAGTAAGCTCGAGCTCCTCGGCGTCGGTTCCGGCGTCGAGGAGCAGTTTTTCGACATACTGACGCCCGCGTTTCGACGCGGGCTTTTTTTTGAATTCCAGGTCTCCTTGGTTGATTGACAGGCACCATCCCCGCTGCCCGGAAGCTTGTCGGGCATTGCATTCAAGATTGGGAGAATTCAGATAACAGCGTAAGTCGCTGAAATCGTTGGTGCCGGGAGGGGGAATCGAACCCCCACTTCCTTTCGGAAACCGGATTTTGAATCCGGCGCGTCTACCAGTTCCGCCATCCCGGCCAGAGCGACCGGGGTAAAATCAGGCTGGCCCCGGCCAGAAGGCGCACAGTATACGAATATTTGGCGACTCTGCGACCTTTCCTGGAGACCGGGCATCTAGGAATCGAGACATGAGCAAGTTTGCTGATATCCAGATTGATCCCGCGATTATCAAGCGGGCTGCGCGCGGCGACGCGCGAGCGCACGAGATCCTGTATCGAGCGTTCGCCACCCCGGTTTATTCCGTGTGCCTGCGCTTTACGCGTGTGCCGGCCCATGCGGAGGACCTCGTGCAGGAGACATTCATCGAGGTCATGCGGTCGATCGGCCAGTTTCGTGGCGAAGCCGCCATCGGCAGCTGGATCCGGCGAATCGCGGTGACCAAAGCGTTGATGTTCCTGCGCTCGGCCTGGACTGCACGCGGTCAATCGCTTGGGGATGGCTGGGATGACATGACGCCCGGCGATGCCGCGAGCCACGGTATATCGAGGCATCCGGACGACGCGCTGGATCTCGATGCGGCACTCGCAAACCTGCCGTCCGTCAGTCGCGCGGTTGTGTGGCTGCATGATGTCGAAGGATTTACGCACAAGGAGATCGCGGCAGCGATGGGCAAGACAGAAAGCTTTTCGAAATCGCAGCTGTCACGGGCGTATCAGCGCCTGAGACCGATGCTTGAAGTCGGCGAGGATGGGCTCGCGACTGATGGCGCCGCTGCCGGGAGTTACTGACGATGACGAATGACGTTAAGGACGAAGAGATGATCTACGGATTGACTGCAGACGAGCGCGACGCATTGCGCGACGGGCTAAACAGCCTGCCGGACACCATGCCGCCGCGCGCCGTCTGGCACCGTATTCGTGAGCAGGCCGAGGCCGAAGGGCTGATCAACCGGCCGGCGGGCAGGCGGCCATCGACCTGGTATCTGGGGGGCAGCCTGGCGGCAGCCGTTGTTCTCGGCGCGTTCATTTTGCCGGGTGTTCTGGAAATGCCGACGCCCGAGTTCCGGCCAACGCCCGCCAACGTGGCCAGCAATCCGCCAATGTCGCTGACCACTTTGCAGACGCTGATGACCGAATCGCGGCAGCTCGAAAACGACCTGCGCGATTTGCCGGCCGAGCCGCGAGTAATGCGTGCCGGTACGGCGGCCACGATTGCGGGACTCGAGGACCGTATCGCGGCCATCGACTATCAGCTCAATGACCCCGAATTTCAGCTAACTCCGGAAGAAGAGGAAATATTTTGGCGCGAACGCGTCAGGTTGATGAAATTGCTGGTTGGCATGCGCTATGCGCAGGCGCAGCGAACCGCATTCTGAGTGTTTTAGGAGAAGGAATCAGATGAAGATTTTGAAGTTAATTATTCCTGTCGCGGTGGCATTGCTGTTCGCTACGCAGGCGGCTGCGCAACAGGAGGATGCCGAGGAGGCACGCCGCACTGCCGAGGAGCGCAAGGCGGAGGTTCGCCTGGCGGAGGCCGAAGCACGCGAGAGGATGGCCGACGCCGAGCGCCAGCTCGAGGAAGCGGCGCGCCAGATTGCGGAGCTGAGTTCGCAAAACCTGCCACGTATGGTCGAAATGGAAAAATACACGTTTGATTTGATGGGCAAGCCCCGGCTCGGCGTGACGATTGGGAACAAGGATGCGGAAGGGCCCGTCGAGGGTGTAAGTATTCTCGGCGTGACGCCCGGTAGTGCT
>Ga0070727_10000466_pt1 | contig 48812 bp, 44 predicted proteins | sample tdAd472_FD_66722 | JGI IMG/M metagenome (GOLD analysis project Ga0070727, IMG submission 66722) | Marine sediment microbial communities from the Atlantic coast under amendment with organic carbon and nitrate - tdAd47.2 | ecosystem: Environmental > Aquatic > Marine > Coastal > Sediment | place... | reverse complement strand
AAGGGTGACACAGAATGTTTGCGCGAGCCTGTCAGGGTCATTGCGAGTATCCGGGTTAAGCCGGTTGAAGTGGCGGACTGCAATGAAACTGCTTTACTTGTCTCGAGTCGATTCTGTACAGTAAATGCTTGATACCAGTTTTCGATGGGACTGATTCCAGGTTGTCAGGATAACAGCAACCGGTAACGTCTCAGACGGTATACGGGTATTGCCTGGGCAATAAAATTCATAACAACGCGACAGGTACATAAAATAATGAAACTAAAAAGCAAAACCGAAGCCTGCCTATTCAAATCCACTACCTTAACCACCGCTATAAGTCTGGCCTTATTCGCCATGCACACCCCGTCGCTGGCGCAACCCGTCTCTGGACAGGATGATGTCGAAGAGATTCTCGTCACCGGGTCCCTGATCAGGCGGAGTGAAGGCTTCACCGCTGCCTCTCCCCTTACCCAGTTGTCGGCCGAGGATCTCGAGGGCGAGGGCACGATCAACATCTCACAGGTAGTTCAGAACCTGACGTTCAATTACGGCACCGGCGTTACTGCCGGCATCCAGGGTACCGGCGACTGGACCGCAAGTTTCAACCTGCGGGGCTTGGGTCCGGCCGCGACGCTGACGCTGGTGGACAGCAAGCGTGTCGCCACGGACAATGTGCAGATCATGGTGCCCATGATCGCGCTGGAACGGATGGACATTGTTACCGATGGTGCGGCCACCATGTAGGGCACAGACGCCGTGGCCGGTGTGGTCAACATGATCCCTTACAAGGAATACGACGGTTTCAGGATGGACTATTTCTATGAGCAGGATACCGGCAAGGGCGATTACGATGACCAGGAGATTTCACTGCTATGGGGTGGTACCATCAGCGACGATATCGATGTGGTTATCGCTGGCTCGTTCAGGGACCAGGGAGAATTGAGATGGCGGGACCGCCCCAAGCACTACAATGCCGGGCTCACCATCAACGGTGGCTCGTTCCCGGGCAACCACGTGGTCCCGCTGCGCGATGCCAATGGCCAATTGACCGGCGAGAGTCGGGTTCGGCCCGATCCCTCTTGTGGGCTGGATGACGTCAACCCCGCCATCAGAGATCCGGCATTTGGCGTCCTTTTCGCCAATACCTGCTTTACCACCATCCCCTGGAATTTCAGAAACAACGCCAACCAGACAAGCCTCTACAGCAATTTCAGCTGGCAGGCCAGCGACGACCTGACCCTGTCGGCACAGTTCAATTACGCTCGCTGGATGACAGTGGGCCGTACATTCCCGGCATTCCCCGGTGGCCGTGTCGAGGAACTGCCGGTGGTGAGGGGTGAACTGCCGGGCAACCCCTTTCGCGCCGTCAGCGCCGATGGTGTCGAATTGTACGCCCAGCCCCGCCGGGGTACCGACGGCGCCATTGTCATGGATGCCCTCGGACGACCGCTGCCTCTGCGAAATGCCAACGGCCAGGTGGTCCTCGCTCAGAATCAGTTCAGTTCGATGGCTATGGACCCGCTGGGCGGCGTACCCTTCTACGAAGACGTCATGATCGATGCCTGGATCGCCTTTGGCAACAAGGGCGCCAATACACAACCGTCGAATTTCAACTCCGATGGCTCAAGCCCTTTCAAGCTCGATGAGAGATCCTATCGCGCGGCGTTCACCGCCGATTTTACCGTGCCTTACGTACCGGAATGGGAAGGTATGGCGGTCTATTCCTATGCGTTGCGTAACGACCGGGATTCCCACCCGCATAATTTCTCCCTGTCGGCACTGCAGCAGGGACTGAACTGTGACGTCATCAATGATCGGGAAGCCTGTTTCAATCCGTTCGGTGCCACCGATTCCCGCTTTCTTAACACACAGGCCGTAGCAGACTCCATCTACAGCAACAATCGCGCGGATGATGAAGACATTCTGCAGACTGCTGATATTATTCTGACCGGTCCCGTCGCACCGGGTGGCTTTGAACTGCCGGGCGGCGAGATCGGTGCCGCGGTAGGCTACCAGCGTCGCGACGAGCAACTCATCAGGGTACCGCCGGCAGAAGAAATATCCGGTGATGTGTTTGCCGGCAACCAGATAGCGCCGTTCAGCCACAGCCGCCACATCGACTCGGTATTCGCTGAATTCCTGTTCCCCGTTTTAAGTAATGTCAATGTCAGTGCCGCCTTCCGCAACGAGGAATTCAGTAGCGGTCAGGATGAATTTATTCAGAAGTACGGCGTGGTCTATGAACCGTCCAACTGGTTGGCCCTGCGCGCCACCTGGGGTGAGGCCTTCATCGTGCCGACTCTTGATCAGCTCAATTCCCCGGAAGTGTGCGGATTGAGCAACGTGGACGACCCGTTCACCAGTTTCCAGGGCTTCGTGACATCCTGTCGAACGGGCAATCCGAATCTCATGCCGGAAACCTCGGACAGTATTGCCATCGGATTCGATTTGAATCCGATCGATAACCTGAATATCTCCCTGACCTGGAGTGAGACGGATTTCCTCGACCGGATTGTCAGCACCACCACACAGGATATCGTGCGCCAGGATTTCGCGGCGTTCCAAACTGCAACGGGTTTCACGCCCGCATCGGCGGTGGATTTTCCCCCGCTGGATCTGCTCCGGCAGTGGGTCGAGGATCCCCGATCGGACAAACGTATCGTGCGTGCCCCGGGCAACCTGGAGACTATATCGAAGCTCTTCCAGAGCGACTCGAACGCATCCAGCATGCTGGTACAGGCCATAGATCTGCAGGTGGGTTATTCCTTTGAATTCAGGAACTGGGGAACTTTCCGCTTAAACCTGCAGAGTACCTTCGTGGATGCTTACGACTTTCAGCTTTCGGATATTGACCCTGAGCGCTCGGCAACCGGCAGGCAGAACAACGATTTCGGTGCCGTGCCGCCCATTCCCGAGTGGCGCGGCAATCTGGATCTGGGCTGGACCAGGGGGCAGCATAACGTGAATGCAACCGTGCGTTACACCGACTCGGTCATCTTTGACGCCAACGAGTTTGCCTTTCAGCAATTCCTGCCTTACAGTATTTTTCGATCCACCACCGAGATCCATGCGTGGACCCAGATGGATCTGTACTACACCTATCGGGGCCTGCGCGTACCCGGCCTGGATGGCGATTTCTCGTTTACCCTGGGGTCGCGTAACGTGTTCGATCGGGAGGCGCAGAAGGTCGGCATGACCAGTGGCGTTGTCAACGACATGCAGGACCCGATCGGCCGGGTGATTTACGGTCGCTTCAATTACCAGTTTTAATCGGATTACGGGACCGAACATTCAAATAGGATCCTGACTTACATCTTAAACGGAAAGAGGTATACAGAATGAAATTAAAGAACAAAGACAACAATGGCAGGAAAAATTCACTGCTGGAACTTGCTGTTTCCCTGACCGTGGTGGTGGCGCTGGCAGCGATTGTCTTCACCACCCAGACCAGGGAAATCTCAGCCCAGTCTAGCAATTTCCAGGGTGGGTCTCCCCAGGTCAGCCAGACACCAGACATGGCCAACATCCGCATTCTGTTCCCGGCCGGCGTGCGCTCATCCTGGCACACACACAGCTGGGGGCAGTTGCTGATGATCGAGGAAGGTGTCGGCCTGCATCAGATTCGCGGCAGGGCCATCGAGGAATTCTATCCAGGTGAGCCGTTCTGGACACCCGCCGATGTGGAACACTGGCATGGTGCTCATCCCGAAGTGGACGCCCATCAGCTGACTATCTACGAAGGCACCGTGGAGTGGCTTGATCCGGTAACCGATGAGCAGTATCACGGCGTGCGTGTGCGCCCGATGAGCCGGTCCGCAAACTAGCAGGCTGCTGGCTAACCGCCATGACAGTGGAAACCGACATGCGTGGCAACGTGACGCATGTCGGTTTGGTAAAACGATTCGATGTGTGACAGACCTGAGGAGAATCTGGTATGCCTGGCCAATCCATCGTAGCACCTGGTGTCGGCCATCGCGCCACACCGGCAGTGCTGGCTTTTATCCTTGTTGCCATGCTGGTGCACGGCAACGTATCGGCTCAACATCCCAATGAAAGGTTGCCGACGGAGGAATGGCGTTACATCGGTGGCGATGCAGGTCACACCCGCTCCACGCCCCTGGGTCAGGTCACGCCGGATAACCTCGAGTCTTTGGCAATCGAATGGAGCTGGAGCGATGCCAGCTTCGGCTCTGCCGGGCCCCGCTCAACCCCGGTCTATGCCGATGGCAGGCTGTTTACCGTGGCCGGCACCCGGCGCCACGTGGTGGCTATCGACGCTGTCACCGGCGAAACCTTGTGGAGCTTTCGGGAACCCAATACCTTTCGCTGGGAATACTCCATGCGCGCAGCCGCGGGCAAGGGAGTTGCCTATACGGAGATCGATGGGCGGGGGGTGGTGTTTATCGTTACGCCGGCCTTTTTCCTTTACGCCCTGGATGCGGAAACCGGCCATCCCCTGGAAAACTGGGGTCAGCCCGTACCCCTGGAAGGATTCGCGAAGACCGGCGTGGTGGATCTGATACCCGACCTGATCTCCGATTGGGGGCCGTGGATAAATTCGGGTCAGGCCTATGATCCCGATGTGGGAGTTCCCATCGAGCTCGGCTACATCACCAGTTCCTCCCCACCCATCGTAGTGAACGATACCATCGTCGTGGGTAATTCGGCGGAACAGGGTTACAACCAGACCCGCCGGGAAAACGTGCCCGGCGACATCCTCGGCTACGATGTACGAACCGGGCGCTTCAAGTGGAAATTCCACGTGATCCCCCGGCCCGGAGAAGTGGGACACGAGACCTGGGAAAACGATGCCTGGTCCTATACCGGCGACGTGTCTTCCTGGGCACCGCTGTCGGCAGACCCGGAACTGGGCCTGGTGTATATTCCGACCAACGCGGCCACTATCGATTTCTACGGCGGTTTCCAGCCCGGTGACAACCTGTTCAGTGCCAGCCTGATCGCCCTGGACGCGGCAACCGGTGAGCGGCGCTGGCATTTTCAGATGGTGCATCACGATGTCTGGAATAACGATACGCCCACAGCGCCAGTGCTGATGGATGTCAATGTCAACGGCCGAAGTGTGCCAGGTGTCTTTCAAGCCACCAAGCAGGCATTCCTGTACTCCTTCAACCGGGCAACCGGCGAACCGATCTGGCCCATCGTGGAGCGGCCGGTGCCCGCTTCAAACGTGCCCGGGGAAAAACTGTCGCCAACCCAGCCTTTTCCAACCAAACCGGCCCCGTACGATATTCAGGAGCTGACGGAAGACGGCCTGATCGATTTCACCCCGGAACTGAGGCAGGAGGCTCTCGATATCGTTGCCGACTACAAACTGGGTGGTATTTTCAATCCGCCCATACACCGGGGCAATGCCGAAGGCAAGACAGGATCGATCTGGTGCCCGGGAGAGCTGGGCGGTACCAATATTTCCGGGCCTCCCGCTGCCGATCCGGCCACCGGCATCATCTACACGATCTCCCGCACCAACTGTGGCTGGCGCACCGTTGTGCCAGGGGAGGAGCGTGACGTCCAGCTGGAGCAGCCCACCGGTACCACCATTTCGAGATACGCCGTGGGGATGGGCACGCCACAGGGGGTGCGGGGACCGCGGGGTCTGCCGCTGGAAAAACCACCTTACAGCCGCATTACCGCCATCGACCTCAACACCGGCGAGCACCTGTGGTGGATACCCAATGGTGGAACGCCCAGGTTTATCCAGAATCACCCTGCACTGCAGGGAGTTGACATACCACCCACGGGCAACATCAATCACTCGGCCCTGATGGTAACCCCGGACATGCTGCTGCACACCGCTATTGGTGACAATGGCGAGACTCCTTTTCTGTTTGCAATTGACAAGGCCACCGGTGAGCGGCTGGCCGGCATTGAGACACCGGGACTGGGAATGTACGGGATGATGAGTTACCTGCATGACGGAAAACAGCGAATTGTGTTGCAGGTTCCGGGTCAGCTTGTCGCATACAGTCTGCCGGGCGAGGATTAAGAGCTGAAAAGCAGAAAGAAACACCAGATCAGGTTACAATTCGACTGATCAAAAAGTTCCGCTCGAGGGTTGATACGGGCGAATGTTGATACGGGCGAATAAGGAGTAATCCCATGCGTGATAAAGAAAAACCGAGCGACTGCTACCGGGATCCGGTCGTCAAGTACCTGGATCCCAGGGCGCAATCCCGTCGTGACTTCCTGCAGGGTAGCGGAACTGCTGTCGTAGCCGGCGCTGCCGTTTCGGCGGTGGGCCTGCGTGGCGCCAGGGCGCAGGAGGCAAACCCGGTAGCCCGGAGCACCGTCACGCTCAGTGTGAATGGCACGTCCCACACCGTCGAGGTGGAGGATCGCTGGACCCTGGCCGAATTATTGCGGGACCAGTTGAATCTGACCGGTACCAAGATCGGTTGCAACCGCAGCGAGTGCGGAGCCTGTACGGTGCTGATGAACGGTCAGCCGGTCTACTCCTGCAGTCAGCTGGCCGTATGGGCCGACGGCGCCGAAGTGCAGACCGTGGAAGGACTGGCACAGAACGGCAGGCTGTCGCCGCTGCAACAGGCCTTTGTGGACAACAACGGTCCCCAGTGCGGTTTCTGCACACCGGGGCAGTTGATGAGCGGTACCGCCCTGTTGAACAGCAATCCCAACCCGACGGTGGACGAGATCAAAGCCGCGATGGTCGGCAATCTCTGCCGCTGTTCCAATTACAATGCGATCGTGGAAGCCGTGGTGGCCGCCAGTGAGCAGGGAGGTGTCGCATGAGTCAGGCAACCCGCCGAGGTCTCGATCCTCTCAGTATCGTCGGTAACGACACGGCGCGCATCGATGCGGTGGAGCGTGTAACCGGCCAGGCCAGGTATACACGGGACTGGAAACTCCCCGGCATGCTGTATGGCAAGGTCTTGCGCAGCCCCCATCCTCATGCCCGCATTGTCCGCATCGACACCAGCGCGGCAGAGGCACTGCCCGGCGTGCAGGCGGTCATCACCTATGAGAACGCCCGGGTGGTCTGGGGCGCCGGCTCCGTCAACGGTGGACGCCAGTACAACGACGCCACCAAGGAAGCGACCCTGCATCGGCGCTATATATTCAACAACCCGGTGCGGTTCGTCGGCGATTCCGTGGCCGCGGTAGCCGCCACCGACCGTCACATTGCTGAACAGGCGCTGTCCCTGATCCGGGTGGACTACGAGGAGCTGCCGTTCGTACTGGAGCCGGAGGAGGCGCTGGCAGACGGGGCTCCGCAGATCTGGCCCGAGGGCAACCTGGCACCGGATTTTCGCGGCAATATCGAGCCCATGGTTTCCAGACGCGGCGATGTCGAGTCGGGATTCGCCGATGCTGACCAGGTTTTCGAACAGCGTTACGACACCGGCTTTATTCATAATGCCCAGATGGAACCCCGGTGCTCCCTGGCCAGCTGGGAGGGGGACAAGCTGACGCTGTACACGCCGTCGCAGGGTATCTCCAATTGTCGTCACGACACCGCCCGCGACCTCGGCCTGGAAGATCACCAGGTGCGGGTGATTACCCAGTACATGGGCGGTGGATTCGGTAACAAGAATCAGAATCAGGATGCCGACCTGGTTGCGGCGACCCTGTCCAGACGCGCCGGCGCGCCGGTCATGCTGGAATTCTCCCGGCGGGAGGACTGGCTCGGCGTACATGGCCGCTGGCCCACCGTGCAGAATTACCGGGTGGGCGTGAAGGAAGACGGAACCGTCACCGCCGTGGAAATGCGTGCTTACAGCGGCATGGGCCCGTACCGCAAAAACTCCGGCGGCATCAGCGGCCTGGAATGCTACGCCTGTCCCAACACCATGCGCGTTATTTCGCCGGTTTACACCAACCGCACCACCTCAGGAAACTTCCGGGCACCGTCCAATCCTCATGGCTACTTCGGTATCCAGAGTCATATGGATGAAATAGCCTATCAGCTGGACATGGACCCGGTGGAATTCACGCTTAAAAACATGCGCAGGCCCACCGAGGACGAGGAGTTCACCAGCTATAGCCTGGACCAGTGTATCGAGACCGGCGCCGAGCAATTCAACTGGAGTGCCCGCCGTCGCGTCACGCCGGGTTCCGACGAGGGGCCGATCAAGCGTGGTGCCGGTTTTTCCTTCATGATGTTCCGAGCCGGTCTGGGCACCAGCAGCGCCATCGTGCGCGTGGATGCCAGCCAGCGCTATACGCTCTATGTCGGGGTGACGGATATCGGTCCGGGTGCCAAGACCACCATGGGCATGATTGCCGCGGAGGCTTTGGCAGTGCCGTTGTCCCAGGTGGAGGTGGTGTGGGGCGATACCGACCGGTGTCCCTACTCCGTAGGGGAATCCGGCAGTCGCACCACGATCATGACCGGCTACGCGGTGGTGCAGGCGGTCGCAGACCTGAAACAGAAGATCGCCGACAACGGCATGCCCACCGGTACCGATGTGCTGGTCGGTTCCGCCACCCCGGCACCGGACACCGATGGCAAGACCCGGCAGTGTTTCGGTGCGCATTTCGTCGAGGTGGAAGTGGATACCCGTATCGGCACCACGCGTATCCTCAAGTACACCACGGTGCATGAGTCAGGACGCATCATCAATCCCACCACGGCACGGGATCAGATTCGTGGCGCCACTATCCAGGGCATAGGCCAGGCACTTCATGAAAACCTGCTCTATGACCAGCGCAATGGTCAGCCGCTGACGCCAGGCTACTACCGGGCCAGGCATCTGACTCACCTGGATGTGCCCGACATCGAAGTAACCTTCATCGAGGTGGATGACGGCTACGGTCCCTTCGGTGCCAAGACGGCAGGCGAGTCCGGGATCATTCTGGCCCCGGCCGCGGTGGCCAATGCCATCGCCAATGCAACGGGTCGGCGCATGACTTCACTGCCGATAACACGAGACAAGATTCTGGGAGCAATGGCATGAAAGCACTGACCAATATCCATGCCCGCAGTATTCAAGAGGCGGTTGATGCCGCGCAACAGGCGCGGGCAGCCGGACAGCAATTCGCCTTCTCTGGTGGAGGTACCGATCTTCTACAACAGATCAAGGACGGCACCGACCACGCCGAGGTAATCATCAATCTGCGTAACGTGGAAGGGAACCGATCCATCGTCTTCGACAACAACGAGGTGTCTATTGGCGGCCTGGTCACACTGACCGAACTCAGCCGCAACCCCCTGGTCATCAGCTCTCTGACGGCAATCGCCCAGGCGGCCGGCAGCGTCGGCACGCCACAGATTCGCAACGTGGGGACGCTGGCGGGCAATGTTACCCAGCGCCCCTGGTGCTGGTATTACCGCAATGGTTTCAACTGCTTCAAGGCCGGTGGAAACGAGTGCTTTTCGGTCAACGGCGAGAACGGCCAGCACGCTATCTATGGTGGCGGACCCAGCTACATCGTCCATCCCTCGGATACGGCACCTGCCCTGGTCGCGTTTGATGCGGTTTTTCAGGTATCAGGGCCGGACGGCGACCGGGAAATCTCTGCGCAGGAGTTCTTCGTGCTGCCGATCTCCAACCCGGAGCGAGAGAATTCCCTGGCAGAGGGAGAGCTGCTTACCGGTGTCAGGATTCCCCTGGGCGGTGACGATACCTACAGCACCTATCACAAAATCATGGATCGGGAAGCCTGGACCCATGCTGAAGTGGGAGTGGCCACGGTCATTCAGCGGAGTGGAAATCAAGTTCGGAATGCCAGCATCGTACTGAGTGGCGTAGCGCCAATACCCTGGCGGGTACAAGCGGTGGAGGATTTTCTTTCTGGCAAGCAAATCAGTGAATCGATTGCCCGCGAGGCTGGTGAACTGGCCATCCAGGACGCGCGGCCCCTGGCCAAGAACCGGCACAAGCTACCAATGACCAGTGCGGCGATCGAGAGAGCGGTGTTAAGCCTGGCGGCGGGCTGAATATCCAGGAAATCATGAATCGGCGAGAATTTCTACTGTTCGGCACCGAGGGCGGCAATCAGGTCGCCGAGCTGTCCTGTGAGAAACTGTTCATGCATTACCAGGATTTGACTGCCGGGTTTCAGCAGTCGGCAGTGGCGGCAGGCAATGCAGACGATGCAGACTGGTGGGCCGACGAGCCCCCGTTGGCCATCACCCGCGCGGATCCTGAACAGTTCTTCCTGAGTATCCTCACGGAACTGGGCGATGTCGAGAAGCTTACCGTACGGGACCTGGAATGGCTGGGACAGCGTAGTGATTTCAGAAGCCGGGTGGAGGCCCTGCTGGCCGCGTTCGAGGAACGGGGAGGCGACATTCGCTATGCGCAAAGCACGACAGGCGACGACGCAAACGCTGCAGCCAGTACGCAGCAAAGCAATCAATAAAAAGAAAAGAAAAAAACCAATAACCCGATAACAAGTCGTTGACTTACACGAGGCAGACAGGAGCTATGATGACCAAGGCACTGAAGTATCTATCGATTCTTTCTATCAGTACCATGGCGCTGCTGGTGGGCTGTGATGGCGCAGGAAGCTCGACAGCTTCCGGTTCAGTGGAGCCCGGGGCCGCATCGACTGAACGTCCCATTGACGATGTCCGGATAAAGTCCCAGGTGGAGTCCGCTATTGTCGGTGCGGCCGATCTGCCTGATGGATTCAGCGTTACCGTCGACGGCGGCCTGGTGTCCATTGGCGGTACTCTGGCCTGCGAGGACTGTGGTGGTATGCGCACACCGGCCAATATCGGATCCATTCAACAGACACTGGGGGCAATAGTGCGCTCGGTGCCCGGCGTTCGCCAGGTGCAATTCGACCTGGATTACGGTAACTGAGACGCTCGTTCAGGTAGCAGGTCCTACTGACACCGCTGTCCGCATCAGGTCAGTTGCCCGAAGCCTACAGAATGAAGGATCTGTGCCCAGGGCGCCGGTAAAGCAGATGAAACTCTGAACAACCGACCGAAAGAGGGAAATGAATATCCATCTTTATGGATAGCAGTTTCCAAGGAACCTCTGATTACCAGAGCACTTCCCTAATTAATCAGAGATTCCCTGACCCGGAATTTAGTGAAATTTCCGGCTCAGCCGCCATAAATATCTGCGTGTGATGGAATTCGATATAAGAAGAATCAAAGGCCTGTTCGTCGCTCAATCACTCATCACTTCATATCCGGGAGGGTAGACAATGCGATTTTTCCATGTGCCTGCAGTCGCGCTTACCGCTTTACTTACCACCATCTTCGCCGCGTTTCCGGCACACTTGAGCAGCCAGACACTTCAATACGAGAGGGACGAGTCCTTTCTGCCGATCCCGGCAGTATCTCCGCCGTACTGGGAGATGAATGGCACCGCGGTAAGTCCGGAAGGCAGGAGCGTCTTCGCGACTCGTCGGTTTGATCCACCCATAATCGAGATGGATGCGAAGACGGGAGAAATCCTTCGCGAATTCGGATCGGGTCTTCTGGCCTGGCCACACGGTATCCATGTCGATGATGAGGGTTACATCTGGGTGGCCGATGCCACTGTCGGCGACCCACCCAGACTTGGTTTGATGGGCCCTATCCCTCTCGCCGTGAAGGCTGGGCGTGGCCACCAGGTGCACAAGCTTTCTCCCGATGGAGAAGTCTTGATGTCGCTGGGTACGAAGGGGGTACCGGGCAAAGGCGGAACGCACTTCAATGCACCAACAGATATTGTTGTCGATCCTGAAAGCGGCGATATCTTCGTGTCTGATGGTCACAATGTGAACACCAATGCGCGCATCGTAAAGTTCTCCAAGGACGGGAAATTCCTGAAGGAATGGGGTGGATTGGGTTGGGCGCCGGGTCAATTCAATACGCCACATGCAATTGACCTGGATTCCCAGGGGCGATTGTTCGTAGCGGATCGGGGCAATGGGCGTATTCAGATCTTCGATCAGGACGGGCGCTTCCTGGAAGAATGGCGACACCTCGGCGGGAGATCGGGCATCGCGATTACGCCGGACGACATCATGTTCACTACAGGCAGTAACAGTATCATGATTGTGAACGCGAAGGACGGCTCGATTCTCGGCGAGATCAGAGAAGGTATCAACGCGGAGGGTGTGGCGGTGGATGATTACGGCAACGTCTATGCCTCCGAGGTTTTCGATCGGTCTGTCAAAAAGTTCACTCGGAAATTGAACTTACGACACTGAACAGGCGAATTAAGGGGGAGCATATGGAATATTCATCACTTGGAAACACGGGCTTGTACGTTTCCCGATTATGTCTGGGTACAATGAATTTTGGTCACGGACCCATGGACAGGGGTATTGGCAGCCTGGAAGAAAAGCAGGTGCAGGAACTGGTTGACCGCGCATTCGATGTCGGGATCAATTTTTTTGATACTGCCAACCTGTACACCATGGGTGAGTCGGAGGTTCTACTTGGCAAGGCAATTGGCAAACGCCGCGAGGATGCGGTGATTGCAACAAAAGTTTATAACCCTTTTACCAACGATATGAACTCTCTTGGTACCAGTCGCAAGGCGATCATGCGTGAGGTGGAGTCGAGCCTCAATAGACTGGGAACGGATTATATCGATCTGTACCAGGTGCACTCCTGGGACCCGACAACCCCGCTGGAGGAAACGCTTTCAGCACTTGATGATCTGGTCAGAAGCGGCAAGGTTCGCTACATTGGTCTATCCAATTTTACTGGATGGCAGATTGCCAGAGCTTTTGGCATCTCCGAAGCCCGTGGCTTTAATAAGTTTGTTTCGGCCCAGTCCTATTACTCCCTGGTGGGAAGAGAGCTCGAATACGAGGTGCTTCCTGCTGTTCGCGATCTGCAGATGGGTGTCATGGTATGGGGTCCGCTCGCCAGCGGGTTCCTGAGCGGGAAGTACACGGGAAAGGACGGTGCATCCGGTCGGCGGACCAACTTTTCCTTCCCACCGGTTGACACTCAGCGGGGCGATGCAATTGTTGAAGTGCTGAGGAAAATAGCAGCGGCCCATGATGCCACGCCGGCGCAGATTGCGCTGGCCTGGCTGCTCCACCAGGCGGGTATCACCAGCGTAATTATCGGGGCACGCCGCATCGAACAGTTTGAAGACAATATTCAGTCGGTGAATATCACGCTCGACGATGACGAGCTTGCCACGTTGAATCAGATCAGTCAGCCGGCGACACCGTTTACATACCTCGATTTCAGCCTGCAACGCGGCGAAACGCTTGAGCAGAGATTCGCGCAACTGGAAAATTCCGGGAACTGACAACAAGAAGGGAAGCCCATTATGACAACGCCAGCTAAAACGTATCCGCTACTGATTTTACTCACACTGACCCTGCTCAGTACCGTAAGCCGGGCTGCCGAAGAGGGCTGGATTTCCCTGCTCGACGGGGCGGAGGGAATGGAAAACTTCAACCAGGTCGGCACCGCCAACTGGCGCCGCGTCGGCGGGACTATTATGGCCGATGCCAGTGAGGGCGGTCCCGGTTTCCTGGTAACGCCCGACAGTTATGGGGATTTCGAATTGAGGGTGGAGTTCTGGGCAAGTCATGATGCCAACAGCGGTATCTTCGTGAGATGCCAGGACCCGGACAACATCACGGCCGCAAACTGCTATGAAGTGAATATCTACGACCAGCGGGGAGATCCCAGTTTCGGTACCGGGGGAATCGTTGGGGTCGCTTCGCTTGCCGAGCCGTTCCCCAAGGCGGGGGACAAGTGGAATTTTTTCAGAATCACCTTGCGCGGACCACGGCTGACAGTAGATTTTAACGGTGAAATCACGGCCGATGCGCAAGACGATCGGTTCAGCGAGGGACCTTTTGCCCTGCAGTGGGGGCTTGGCGTAATGCGGTTCCGGAAAGTCGAAATCCGCCCGCTGTGACGGATGCAGGAAAGACAGAGGTTCCTCAGTTCTGACCCGGACGCTGGCCGGGAGACGGTTGCTCCCGGCCATGGTGGTTCTGACCGGTCCAGTGGACAGCGGCAGTTTACGCCAGGGCGTCCTCGAACAGTGCCAGCATGCGGCTCCAGGCCCGTTCTGCCTGTTCATGGTGGTATACCTGGGAATCGATGGCGCACCAGCCGTGCAGCGTACCCTCGTAGACTTCCACTTCCGCCGGCAGGCGGGCGGCGGCATAGGCTTCCCGCAACTTGAACTTGGCATCGGGATCGTTCTCGTCGTCGTTTTCAGCCACGGCGTGCAACATGGCAGCCGTAGTCTGGGGGATCAGCCGATGCGGGCTGTCAGGGGAGTCGGTGGCCAGGCCGCCGCCGTGAAAGGTGCCACCTGCCTTAATTCGATCCGGCACGGCTGCAGCCGTACGCATGACCATGGGACCGCCCATGCAGTAACCGGTGGTGCCGATTCCGCGGCTGGTATCCACTTCATTCTGCTGATCCAGCCAGGCGACGAAAGCGCGGGCATCGGTGAAGTGGGTATCGGCGTTCAGATTGCGGGCCATGGGCAGCACAATATTCCGGGTTTCCGTATCGCCGAAACTGGCCCCCATTTTGACTACCGGTGATCGGGCGTCACGGTAAAACGGGTTGACCACCAGCACGGCGTAGCCGGAGCGGGCCAGTCGCTTACCCATTTCCCGAAAGGCGGGACGCAGGCCCAGGATGTCCGGCCATACCAGCACCGCGGCATGGGCACCCATGGAGGGATAGACAAAGTAGCTGTCTGCCACGCCGTCCGGGGTGGTGATCTCCACGTCCCGCTCCGACACGGGCTGGGCATTGGCTACCGGTGGTAACATGGCTGCCAGCGCCGCGGTGGCAGACAGCTTGTTGAATTTGCGACGGCTTACACCGTTGCGTTTCAGGTACTTGTCGGCATCTTTCTGAGTAATTTCGTCACACATGACATGCTCCTTCCGTTTTTGGTTTTATGACGCTAACTATCGCGTATCCCTGGCGATCAATCAATCTTTCTGTAGTTTTCGTCCAGGGCTGGCATATACAGGGGCGGGCTGCCGTAAAGCGGACCCTGCATGAAGCTGGTGGAAAATTCCAGGGTAAGTGGCGCGCGGCGTCGCAGGGCCTGTTGAAATGCGGCAAAGTCCGGTCCATTGCCGCCCAGCTGATCCGGCGCAAGTGTTGCCAGGTAGTGCGCGTGGCTGGCATAGCGGGCAATGAGATAGACCTCGTCATAGTCCGGGCTTTCCACCGGTGTGCCTTCCGCGTGATACACAACCCGCCATTGCCCCAGGGGCCTGACTCCGATTTTTTCCATGAACGGATAAATCCCGTCCCGGGTAAGGACATGAAATTCCTCGAAGCTGCCCTTGCGGATTTTCCAGTACATCAGCGCCAGGAAGTCTTCGTTGGGACGGGCGGTGTCGTGACGCACGGCGATATCAGCAACCCGGGGTTCGTCCGTCGGCCTGAAGGTTTCACCGGTGCCCGGCAGAAATATCGGTCGGTCCGGTGCCATGTATCCCTGCAGGAAGATGCCGCCCCGGGAGCCGCGCATGTGGACTCGACGGGTTGCCAGGGAGTCATTGGATTTCTGCTGGTCAGGACCGTTCCCGCCCAGCAGGTCGGAACCGCCGGTGTTGCCAGCCCCCGCCGATGCGCTGGGCCGCGTCGCCTGCCAGTGTTCGTAGCTGGCGTACCGGGCCAGGCGATAGGCTTCATCAAGGTCCGGATTCTCACTGTCGCCATCCGGGTGGACAACCTGCCAGTCGCCGACGATGCGGGCGCCGAGTTTCTCGAACCACGGCCAGACCCCGTCGCGGCTGGCCTCATACCAGGCCTGGTACTGACCCTTCTCCAGGAAGGCGTGCCTCAACATCAGGACTTCCTGTTGCCCGACCCGGGGAATGTCATTGCGGACGGCAACAGGCTGGGCGACTGCCTGCACTGCGGTGGACAGGGCGACCAGCAGCGTGATGGTCAGGGCGAGCGGCTGGCTCAGATTTCGTTTCGACATGAATTCGCTCCTGTGACGATGAGGGGCCAATGTACCATCAGGCTACCGATTTCCGGCTGCGTCTTCCAGTTTCCTGAGCTCGGCTCGCGAGGTTGCCGGTTCTCAACTGACCTTCGACGTCCTATACTCACTTGATGCTGCTATCTGTCATTATCAGTGTTGCGCTGGTCGCTGTCGGGATCTGGATCTACAACCGCCTGGTTCGGGATCGCAACCAGGTACTTGCCGCCTGGAGTGACATCGACGTGCAGCTGAAACGGCGACATGACCTGGTACCACAGCTGGTCACCGCGGTGAAAGCCTATGCCGATTACGAGAAAGCCACCATGACTGCAGTGAACGAATTGCGCAGCCGCAGTGAATCAGCCCGGCGCCTGTCGGAAAAGGCGGCAATTGAAGAGGCCATGGAGTCCGCCCTGCACAGGCTGCTGGTAGTGGCGGAAGACTACCCGGAACTGAAAGCCGACCGGAATTTCCGGCAATTGCAGACCGAGCTTACCGAGGTGGAGGACCATATTCAGTATGCGCGACGGTTCTATAACGGATCGGTGCGCATTCTGAATACCCGGGTCCAGACCTTTCCTCATATGCTGCTGGCTCGACCGCTGGGCTTCGAACCTGCCGAATTCTTTGAAGTTGACAGTGATGCGGAGCGAATTGCACCGCGCTTCTCTGGATGACTGTGTCCAGCTCATTTCTTCGATCCCTGGTCCTGGTGACCGGTCTGTTGCTGGCCTGGGAATCGGTCGACGCCCAGGAGCGTGTCTTATCCTTTGAAAGTATTATTGATATAGCCACCGACGGCTCAATGACGGTAACAGAGTCGATCCGGGTCCGCGCGGAAGGTGCGGCTATACGTCGCGGAATCTTCCGCGATTTCCCCACCCGCTATCGGGATCGCTTCGGCAACCGCATCGTCGTGGCCTTCGATGTGCTGGAAGTCCGGCGCAATGGTCAGCCGGAGCCCTGGTTCACCGAGCGGTTGAGCAATGGTGTGCGTCTCTATATCGGTGACGAAGACGTACTGCTGGAAACCGGGGAATACAGTTATACCATTCGATATAGAACAAATCGTCAGCTTGGTTATTTCCAGGAACATGACGAGCTTTACTGGAACGTGACCGGCAATGGCTGGGGGTTCGCTATCGACCTCGCTGCTGCCCGCGTGCGACTGCCCTCGGCAGTTCCGTCAGGTTCACTGACCATGGAAGGTTACACGGGACCGGCAGGCGCTACCGGCCAGGACCATGTGGCCGCTGTGTTCGATGGCGGCGCCACTATCCGTACCACTCGAAACCTGGCTCCCGGGGAAGGCCTGACGCTGGTAATGACCTGGCCAAAGGGTATCGTGCAACAGCCATCTGCCCTGCAGCGCTTCGGTTACCTGCTGGTCGACAACCTGGGGATGCTGCTTGGCATACTGACGCTGCTGGCTACTGTCATCTACCTGCTGATCATGTGGTCGAAATACGGGCGTGATCCCGAGCCTGGTGTGATTTTTCCTCACTACCAGCCGCCTGCCGGGTATTCCCCTGCGTCGGCCCGTTATATATCCCGCATGGCTTACGACACGCGGGTCATGACGGCGGCGATTGTCAACCTGGCGGTCAAGGGACATGTCCGCATCTCCAGGCCTGGTGACCAATACCGGCTGGTGAAACAGGAGTCGTCCCAGGCCCTGGCTGCCGGTGAAAAACAGCTGCTGCGTAAACTGTTTGCCAAGGGAAACGAGGTGGTACTGAAAAACAGTAATCACAAATTGATTTCCAGGGCCAGGAAGGCACACGCCGGCGCGCTGCGTCGGGACTACCTGGATAGTTACTTCAGGAAGAATACCGCCCTGTTGTGGCCCTGCGCCGTCCTGCTGGTGGTCATGCTGTTGGCGGTAGCGGCGTTTGACCGGATTACGCCGGTTGTTATTGTGCTGGCGGTGTTTTCGGCACTGTTCTGTGGCGCGTTTGCCTGGCTGCTGCAAGCGCCGACGCCCCGAGGCAGGCTGTTACTGGACAAGCTTGAAGGGTTCAAGCTCTATCTCGAGGTGGCCGAGAAGGATGACCTGGCACTGCAGCATCCTCCGGAGCTGACTCCGGCGCTGTTTGAACGCTACCTGCCTTTTGCCATCGCACTGGGGGTGGAGCAGCCCTGGGCCGATCGTTTCACCGAGGTTTTCGCCAGGCTGGCAGCGGAGCCGTCGAAGGCCTACCAGCCGGCCTGGTACCAGGGTCGCTTCAATGCTGCCCAGCCCGCCGCGTTCGGCAGGGAACTGGGTAAGGGATTTACCTCGGCAGTTGCCGCGGCGTCCAGTGCGCCCGGCAGCAGCTCCGGCGCCGGCGGCGGTGGATTCTCCGGGGGCGGCGGCGGTGGCGGCGGAGGCGGAGGCTGGTGACCAGGGTCTGACAGCCACGCAAAGCATCGACCCGGTATTCAACAAGACAGGAGAAGAAGAAAATGACAGACCCCGAGCAGCCTGACAGTGGCGCAGGAAAGTCTTCCAGCGCAGACAGGACCAGTAATGTGACTTCCGTTGATGCAGCGGATTCTACGCCGACACAGGAACAGGACATGCGGGGCCCCGGTGTCAGGGTACCGCCACCGCTGGTGTTCATCCTCTGCCTGGCAGGCGGCGGCATACTGCATGCCATCTGGCCGGTGGCGTTGGCGGAGTCCGTGGTGGTTCGCTACCTGGGCGTGACGCTCTGCTTTCTGGCGATACTTGCACTGCTGGGCATAGGACTGATGTTTCATCGCCACAAGACCCGTATCGAACCCTGGAAGCCCACCACCCGGGTACTGTCCCATGGTCCCTATGCCTATTCGCGCAATCCCATCTACGTCGGTTTCTGTTTTCTTGTTGCCGGTATCGGTCTTGCCCTGAACAGTCTGTGGATCGTTATCAGCTTTATTCCCGCGTTGTTTGTCGTCTTCCACACGGCAATCGTCAGGGAGGAGAAATACCTGGAGAAAAAATTCGGGGAAGAGTATCGTCGCTACAAGACAAAAGTAAGGCGTTGGCTTTAGAGAATTTCTGACTGATTTTGGAATTATTCTGGCTTTATTGCGGGTTCACTGTCTGAGCGAGGCAAGCCAGTATCACTGAAAACCATGCTGAATTCGGAGGACTCCCCATGAAAGAATCTGCGCAGTCAACGAGTGTTCATGCCATCCGGCGATGGCTATCCACGGTGCCAGCGGCAGTATCGCTGCTTGCAGTGCTGACGCTGGTGACGATCGTCTTCCCCGACACTGTTCCTTTCATGGCAAATGCCCATGGGGCCGAAAGCGAAAGCCAGGTGCGGCAGCGTTTTGTCGGGGACTGGGAACTGATCAGCTTCGTGCGCTTTCCGGAACAGGGCGGTGAGGTGGAAATGGACTACACTGGCCGGTTGCGGTACGACGAGAACGGTTACATGATGGGGTTGGGCATGCCCAGGGACCTGCCTCTGCAGGCTGCCGGTACGACGGAACAGGTAACCGGGGGATTCGCCTACTGGGGCAGCGTGTCCTGGGACCTGGCCAATCAGCGGGTCATCCACCATGTAGAAGGGTCACCTGGCGCGGCTCAATGGGTGGGCCAGGACAACATCCGCTACTACGAGTTCGACGGCGACCTGCTGATGCTTTCCCTCAGGGATGCCAGTGGCCGGGTTACCGCTACGCTGACCTGGCGCCGGCAATAAAAAGTTACCAGTCGGCTTCAGTTTCCGGGTTCAGGCGTTAACCAGCCCGCCGCATTCCCGGTTCGATTCCGGGGCATTTTCCTACCAGGACAGGGTAATGCGGATTCCGGACAGGCCTGCAGCAGCAGTACCGCTTGTCGGCTGCGATATACCGGGGGCACCGAAAAGGCTCCGGATCTGTCCTTGCCAACTCGCTAGCGACGATAGCGCATCAGCTGGTGCCGCAGTGAAGCCCGACGATGGGGCCCGGGCAGGCCTGTCCAGCAATACAGACAGTTGCCGACCACCAGTCAGGCCGGGTAGAAGTCGTTGTTGCACCGCAGAATTCCCGTTGACCAGTGCGACATCCAACCGGGCATCCCGCCCGAGGAGGCTATCGATGCTGCGGTTGAGCAACGCCAGGGGGTCGGTCAGGTACCAGAGCCAGGTCTCACCCCGCGTGCGGTATCCCCGGCTGGATGCCCGGCTCCTGATGTCGTCACGCAGTGCCATGAAATAATTACCCAACCAGGCACCGGCCAACGGGGTGACGACCAGGTCCTGTATGGAGGGCTGTTCAAACAGGGCTTCCGGCCCCGCCTCGTAGAACGTCGATAGCAATGTCGAATACCAGAATGCGTCCAGTCTGCCGTAACCACGTTCCCGGGCTCGCACGTAGTAGCTGGCACCCCAGTACGGATGCAGAATATAGTTCAGGTAGAACTTGTCTTCGTCGAGGTGGGGGCGGGATACATTTTCGCGCCATTTTTTCAGGCTGAAATTGTCCTTCTGGTCTACACTCCAGTTGCTTACATCCTGTGGAAGTGCATAAAGTATTCCCAGGGAAGCGACCTGTGCACCCATAAAGTACCAGGTATCACGTTTAAGTCCTGCCCAGTCGGGTTCATCCACTGCAAATCGATCGGCACTGCAATCAGGGGAGGTTGCCGGGCAGGATGGTGCTTCTCCGGACTGCGTCGACTTCTGCATACCGGTTTTGCTGTCAGCGGGGCTGTCCAGGGTCATGGCAATTCGATTGTCGAAACGGGCGTCGTCAGGGCCGGGGTTGAATGTTTCACGCGAATCCGCCAGTGCCGGCAGGCAAATCAGCAGACCGGAAAGAATGCCGCCAGCAACCGGGGCGAGAGCCGGGACCCTGGTGAAATCCTCACTGCATTCGGATGCCGAAATGAAACGCCACATCAGTGATAGCACCAGCCGGGACGGTAAGTCGGGGACGTGAATCACGGATTAAGGTGCCTCAGAAATTCACCGGTACCGCCAGGCCGGCCGGTGGCAGGTTTTCCGCAAACACACGCAGGTAGATCCGCCCCTCCTGGATTGCCTGGTGCAGGTCTGCGTCAATGAACACGGTGTCCTCGCTGGCCAGGCTGTCCGGCGGCAGCAGGTTGGCTGCCGCGGGGTCGAGAAAATCCCCGAATGGCGCATTGTCCGCGTGCAGTGTGACCGCATGCAATCGCCTGGAATCGGCGCTGACGGCATGCAACGTATAGCCAAGCTCCCTGGTTGTCCGGTCATAGGTCAATGTACCGGAGACGGTGAGGCCGAAGTGATTGAAATACCAGGCAGCCTGTCGGGGAGCCGGTGCCACTCCGTTCACCAGTGGCGGCGTGGCGATGGGAGTCTGGCGGGGACTGGTGAGCTGTTCGATGCGGTAGGCCGTGGCCACCAGTCTGGTGTCTGACAGGAACGGTCCAAGCAGCTCCAGGCCTGTCGGTAACCCGCTGGAGGTAAATCCGGCGGGTACACTGATGGCCGGTAACCCCGAATTGGCACTCAGGCTGCAGTTGCTGCCCGGCTGGGACTCGCCGGTAAAAACCTGCGTCATGCCGATAGTGGGGTAAACCAGGGCATCGAGCTGTTGATAGACCAGCTGGGTTTCCACCAGTTGACGTAATTGCGACCGGGTAGCCTGGGCTTTCCGGTAAGCCTGCCGGTCCAGCTCGCGATCCTGGCTCCTGCCCAGTGCGCCACCAACAGCACGGTGGTACAGGCCTTGCTCGACAATATCGGCGAGGCTGACGATGTCGTCACTGCCGAACTCCGACAGGTAGGCATTCAGATCCGGTTTGAATTCAAAACCTATCAATCCAGAATCAGCAATGAGCGGTTCCAGGCCGGAGATATCCACATCGACTATCTCCACACCGGCTCGTTGCAGTTGTTCCAGGGTTTCGTCCAGCGCCGCTGCCACGGTGCTGTCGGCCCTGTCGAAATACTCCGTCAACCTGCCCAGGCGCAATCCCTCCAGCTCCACGCTTTCCAGCTGCCCGAAAAAATCCGGTGCTGTCCGGTTCTGCATGATACGGGTAGCCTCGTCCAGCGGGTCATAGCCGGCCACGGCGTCCAGCACCAGGGCAAGATCCGTTACCGAGCGTGCCAGGGGACCGGCCACGTCCTGGGTGTGGGAAAGTGGAATGATGCCGTATATGCTGCTCAGCCCTTTACTGGGCCGCAATCCTGTCAGGTTGTTGAACGCCGAGGGAATACGAATTGACCCGCAGGTGTCGGAGCCCATGCCTACGGTGCCCAGGCTGGCGGCAACAGCGGCACCGGTACCACCACTGGAGCCACCGGGAGCCCGCCTTGGGTCGTAGGGATTGCGGGTCTGCCCGCCCAGTGAGCTGATACTGGTGATGCCATAGGCGAACTCGTGAAGATTCGACTTGGCCAGGATAATGGCCCCGGCTGCAATCAGCCGGTCGACCTGGGTGGCATTGGCCGACGGTCTGAACCCGGCCAACGCCACCGATGACGCGGTGGTGGGCAGATCGATCGTATTGTAATTGTCCTTGACGATAACGGGGATGCCGTGAAGTGGGCCACGGGACCCGGATTGCTGACGTTCCCGGTCCAGCGCTGCGGCAATGGCCCGGGCTTCGGGGTTGACCCGGACAAGGCTGTTGAGGCGGGGACCCTGACGATCGTACGCGGCAATCCTTGCCAGATAGGCGTCTACCAGCTGCACGGAGGTGACCCGACCCGAATCCAGGGCATCCTGCAGTTCGGGAATTCCCGCTTCGGTGACGTCGATATCGGTCTGCCCGGTCAGGGGTCCGCTGAAACTGAGAACTGAAACCAGGAGTGTTAAGGCGATGACTGTTTTCATGACGTAAATTCCGTCGGCCGGTTGAATTGATTTTCCTTCGCGTCGACCCGCCAGCGCAGATGCCGCGGTCCGGTTATTGATCAGAGCATAGCAACTGTCTGCGCCGGTTTCACTAGTGCCGCCGGCAGCGGGTCTGCCAGGGTGCAGGGGCCGATCCACTACCGGCCTGTAAAATGAATCTTCCTTAGTCTGCAGCCGGTGTCAGATGCCATGGCGGCAGCCGATTTCCACGGGATGCTGCCAGGGGTAAACGGCAATCCCCGGAGCGCACCGGAAGCCTGTTGCGGAAACCGTGTTGCACATCGGTTCACTGCCTGCAATCCGGGGGTGAGGGTCGCGCCAGGGAGTGATTTACCCGGATATTTACCCGGAGATTGACGGGAGAATCGGCCCTTTGTGCGACTCGCTTCACCAAACAGGTGCGTGCCACTACAGAAGATCCCGTGCCATGTCGTTTAATTGACCGGAGCACCATGGCCCGGCCCGGCAGTTTGCGTCACAGGCCAGGCTATCCCGACGAATAACAAGGAACCAGCACATGTCACAAGTTGCATCTTCACCCAGGGCGATCTCCACGGACGACTCATCGCAGGTAAACCAGTTCTCCGCGCGTCACGATATCTTCATTGCGCGACAGCCCATCTTCGATACCAGTTCCAACGTGTATGCCTACGAACTGCTGTTTCGTAATGCCGGACAGCAAACCGCACAGATCGATAACGGCAGCGTGGCGAGCAGCCAGGTGATACTCAACGCGTTCGTGGATATGTGCATTCAGGAAATCGCAGAAAACCGCCAGGTGTTCGTCAACTTCACCCGGGAATTCCTGGTCGGCGACATTCCCCTGCCATTATCGTCGAACTCACTCGTGGTGGAAGTGCTGGAAGACGTGGAAATCGACAGTCAAGTAGTCGACGGACTGCGGGCGCTGAAAAAGAATGGCTACACGCTGGCCCTGGATGACTTTATTTTCACCGACGACAAGGAACCGATGTTCGATACCGTCGATATCATCAAGATCGATCTCCTGGGCTGTGATATCACCAGCCTGAAAGAGGAGGTGAAAGCACTGAAGGCACGGGGAATCAAGCTGCTGGCAGAAAAGGTGGAAACCCACGAGGAGTTCGAGCTGTGTAAGCAGATGGGCTTCGACTATTTTCAGGGCTTCTATTTCTGCAAACCCATGATTCTCAGTGGTCAGTCAGTCAAGCCCAATCGCCTGGCCGTACTGCAGATTCTTGCCAAGCTCCAGGACCCGAATTGCGATATCAATGAGCTGGAAGATTTTATCAGCAAAGACGTCGGGATCAGCTACAAGATACTCAGAATTATCAACTCAGCGTTCTATAATTTTCGGAGAGAGATCAAGTCCGTGCGGGAAGCAATCGTTGCCCTGGGACTGAAGACCATCCGGGACTGGATGTGTGTCATCGTGATGACCGATATCGACGACAAGCCTCAGGAGTTGCTGTCACAAAGTCTGCGACGGGCGCGGATGATGCAGACACTTTCCGCCAATCTTGGCCTGAACAGGGAGGTCGCCTTCATCACCGGTCTGTTTTCGGCGATTGATGCCATCATGGACCAGCCCATGGACACCATTCTCAGGCAGCTGCCGCTGGCCGACTACATCGTGCAGGCGCTGACCCAGGGGGAGGGTGGGTACGGGGAACTGCTGGGCACCGTTATCCGTTACGAGAAGGGACAATGGGACGAGCTGGCGATGGACGGATTGAACAGTCAGGATCTGGTCGAAGGCTACGTGGATTCCATTACCTGGACGTCGCAGATCTATTCCCGGCTGGAAGACTGACGACGCACGCAAGGCATTGGCTGTAAAAGTGATTCGTCCTGCCGTGGTTTGCCTTGCTGCCGTGAGTGACGCGGGGTACCTGACTATCAGCTATCAGCTATCGGGCGGGGACCGGTGGCGTCAGTGATCAGAGGCTTCTTGCCCGCTCTTCCGGGCTGAGGATATCGGTAATCTGAATGCCGAACCGCTCTTCTGCCAGGACTATTACGCCATGAGCGATCAGGGCGCCGTTCACCAGGATATCCAGCGGCTCATTGAGTAACTTGTCCAGTTCCACCACCGAGCCCTCCTGGGTCTCAAGCAGGTCGTCCAGCCGCATTTTCTTGCGACCCACTTCGATAGACAGCGATACCGGAACATTCAGCAGGGCATCCAGATTGACATCACTGCGGCCAACCGGATCCGCCGGCCTGGCCGCGCTGTCCTGGGCGCTGCCATCCTTGCCGCCTGTCTCGCTGCTTTTACTGCTACCTGCCTCGTTTTCCCCGGGCTCGTCCTGATCGCCTTGCGGGGCTGCGCGGACTTCGTCGTTCTGGGCCTCGCCCTGGTCATCGGGCGTATTGGTTTCGTCGCTCATGGCAATATCCTGTTCAGTTCAATTTTCAGGCGAAGTGGTCTATCTGATGATCACCTGCTGCCCGTCGGTAGAAAGGAGGCAGCTGTTCCATTACCTCGGGTTCCAGGGAATCGCCCAGCCGCGCACCAGGGCCTGCCGGCTGCTCACCGGCGCTTTCCCGTCTCAGGTCCCGGTGACTGACGTCACCCTGTTCCAGCAGTAATCCACTCTGGCCCAGGAGTTCTCTCAGTCGTGGCAGCGATGCTTCGATCTGTTCCTTGGCCGCCGCGGTGCTGGTGATAAAGCTGACCCGGGTCTGGTCATCTTCGGCGGAAATCAGTATTTCCAGCGTGCCCAGTTCGGCGGGATGCAGCTTCAGTTCCGCCGAGGATAGATTCAGGTTACCCATCCACCTGATGCGGTTGGACAACTGGCTGCCCAGTTCCCGGGCAGGCTGCTGCAGGTCCAGGGTCAGGCTGCCATTGCCATCCAGTCCTGCCGTGATCGACGCTTTTCCCGAAAGGGATTTGTCTGCCCCGGCCAGTGACTGTCCCAGGAGACTGGCCGGCGGGGAATCGACGTTGGTCGATGTCCCGGCAGTTGCCGGATCGACGCTGGCGCCGGTGACCGGGGCCTGGGCGACAATCCTGCTGAACAGTTCGGCACCGGGAGTCCTGATGGTGGCAACCGGGGACTTGTCGAGTCCGGGACTGTCACCGGGGGACTCACCGATCCTGCCCATGTTATCGGTGTCCACCTGCCTCCCCGGCAGTCTTCGCCGGTCATTGCCCACGGACCTGATCATCTGGTCGATCCTGTCGCTGAGGCCAGGTGTGGTGACTGCCGGTGTCTGGGTGAGTACCGCCGGCAAGGGTTTGCCGCCGCCGGGCAATTCCTTGCCGCCGGCCGTTGTGCTGACTGCAGCACTGTCGAGGTCAGGGGCTGGCCCCGTGTTTCTCTCCCCGGAGGTAGCCGGCGAAGCGGTGACAGCTCTGAAGCCCGCGTCAACGACACCTGAGCCGGGTCTGCCACTGCTTTCGAGGGCTGCGCGGCGGGTCTCCCCGGCGGCGGATTGGGCGGAATCGAGAGTTGGAGTATTAAGGGACCCTGCTGGTGACAGTGCCGGTCTGTCACCGTTTCCTGCAGGCGTATCTGGAGTACCCGGGATCCCAGGGATGCCGCCTGGCTGGCCCGGTATCGCCGGTCCGGTGGGCAATGAAATGCCCCGGGCATCCGTTGTCGCCACTGGTACTGCTGACTGGTTCAGGCCACCCTGTTGTGCCGCCAGGGACGGTTCGCCGGGCGTTCCTGTTCCGCGTGTGGTGTTGCCGCTGGCGATACCCGTGGACAACTTGCCAGTCACGGCATCATGCCCGGTAAGCTGTTGAATTGCCGGAAGTTCAACCCGGCCGGCTGGTTCCGTTGCTGCGGCAACCGGAGGCATCAGGCCGGTAACCGATGCCATCCCGGTGCCCGGTCCGCCCTCTTCCGCATCGACGCTGTCCGGCCGGGCTGACCCGGTTCCCTGGCCTGTGTCGGTCTCTGTCGTACCGACCTCGCCGGTATTGCCTGCACCGGCTACGGACCTGTCAAAATTCCCGTTGTTGCCTGTCTCTTTTTTGACGGGTGGCGGATTCATCAGCCCGGCAAATTCTGCGCTGCTGCCTCGTTTCGACGTTTCCCCGGCCCTGCCCGGTGAATCACTGGCCATGGCCAGGCCCGGAGCGCGGGACGTAACCTCCAGCCTTGGCGGGGCAAAGTTGATAATTGCGGTCATGGCTTCAGAGTGTCAATTCATCAGGTCGTTCGGCATTTGAAACGGAACCGGCTGTGCCGGGCTTCCACTGTCTCGACGCGGTGTGCTCCCGCCTGAGACAGTTCCAGTCTGCAGTCTTTAAATGCAAGTATCGGGCCACTTCGGAAGGGTGGTACATGAGGAGTTTTTACGCCGGAAATTCAGCTTATTTTTTCGCAGCAAGTGGTGCAGATATTGCCGACAATCGCTGGCCACCATCCGACAGAACGTTGCTGGCTAATAGAAATAATCTATCGTGAGCTTTTATATTTTTATTCTTGCTTATCGCATTACGTCCTATACACTCCGCGTAACCCTGAATCTGGAGACTGGAGAATCGAAATGAGCTCTATAAGACATATACTCGTGCCTACCGACGGGTCCGATAACGCCAGTAAAGCCGCTGCATTCGCCGGTGAGCTGGCGCGGGCGTTCAAGGCTCGCATTACCTTGCTGGTCGTTATTGCCGAAGAAAGCGTCATGCCAGGTGCCTGGGGAGTCCGACCGGGTCCTGGCGGTGGGCCTCAGGGTACGATGACCGTTGAACAAGTACGTAGCGCGCTTGAACAGCGAGCGCAAGAAGACGAGCTGCCGAAGACACAGGAGGCTCTTGGCGACCTGGACGTTAAACCAGAATCGGTTACCGTCTGGGGTCACCCGGCCGATGCGATCAGGAAGTACGCGGAAGATAACGAGGTTGATCTCATTGTTCTGGGATCCCACGGGCGGACCGGAATCAAGCGTGCTTTTCTCGGGAGTGTCAGCCAGGCAGTGGCAAATCAGGCAAAATGCCCGGTAACCATCGTCAAGTGATGATGGTTGGTATCAACTGCGGGCAATTGAACTCGATTGCTACTATCTAATTGATAATGGATCGTGACAGAAAAAAAATATTGCTGTCCGATGGCGCGTAACACTCTGGTGTCAGTGGGGATGTTCCACTGGTTTTCAGCAGTCGGCCCTATTCCGGTTGAAGTCACGGAACGGTAAATTCCGTGACTGGATATTATCGCAGGTTCGGCATAGCTCCCTGACGCGTTCGTTACCTTTCAGCGTTGTTCGGGGACGCGGCCTTCCTGGGCGCTGATGATGTACTGGTTCATGGCGTCCCTGGCCTGTTCTTTGGTGGCAAAAGGTCCGGCCAGTCCGTGTTCCCGGGTCTTGAAAAACCAGCCCGCATCGGTGCTGACCAGGCGGTGCACCGTCCTTTCCGAATTCAGACTGTCCAGAGTCAGGTTGGTATAGGCGAGCAGCTTGTTCGACACGTCTTCCAACGGCATGTCAACCAGTTGTCCCCTTGTGCTTACCGTGGCAATGTTTTTGTCCGGATCGGTATTCACCACCATGCAAAGAAAGCCATCGTCTGCAAAAAGTCTGCCGGCCAGGCGTTTGGTTGGTTCTTTTTTTTGGTTCATATCGTGGTCTCCCAGCGTGATTGATTCGCGATAGTTTAGGGGCATGACCGACAAGGAAACGTGATGCAGTTCACGCTCCGGTGGCAAGGGGCTAAAGTCGCCGGAAGGAGGGGGCCGCGAGGAATATTCAGCGTCGGAAAATACGGCCAGCCGAGGTCCAGGGTCGGTGAATTTTCCGAAGTCGGTGAAGGACAATGAGAAGGCTGGAATCAGGGGAAGAACGCGGCGTAGATATCGTCCATTTCCTTCTGGATCTGTTGTTGTTCACTGACCAGTTCCTGGCGCCGCATGCTGGCGGTGGCTTTCTCGATCTTGCGGGTATCGACACGTCTTTCGAGGAACTCCGCTTCCGCGTTGTGCAGCTGCGCCGCGCTTTTTGCCAGCGTCTCCTGCTGTTGCCGGATCGCTTCGTCCAGTTTGCCCAGGAACTGTAGATGCTCACGCAGTTCCCTGGCACTGCTGGTGGTCTTCTTCAGTTCTTCAAGCCTGGTGCTGTACTCGTTCCAGTAGTCCCGCAATCGGTCCAGTTGCTGCTCAAGTTGTTCGTGGCGTTCCCTGACGCTGGCGAAATTACTCGCTGCCAGCTTTTCCTGGAGCTGGTTGATGCGGTGCAGTCGTGCCATGCGCTGGGAGCGTTTCACGTTGTTCCGCCCCCACTGAACAACGCGTTAAGCGCCGTCAGGCTGGCCTGGTAGTCGGCTTTATCGTGCTGCCCCTGCTGGATAAAGGCCTGCAGTCGCGGAAAGTAGTCGATGGCCAGATCTATCTCCGGGTCGGTACCGGACCGGTAGGCGCCGACATTGATAAGGTCACGATTTTTCTCGTAGATGCTGTAGAGTTTTTTGAATCGGGTGGCTGCCTGCTGATGTTGCGGATCGATAATGCTGTTCATTACCCGGCTGATGGATGACTCCACGTTGATAGCGGGAAAGATCCCGGCCTCCGCCAGCTCCCGGGTCAGCACGATGTGGCCATCCAGTATGGCCCTGGTGGCATCCACGATCGGGTCGTTCTGATCATCGGCTTCCGCCAGCACGGTGTAGAAAGCGGTGATGGAACCACCGGTCTGCTGCACCCCGTTGCCGGCGCGTTCCACGAGTTGTGGCAACTGGGCGAACACCGAGGGCGAGTAGCCCCGGGTTACCGGTGGTTCGCCAATGGCCAGGGACAGTTCGCGCTGCGCCTGGGCAAAGCGGGTCAGGGAGTCCATTAACAGCAGCACATGTCGGCCCTGATCCCGGAAATGCTCAGCGATGGCAGTGGCACGCCAGGCACCGTGAAGGCGCATCAGCGGTGGATCGTCAGCGGGGGTGGCCACCACCACGGCATTGCCGAGGCTGTCACGTCCCAGAATATTGTCGACAAACTCGCGGACTTCCCGGCCTCGTTCACCGATGAGGCCAACCACCACCACGTCGGCCTCGGTGTTCTTTGTCATCTGACCAAGCAGCACGCTCTTGCCGACACCGCTGCCGGCGAACAGGCCCATGCGCTGACCGCGACCGACGCTGAACAGGGCGTTGATGGCCCGGACCCCCACGTCCAGTGGCTGATCGATAGGCAGGCGGTCGAAGGGATTGATCGGCGGACCGAGCAGGTGGATGCTCTTTTCGTATTTAAGCTCCTGGAGCGAATCGATGGCCCGGCCCTGACTGTCGATTATGCGCCCCAGCAGGCAGTCACCGACGCCGACCTCGGGATAGTGAGGCAGGGGCACAACCCGGGCCCCGGGCATCAGGCCGTGGATGCGGCCGATTGGCATGAGGAACAGGTTCTCTTCTGAAAACCCGACAACCTCCGCTTCGATTTCCTGGCGATTGGCAAGTATTACCTTGCAGCGACTGCCGATGGTGGCCTGACAGCCGGCGGCCACCAGGGTCAGTCCCTTCATCTGTACCAGGCGACCTTCCACCGGGAGTTCGGGAGGTGCCACGTTGTCGATGTAGCCCTGGAGCTTGTTGCGAACCTGCTCGAATCGGGATCGGGACGCCGGCTGGGACGGGCCGGTGGTCATTCTTCGGGTTCGCCGGGACTGGTGTCGGTGTTGGTATCCAGCATCTGGCTGATGACCACGTTGATGCGGGTGTCGAGGTCAGCGTCGACTACCGAGTCCTGGCAACGTACCTTGCAGGCATCCAGTGCGACGTGGGGATCGTCTATGATCTTCCAGGCCGGCTCACCGGCTTCGGCGGACAGCAACTCCCGTATGGTCTGGGCACTCCGGGGATTGAGGTGAACAAACACTTCCTTGTCGCCGGAATTCAATGCGGAAATGGTCTCCCGCACCAGCGTCAGCAGCATGTCGGGATCGGTTTTCAAATCCCTGGAAATCACGGCCCGGGCTATCCTGCCGGCCAGCAGCACCACGGTTTCGGCGATTTCCTGGGTCTGCTCGTCGTAGGGTTTACGCATTGCCGACAGCAGGCTGTTAACCAGCTTCAGCTGGTCCCGCGCCTCCTGGAGCCCCAGTTCCTTGCCGTTTTCATAGCCTTCCTTGAACGCTTCCTCGTAAACGCCCTGGCGCAGTTCCACCTCGCTCCTGGACACCTTTGGATTGCCATTCTCGTGATCCACCAGGCGGGGTGTTTCCCAGGCGGAGATATCGACCTGGCCTGATTTTTTGCTGAAACTATTCATTGGCTAACCAGTTCTGAATCATGCGTGCAGCCCGGGTCGGTTCCTGCATTACCAGGCTCTGGGCCCGGGCCAGATTGTCATCGAAAGTCACGCCGGTGCCGGCGCCCGGGGCCGCCAGCTGCTGACCCGTGGGATTCCCGGACAGCTGTACCCGATCCTCGCCGAGTTCATCGTCGTTGGCGTCGCCGACCGTGGGCGTCTGCTTCCTGCCGGCGGTGCTGCCAGTGGCCACCACCGACTTCAGGGCGGGGCGCAACACGGCGAATATGAGCAGCAGGACAACCAGGCCGGCACCGGCCTGCTTCAGTGCAGTCAGGAACCAGGTCTGCTGCCAGATCGGTGTTTCTACCAGCGCCACCGGCTGACTGGTGAAAAACGGTTCGTGAATGACGCTGACCGTGTCGCCACGGGCTTCGTTGAAACCCACCGCGTCCCTGACCAGCTGTGTCAGGCGGTCGATGCGCGCCTGCAGCAGTGCAGGACTGGGCTGCAACGGGGCCTCCTCATCCGTGCCGGCGGCAGCGCTTTCACCCGCGCTGAGGTCGACCAGCACCGCCACCGATAGCTGTTCGATAGCCCCGGGGACAGTCCTGGTATGGCTGACACTGCGATCCACCTCGTAATTGCGCACCGTGCTGGTCCGGGACTGCCTGCTGTTCTCACCTCCGGGCCGGGTTTCTCCATCCACCGGTTCGGTGGGGGGTGTTGCTGCCAGTGTGCCGGGCTCCACGGTTGCTGCCGAATTGTTCAGGTCGGCGGTCTCTTCCTCCAGCTGTTCACTGCGCACCGCCAGGGAATCCGGGTTGTAGACTTCCTGGGTGGTTTCGATGGCGGTGAAGTCGATGTTGGCGGTCACCTGGGCCTTGACATTGCCGGCACCGACAATGGGCGTCAGCAGATCGAGGATGCGGTCGCTGTAGTCTTCTTCAATACGACGGGTAAAGCGCATGGCCTCGGTACTGTTGCCCAGCTCGGAATCGCTGCGGTCAGACAGCAGGTTTCCCCGTTGATCGACGATGGACACCCGGTCTGTTTCCAGGCCGGCAACACTGGAGGCCACCAGGTGAAGTATCCCGGACAATTGCGTGTCGCCAGGCGCACTCAATCCGGCCACGTCGATCATGACGGAGGCGCTGGGTTGCCGTGAATTGCGAATGAAGGAACTCTGTTTTGGAATGCTCAGGTGCACCCGGGCATCCCGTACGCCCTGGATCTGCCTGATGGTCTGGGTCAGTTCCTGCTCCAGCGCGCGGTTGTAGCGGGCCTGCTCGACAAAGTTGCTGGTGCCCAGACCCTGCTCCTCGTTGAGGATGTCGAATCCCTGGTTGGTGGAGCGGGGTAGTCCCTGGCTGGCAAGCTGCATCCGGACCTGACGCACGCGGTCGGTGGGCACCATGATAATACCGCTGGCATTGTCGATACGGTAGCGCGACCCGGTCTGTTCCAGCGCGTCGATGACATCCGCGGCATCCTGGCTGGACAGTCCGGTGTACAGCGCTGCGTAGCCAGTGCCGGTGGCCCACAATACGGTCAGGACTCCCAGCGCGACGCTGGCGGCCAGGATGATCATGAGCCCAAGCTGACGCACGAAACTGAGCTGGCTCAGGGAATTCAACTGGGCAAGAAGCGATGTCGATGACGGGTTGTTTGCCATTGGCTAGCGTTTATCCTGTTCTGGGATTATGGCCGGCATAGGGTCAGATCTGCATGTTCATGACTTCCTGGTAGGCAGACAGCAGCTTGTTGCGCACCTCGGTCATTGCCTCAAAGGATAGTGAGGCTTTTTCTGCGGCGATCATCACCTCCGGCAGGTCGACACCCTGCTGGCCGGTGACAAAGGCGTCACGCAGATCCTTCGCCTCGGTCTGCAGTTCATTTACCTGCTTTAACGATTCATTCAGTAACTCCGCGAATTCCGGACGACCGGCGCCGCCGGTCTCGGTGGTGTTCAATTCCGGAACGACATTGTTCTGGGCGAGGATTCGCATCTGGTTGAGTACCTGATCGATGTTCACATCACTCATTGTCATTACCTCACGATGCTTTCACTTCATTGGCATAGCAGGAAGTATCCATGCCTTCTTTACGAAACTGTGCCAGCTTATAGCGCAGCGTGCGTGGACTGATGCCAAGCTTTGCCGCTGCTTCCTTGCGGCTGCCATGGGCTTCGATGGCCGCCATGATGATTTCCCGTTCCCGGTTCTTCAGATTGGAGGCCAGCGGCGGCTTCGGAGTCTCCGGTTCCGCCGTGGCAGGTGTCGCCGGGGCGGCACCGTTTTCCGGGCCTTCAAAGACAATATCGTCCGCTGTAACGGTACCACCACTCTTGAGGATGAGGGCCCGCTGAATAACATTCTCCAGTTCTCTCACGTTTCCGGACCAGCCGTGGTTAAGCAGCGACTGCCGTGCCGTCTCGTCGATCTGTACGGCGGTAGCCGGTTCGAACTTTTCCAGGAACCTGTGCGTCAATGGCAGAATGTCATCCCGGCGCTCCCGCAGGGGTGGCAGGTGCAGGGGGAATACGTTGAGGCGATAATACAGGTCTTCGCGGAAGCGTCCGGCGGCCACCTCTTCCTTGAGATTGCGGTTGGTAGTGGCAATGAGGCGTACATCCAGGGGGATCGCCCGGCTGCCACCGAGCCTTTCCACTTCCCGTTCCTGGATGACCCGCAACAGTTTTGCCTGCAGTCCTATATCGATCTCCGACACCTCGTCCAGCAACAGCGTGCCCCCGTTGGCCCGTTCGAACTTGCCGGCCCTGGCCGTGTAAGCGCCAGTAAACGCGCCTTTCTCGTAACCGAACAGGATTGACTCCAGCATGGGCTCCGGAATCGCGGCGCAGTTAATCGCGACGAAAGGTTGGTCATTCCGCGCAGAATGCTGATGAATAAATTTTGCGAATACTTCCTTGCCACTGCCGGATTCACCGCTGATCATCACCGTGACGTCGGTAGCGGCAACCCGCCGACTCAGGTCGGCTATATCCCGGCTGCGCCGGTCCTCCACCACCATGCCCCCGTCATCCAGCGACGAGGTCGAATTCAGGGCCAGTCGATTCACCATTTCAATCAGTACCTCGGCCTCGAAGGGCTTGACCACGTAGTCGGCGGCGCCGGCCTGCATGGCCTCAACAGCCCTGGTTACGCTTCCGTAAGCGGTGATCAGCACGAAGGGAATCTCCGGGGACTTGCGTTTCACCAGTTTAAGCAGCTCGTCACCGTTAATGCCGGGCATCTGTACGTCACTGATGATCAGATCCAGTTTACGTCTGTCCAGAAATTTCAACGCCTGTTCGGCGTTCTCAGCTTCCAGTGCCTCGTAACCTGACATGTTGAGTGTCTGGCAGAGCACGTCCCGCAGGTCGGGATCGTCTTCAACCACCAGCACGGAATGATTATCCATAGTTAACTTTCCTGATAATTTGAACCGCGTCACAAAACGCGGGCACACAACTCTTATCGCTTATCGTCACGCCACTGCCTGCTTTTGAGGGACCTCGGTGTGATCGCCGGCATGAGTCGGAATGGTCAGCGTGAACAGGGCTCCGCCTGCAGCGGATGCGTCCACGGAAACTTCCCCGCCATGGGCGTTGACCGCCGACATGACCACGGCAAGCCCCAGTCCCGTGCCGCCAGGCCTGGTGGAAAAAAACGGGTCAAATATCTGTTCTTTACTGTCATCGGCGATGCCGGGTCCATTGTCCGCCACGGTCAGGCGAACGCCATTCCGGGCCTGTTCCAGCCCCAGGGTAATCCGTGGCCGGGATTCCACCGCCTGAATCGCGTTGATGACAAGATTGGACAGGGCATTGAACAGCGCCTCCCGATCCCCGCTGATGGTGATGTCATGGTCGTCGACCGACAGTTGCAGGGATCCGCCGGCCGCCTTGACCTGCGGCGCGGTGGCCTGCCTGACTTCGTCCAGCAGCGCCGATGGAGAAAAGCGCCGGCTGGCGGTAATGTCGCCCTTGATATAGGAAAGCATGCCTTCTACCAGCTTTTCGATCTGCCCCAGCTGATTCTGAATGGGCCGGATCGCCCGCTGTGATTCCTGGCTGCGTTCCGCTGCCAGCCGGGTCGACAGATTGGACAGCCGCAGAATGGCGGAGCTCAGTGGAGTACGCACCTGGTGCGCCAGTCGAGCCGCCATTTCACCCAGGGCGGTGAGGCGCTTTTCGCGGTTTATCTGCCGATTCAGGCGGTAGTTCTCGGTGATATCCGTGGCCAGTATGATCTGTTCACCCTCATCGCCGAACAGGCTGCTGATTACCGAAATCCGTTTCCCATCACGCAGGGAAAACTCGCCGTCGTACACCGGGTCGGAGGCTGCGGCCTGCGCGATGGCCTGCCGCCAGCTGCTGCCAATAAACGATTTACCGAAAAGCTCTGTGGCTCCAGGATTCATTTCCCGGATCGTGCCGGATGCATCGATAACGACAACACCGCCGGGCAGGGCGTCCATCAGGGCCGAGAGCTTGGCAGCGAGTCTCTCCTTGGCGGTCAGCTCGCGGATTCGCGCCGAGTTGGAAGCTGCCAGTTCCTCCTTGAGGCCGGCGACGCTGTTTTCCAGGTCACGGTAGACAGTTCCAAGATCCGCCGATACCCGATTGAAAATACCGAAGGCTTCCTCCAGCTGGCTGATGGATTGCTTGGTACTTGCTTGCGAATTGGTTTTCATCGATGCCCAGGTTGCCGCTTCCGACGTTGTCGCCCGGGCCTGATTACCGGCCCAGGCAGTTCGATCAGCTGTCGACGATTACTGTCTGTAATCTCTTTGCAATCTCCATCTGCAATATTCTTTTGCAATGTCTATATCTGCAATCTCTGTGCCAGAAAAATAATTGCCTGAAATCAGCAAGTTACGTTTCGGCTGTCAGTTTTTTGGCAGGCTGAAGGCAACGATGGTCGGGTTATCAACGCTCCGGTTCCCCTCCGCAGGATCAGCACCCGGCGACGCTTCCCCTGGGGCGGGATGGTGCCGGCGACACGACGGGGGAAAAATTTTTCGCAGCGTGTCGCGTCAGAGCGATGGCCTTCGATCTGCCGAAGGAGGAGGCTTGATCTCCAGCTTTCGAATCTTTTCTATCAGGGTGGTCCGGCGCACAGAAAGCGTCCTGGCAGCCTGGGAAACAACCCAGTCGGATTGCTCCAGGGCGCGACAGATCAGGCTCCGCTCCAGGGAAGAGAGATACTGCTTGAGGTTGATCTTCTGGTTCCCGGTGGGGCTCAATGCTTCCCTGCCAGTCGGGAGTCCCAGGCTTGTGTCAGCCAGGAATTCCTGCCGGTCCCGGTGGTTCTGCAGATACCGTTGCGGCAGCTGCTCACAGCCTATTTCCTCGCCGGGGTACAGAATGCTGAGCCGTTCCACGAGGTTTTCCAGTTCCCTGACGTTGCCGGGTAACGGGTGGTTCATCAGTACCTGCAGGGCATCGGCATCGAAGCTGATGGGATCCTGCTGTGCGGGGGTTTTGCGCCTGACGAATTCCTGGACAAGCAGCGGAATGTCTTCGCGGCGTTCCCGCAGCGGCGGCAGTTCCACCGGGAACACGTTAAGACGATAAAACAGGTCCATGCGGAACCTGCCCTCATCAATACGCTTCTCCAGGTCCTGGTGCGTGGCGGCGATGAGTCTGACGTCGCTTTTGATTGTCCGGCTGCCGCCGACCCGCTCAAAGGTCCGTTCCTGGATCACCCGCAGCAGCTTTACCTGCATATTCAGCGGCATGTCGCCGATCTCGTCCAGGAACAGGGTTCCTCCCCGGGCCAGTTCGAAGCGTCCGGCGCGGGCCTGAAATGCACCGGTAAAGGCACCTTTTTCGTGGCCAAACAGCTCGGACTCGAGCAGTTCCGGGGGAATTGCGCCGCAGTTGACCGCCACGAACGGCTGGTCCGCACGCAGGGACAGGTTATGAATGGACCTGGCTACCACTTCTTTACCGGTGCCGGACTCGCCGGAGAGCAGGACACTGGCCTCGGTGGGGGCAACCTGCTGAATGAGTCGCCTGATGGTTCTTATACTGGGGCTGGATCCGGTAATCGTCATGCCGCCATTCGCCTTGACACGTCTCTGCAGTTGTTTCAGCCGCGCCTGCCTCAGCACCTCGATGACGTCGTTATAGCGGACAGGGAGACGAATACTGCCGTCGCACTTCAGGTTATCCGATGCGCTACCGAATAAATCCTGATCGTTTTTCAACAGGTACACCGGCAGGGACGGTGCGAGCTCAGCCAGGCTGTCGACAGCCGATTTTTCCTCGTCACTGTCGCTCAGCGCGATCAGTGCCATCAGGGCGTTTTCTGTCCGATTCAGACCAGACGATCCAGGGTTTACCAGCGATTCCCCGGTAAAGTGGCAGACTTCATGACCCAGGGACTCCAGCACTGTCGCTGTTTTCGACCCGACGGTTTCAAGTTCTGTCACCAATACAACTACATCAGCCATTGCCAGACCTTTACGTTTCGCTGAATCGAATTTCGGTTTTCGCCTGGCTGTTGTTCTCCTCAGGCGCCCCGTCACTTCCAACCGGCAGGGTTACGGCAGGCGGGGATCTGCCGTACTGCGATGGTTAGAAAGGACATCGTCAGATCAGGGAGAAACCTTAGTAAAGAAGCGGGTTTCATCGGTCAATTACCGGGGATTAATGTCATTCTGGTGGGTTGCCATTCAAGGCCCGGGAAGTATCCAGTGTGCCGCCCGCTCCGTGTTCATTGTCGGAGTCGATGCCCATTGGCTGATTGGTTCAGTGCCGCTTACTGGATCCACCTGGTGGCGCGACAGCGCTGGCATAGAAATTGCTCCATACACCACGGGCCGGTTGTCGTTTCATCTTCGAGTAGTGTGGTGTGCGGCGTAACCCCGGATTATCACTAAGCTTTTGCGTAAAGATCATGGGACACACTGAACAGCCAGTTGCCTGGGAAAATGACACTGTCGAAAAACCGACAGTGGTGACCGCTGGTCCCCGGGCGACAGTCAGCGGGTGCGGTTCATGAGTCCCAGGGCCGCTCAAAGAAGGCGACCCGGCGCTAGTGGTTCGGCAAAGGCTGCCCGGTTTCTCATGGTCATGGGCGAAGCGGGAGCTGCCAGTATTCTCAAGCACCTGACTTCTGACGAAGTGCAGAAAATAGGCGTGGAAATGGCCCGGATGAAGGAAATGTCCACGGAGGACGTGAATCAGATCCTGACCAGTTTTCTCAACGACTACGAAAAAGACGGTTCCATTCGTATCGTGGCCGACGAATACACCCGCAGCGTACTGGAAAAAGCCCTTGGCCCGGAAGCAGCCCGGGAGGCCCTGGACAAGATAATGCTGGGTGGCAATACCAAGGGGCTGGATTCCCTGAAATGGATGGAGCCGCAACTGGTTGCCGGCATTATTCAGAACGAGCACCCCCAGATCCAGGCCATCGTTATTTCCTACCTGGGCCCGGAGCTTTCCGGCGAGGTGCTGGCTTACATGCCGGAGAGTTCCGTGGTGGAGCTGATGATCCGCATGGCGGAAATCGACACGGTAGACCCTACCGCGCTCCAGGAGCTGAATAACTCTCTGGAAAAACAGGTGGAGGGTGTAGTCAGGAAACAGGGTTCCACGGTGGGTGGCGTCAAGAACGTCGCGGATATTTTCAATTCCCTGGAGAAATCCTTTGAAGAAAGCCTGATGGAGAAAATTACTGAAGCCAACGAAGAGCTGGCTACCGCGATCCAGGAGCAGATGTTCGTGTTTGACGATCTCAAGGTCATTCCAGATCGTGATTTTCAGGCGCTGCTGCGGGAGGTATCCACCGACAAGCTGGCCATGGCATTGAAAGGAGCGGATGACACCATCCTGCAGAAGGTATTGAAGAACATGTCCTCCCGGGCGGCGGATATCTTCAAGGAAGACATGGAAGAACTGGGCCCGGTCAAGATCGTCGACGTGGAAGCCGCACAGAAAGAGGTTCTCGGCGCTGCCAGGAAGCTCGCCGACGACGGCAAGATTGAACTGAAGGAAGACGCGGCATCAATGGTTGGGTAGGGGGCTGAAGAGTACACATGAGTGATCTGCTGTCAGAAAACGAAATCGACGCGTTGATGAACGGAGTGGCTGACCGCCCCGGCGGGCAGCCCGGAGGCATCGACGAGTCGGACTATCAGCTGTATGACCTGACCAGCGGAATGCACCGTGTTCAGGGCTGGACGCAGTATGTCGAGATCGTCGATGACCGGATCAAGACGGGATTGGGCTCCCGCTTTCTCGGCCTGCTGCATAAGAGCGTCGAAATCAAGCGCAGTGACATCAAGATCGCCAAGTACGAGGATTATGCCAGCACGCTGAGCCTGCCAACGGCAATCAATTGTTTTTCCCTGTCAGGTGTGATCGGGATATCGGCGATTGTCCTGGACTCAGACCTGGTATCGGCGCTGGTCAATGTTTTTTTCGGCGGGGGAAACCGCCCCACACCTATTTCCGGCCGGGAGTTCAGTCACACCGAACAGCGGTTGATCAACATGATCGTGGGTACTATTGCTGAGGTAATCCAGGAAAGCTTCAAGGATTTCACCGACAGCGAAATCACCATGGTGGATACGGAAATGAACCCGGCGCATTTTTCCGTTTATACCGATACCGACGTGTTGATGATACGACCGTTCCATATCGAGTTTTCGGGTATGGGTGGCATGATTCAACTGATCATGCCTGCCTCTGTTGTCGATTCGCTGTTCAAGCAGAAGAAATCCCGCCTGGCATCATTGGGTATCTCCAGCGCCAGCGCCTTGTCCACCATGGCGCGGGAATTCATTGTCGATGTAACCGGTGAGCTCAAGGGAGCGAACCTCACACTCAAGGAAGTGCTGGAATTGAGTGACGGAGATGTGCTCCCCATCGAAGCTCCTGATCGGATGGACCTGAAAGTTAACGGGGTCCCCAAGTTCAAGGTCCGGATGGGTGAGGTCAATGGCCGTATCGGGCTGGAAATACAACATCACGGCCGCCGTGGCGGAGGTTCCAGATGAGCGAGAAAAATGCAACCGGTAGCCAGGACGCGGCAGTACTGGCGCAGGCGTTTCCACAGCTGGATGGTGCGGGCAGTGACGCCGGGGGGCAGCCCCGGGCAGGAACTGCCGGTCATCTTCAGGCAGTGCCGTCTCCGGCCGGAAAGCCGGGTGAGGCCAAGGTTCCTGTTCCGGTGTCCGGTTCGGCGCCCATGCAGAAACTGTCATGGTTTGGCGATATCCCGGTAACGCTGGTGTTCGAAGTAGGGCGTCAGGATGTCACTGTGCAGCAATTGATGACGCTGAACCGGGGCTCGATCCTGCAGCTGCAGGATGTGTTCGTCGATTCCATCGATGTCAAGGTCGGTGACAGAAAAATAGCAAGTGCGGAAGCTGTCAGTCTTAAAAAACGCGTTGGCGTGCGCATCAGTGAAATTGCCGTGCCATCTGACCTGGAGTCCCGTTGAGCCATGATTGTCCACCGGAACATCGCTGTGCTCAGCAGCAGGCCACTGGGCTGGACCCTGCTGCTCTGCCTGCAGCTTGTTGGATTGCCGGGAGGGCAATTGCTGGCTGCTGAACAGCAGGAACCGCCGGGCCGGCCGGATGCCCTGGTCAGTCCGGAAAGCATGATCCAGATGTTTATTGCCCTGCTGGTTGTTGTCGCCCTGATAGTGGGCCTTTCCATTGTAGTCAGGCGCTTGAGTCTTATACCTGGCGCCTCTTCCGGTGTAGTCAGAATAGTAGGTGGCCTGGCGCTGAACAACAAGGATCGCCTGTTGCTTATTCAGGTAGGGGACGAACAGATATTGATCAGCGCGAGCCCCGGGCGGATTGGCAAGATTCACGATCTGCACGAGCCGATTGACCCGACCAGGTATGGACAATCCGCCAGGCCGGACGGTAAATCCTTCAATAACCTGTTGTCCCAGATGCTGAATAAATCGAAATGAAAAGAAGACCTGCCGGTATATTGATCCTGATATTGTCGCTAGGCGTCGTGGTGCTTCCCCGCATGGCCCTGGCTGCCACGCCGGATCTGACCCTGGTGACTTCCCAGGCCAACGCCGATGGCGGAATGACCTACAGTGTCAGCCTGCAGATCCTGATGTTCATGACGGTGCTGACCCTGTTACCGGCAGCCCTGATGGCAATGACGTCGTTTACGCGAATCATCGTGGTATTGGCCATTCTGCGACAGGCCCTGGGCCTGATGCAGACTCCGTCCAACCAGATCATTATCGGCCTGTCCCTGTTCATCACCTTTTTTATCATGAGTCCCATTTTCACCGCGGCCTATGAGAATGGTGTTGCTCCTTACATGGAAGAAACCCTGGGCTTCGATGCGGCGCTGGATGAAACAACCGGGCCGTTCCACCAGTTCATGGCGAACCAGGTGAGGGAACAGGACCTCGCGCTGTTTGCTGAAATGGCCGGTTATCAGGAATTCGCCTCTATCGAGGAAGTGCCGTTTCGAGTCCTGGTTCCGGCGTATATAACCAGCGAATTGAAAACAGCGTTCCAGATTGGCTTTCTGATCTTCATCCCGTTCCTGGTGATAGACCTGGTGGTAGCCAGCATTCTCATGTCTATGGGCATGATGATGCTGTCGCCCATGCTGATATCGCTGCCATTCAAAATCATGCTGTTCGTCATGGTCGATGGCTGGACTCTGGTGGTGGGAACGCTGGCGTCAAGTTTCGCGGTTTTTTAGAAAGCGGGAGAATTTATGGATCAGGACATTGTTATAGAAGTTGGTCGTGATGCGCTGTTTCTCATCGTGGCGCTGGCCGGTCCGTTGCTTATTTCGGCACTGCTGGTCGGTCTGCTGGTGGGTGTATTCCAGGCCGCTACCCAGATCCAGGAACAGACCCTGAGCTTTATTCCCAAGCTTCTTGCCCTGGTAATCGCCCTGGTCGTGCTCGGACCCTGGCTGATGAATTACTGGGTTGTCTTTACCGAATCACTGTTTTATCGAATACCCGACCTGATCGGGTAATAGCCTGGCCGGCTTAACTGAAGGACGCTGTAGTGGAAATCTCGATAGATCAAGTCATGGCAATGGTGGGCGATTTTTTCTGGCCGTTCCTGCGGATCAGCGGATTGTTTGTGGCCGCTCCGATTTTTTCCGCCCGCGCGGTTCCGGTCCGGGTGCGCATCATTCTGGCCATGTTGATCACTTTCCTGGTGCAGCCCAATCTGCCTTTTCTCGAACCGGTGGATCCGCTATCCGCCCTTGGTATTCTGCTCGTCCTGCAGCAGCTTGGTATTGGCATCATCATGGGATTGATTCTGCAGATTGTCCTGGGTGCCCTGGTGATGGCCGGGCAGGCCACGGCCACGACTATGGGGCTGGGCTTTGCGTCTTCCGTCGACCCGCAGAACGGTGTGCAGGTAACCATGCTCGGTCAACTCTACCTGCTGCTGGGAACGCTGTACCTGCTGGCCGTGGACGGACACCTGCTGTTGATCGATGTCCTGGTACAGAGTTTTGTTTATATTCCCATCGGCTCCCCATTCAATGCCGTGGAAATCTTCGCAGACCTTGCACTGTTCAGCGCAGAACTGTTCGTGACCGCGGTGCTTATTTCCCTGCCGGTTATCGTGGGCGTGCTGTTGGTCAACCTGGCGTTTGGCGTGGTTACCCGTGCCGCGCCGCAACTCAATATCTTTGCAGTAGGCTTTCCGGCCACCATGCTGGCCGGATTTATCCTGATTCTGTTCAGTATCCCCGTGCTGTTTCCGGCGCTGGAAGACTTTTTCGCGTTGGGCTTCAACTTTATGCGAACCATGGTGAACTGAAGGTACTTTAATGGCGGAATCACAGTCACAGGCACAGGAACGTACCGAACAGGCGACGCCGAAGCGTCTACAGGATGCCCGTAAAAAGGGTCAGGTACCCCGGTCCAAAGAGCTGAATACGGTCATGTCGCTGCTTGGTGCCGGGTTCGGGATGCTGTTTTTCGGACGGCAGATAGTCGCTGACATAAACTGGCTGATGGTGGAAAACCTCAGCTTTGAGCGCGACGCGGCGTTCAGTGAAGCGCTGGTTTCGCTACGTCTTGAGGAGACGACTATCGCTTCGATATACATGTTGCTGCCGCTGCTGGGGATGTTGACCGCGGTTACCGTGCTGAGCCCGCTGTCACTGGGTGGCTGGGTTTTCAATGCGTCGCTGGTGGCACCCAAGATGGAACGCATCAGTCCGATCAAGGGGCTTGGCCGACTGTTTTCGCCAAGGTCGCTGATGGAACTGGTCAAGGCCATCGGCAAATTCGTCCTGGTTTCCGCCACCACCTGCCTGGTTCTCTACGTGGTGCTTGATCGGATTCTCGGGCTCTCGCTGCAACCCCTGGGGGCAGCCCTGAGCAGTGCCGGTTCTCTGGCTATCTGGTGCCTGCTGGGGTTCAGCTCCGTTCTGGTGCTGGTGGCCGCCATCGATGTGCCGTTTCAGCTCTGGCAACATCGACGTCAGCTGCGCATGACCAAGCAGGAGGTCAAGGACGAACTGAAAGAGACTGAAGGCAGGCCGGAAGTCAGGTCGGCCATTCGGGAAAAGCAGCAGCAGATTGCGCGACAGCGAATGATGACCGAAGTACCGGACGCCGACGTGGTGATTACCAACCCGACTCACTATGCCGTTGCGCTGAAATACGATCAGTTCAGCAGCGGTGCTCCCAGGGTGGTTGCCAAGGGCAAAAACCTGGTAGCCGCACGGATCAGGGAAATCGCCGAACAGAACGGTGTTGTGCTGTTCTCCTCGCCGCCCCTGGCACGTGCCCTGTTTTTCTCCACCGAGTTGAATCAGGAGATACCCCGAAACCTGTTCCTGGCCGTGGCCCAGGTGATGGCCTACGTGTTCCAGCTTCGCCAGGCGGGACGCAACAGCAGTGAACGACCCAGGCCACCCCGGAATATTCCTGTTCCGGAAGAATACACAACCGGACAGCCAGGGAGATCTGACTGATGGCTAACTCCAGCCTGGTATCACAGAACGCTTTTCTGGGCATAGACTGGCGCCTCATCGGACTCGGCGCGCCGCTGCTTGTGGTGCTGCTGCTGGCGATGATGATACTGCCGCTGCCACCGTTTCTGCTGGACTTTCTGTTTACCTTCAATATCGCACTATCGCTGATAATCCTGCTGGTGGCGGTCTACATTCACCGGCCGCTGGAGTTCGGTGTTTTCCCCAGTGTGCTGTTGATAATGACACTGTTGCGCCTTGCCCTGAATATTGCCTCCACACGGGTGGTACTGATTGAAGGGCACAATGGTACGGCGGCCGCGGGTCGCGTTATCGAGGCTTTCGGTGACTTTGTTGTCGGTGGCAACTATGCCGTGGGGCTGGTGGTCTTTGCCATCCTGGTGATCATCAATTTTGTCGTGGTGACCAAGGGTGCCGGTCGCATATCCGAAGTGACCGCCAGGTTCACCCTGGATGCCATGCCCGGCAAGCAGATGGCCATCGACGCCGATCTTAACTCCGGCCTGATCGAGCAGGACGTAGCCCGCCAGCGGCGCGAGGAAATCGCCAGGGAATCCAGCTTTTACGGGGCCATGGACGGTGCCAGCAAGTTTGTCCGCGGAGACGCCATCGCCGGAATCCTGATCCTGTTTATCAATATTCTGGGCGGGTTCACCATCGGTGTGCTGCAACATGGGCTCTCGGCGAGTCAGGCCGCCACCAATTACACGCTGCTGACAATCGGTGATGGCCTGGTCGCACAGATTCCGTCACTGCTCATTTCGGTCGCTGCAGCCCTGATCGTAACGCGGGTGGGATCGTCTTCCGACATGGGTCGGCAGGTACTGGACCAGGTATTCGAAAGTCCCAAGGTATTCTTTGTCACCGGTGGCGTGATCGGCCTGCTGGGCGCGGTACCCGGCATGCCCAATCTGATTTTCATTACCATGAGTGCGGCGCTGGTGGGCATCGGGCTGGCGATATCCCGACGCTCGGAACAGGAAGAAGAGGAAAAACGGGAGCAGGTCGAGGCCGAAGAGGAGCAGGCACCGAAAGACCTGGAATGGGATGATGTGCTGGGGGTTGACATAATCGGACTCGAAGTGGGTTACAAGCTGATTTCCCTGGTGGATAAAAAACAGGGCGGGGAACTGCTGGACCGGATCAAGGCCGTGCGCAAGAGAATTTCCCAGGACATGGGCTTCCTGGTGCAGCCGGTGCATATCCGGGACAATCTCAGCCTGGCTCCCAATGCCTACCGCATCACCTTGCTGGATGTTCCTGAAAGCGATGGCGAGGTTCATCCAGGCATGGAAATGGCGATCAATCCGGGACAGACTTTTGGTGACCTGGACGGCATTGCCGGCAAGGATCCGGCATTCAACCTGGACACGGTCTGGATCGATGCGGCGCAGAAAGAGGATGCGCAGGCAAAAGGCTATACGGTCGTTGACAGCAGCACCGTGATCGCCACCCACCTCAGTCACACCATCAAAACCCACTCTCATAAACTGCTGGGTTATGACGAAGTGCAGAAACTCCTCGATTCCCTGGCCAGGAGTGCACCGAAGCTGGTTGAAAGCCTGGTGCCCGATACGCTTAGCCTGGGTGTGGTGCTCAGGGTTCTGCAGAATCTCCTGGAAGAGGGAGTGCCTATACGGGATCTACGCACCATCGTTGAAACCCTGGCCGAGCACGGTGCCGTCAACCAGAACCCGGATATTCTTACCGCGGCGGTACGCATCGCCCTTGGGCGCACGATCTGTCAGCAGATTGTTGGCATGGAGCAGGAGATCAAGGTGGTGAGTCTGAGTGCGGAATTCGAAAAAATCATCCGCGACTCCACGGCCGCCGATCGTCCGGGCAGTGTCGGCGGACTGGAGCCCGGTCTTGCCGAAAGGCTGTTGAAGGAAGTCCAGTCGCTGAGCCAGCAGGTGGAAGCCGCTGGTCAGATTCCGGTACTCCTGGTTTCAGATCAGATACGCATGTGGCTGGCACGATTTGTCAAGTCATCAATGCCGCGCCTGAAAGTGCTGGCTTACAGCGAAGTAGCTGGAAACAGGCAGATCAAGGTTATGTCGACGGTCGGGCAGGCGCAGTCTCATGCTGCCTGAATTTAGTGAAATCAAACCTCATAGCTATCAATTGATCAGAGAATCCTTAAAAATTACCGGAGCAGGCAATGAAAGTTAAGCGATACCAGGCAGACAACATGAGGCAGGCCATGGCCCAGGTCCGCGAGGAACTCGGCGAGGATGCGGTATTGATATCCAACAAGCGCGTCAACGGTAAAGTGGAGGTTCTTGCCGCCAGTGGTTACGAGCTTGAGCAGTTGCAGCACAAGGTCAACAAGGCGACTGTGTCTGCCCCCACCGAGCCATCCCGACCCGCGGATACCCGACCTGCGGCACGTGGGAGCAGTGAGAGGAACCTGCCATTCGAAATGCTCGCTGACCTGGAGCGGGAAAAGGAGTTGAGCAAGCAAAGGGACCAGCAGCAACAGGCAGAAATCCACAGCCAGTCCCAATCCCTCCGGGAAATGCAGGAGGAACTCGGCCGCCTGCGTAAGATGTTTGAAGGGGAGATGGAGCAGCTGATGTGGCGCGAATCCCGGGACCGGCAGCCCAATCGTGTAGCGCTGCTATCCAGGCTGGAAATGATCGGTATCAATCATGACCTGGCGGTCAAGCTGGTGGAGAAGGTATTACCCTGTGATGATCTGAACCTGGGATGGCAGCGAGTGATCAGAACGTTACTCAAGGCATTGAAAAAGCCGGCACCGGATCCCCTGGAAGACGGCGGCATAATCGCCATGATCGGCTCTACCGGCGTGGGCAAGACCACGACGGCGGTCAAGCTGGCTGCGCGCTATGCTGAGATTCACGGCAGAAACCAGGTAGCGCTGGTCACCACTGACGACTTCAGACCGGGTCAGAGAGAACAGCTGTTGTCCCTGGGTGGTTCACTGGGCCTGTCGGTGCAGGTCGCCGCGAGCCAACAGGAAATGCAGCAGGCACTGGACAGCTACAGTGAGCGCAAGCTGGTGATAATCGATACGGCGGGCGTCAACCAGCGCCGCAAGGATTTTGAAAAGCAGTTTGCCACGGTGTTAGCAGGCGATCGTCCGGTTATCCCCTTCCTGGTGCTGAGTGCCACGGTCCAGGAGTCCGTGCTCAACGATACCATACGGGCCTTTACGCGCCTGGAACCGGCGGCGGCAATTATCACCAAGACGGACGAAAACGCATCCATCGGCGCGGTTTTATCCGCGCTGATCCGGTACCGACTGCCGGTCTCCTATGTCGCCACCGGCCAGGGAATTCCGGACGACCTTAAACAGGCGGGGAATGAATTTTTCACCGGCAAAATCAAACAGTCCTACCGGCAGGCAGTGGCTCAGATGAGCAGGCGGCGCAGCGCCACTGCCTGAGTAAAACCGCGTAGGGAAGTACCTGGACGAAGGTCTGTCAGAACCAGACCGAACCCTAAAGGAAAAGTACGATGAAAAATGTTAAACCGGTGAGAACAATTGCCGTGTCTGGCGGAAAAGGCGGTGTCGGTAAAACCTGTGTCGCCCTGAACGTGGCCCTGGAAATGGCGAAAAGCGGCAGGTCCGTGTTACTTATGGATGCCGACCTGGGCATGGCCAACGTGGATATCATGCTGAACCTGAAGCCGCGCCGGGATATTTCTCATGTCATTGCCGGGCAGAGTCGGCTTGAAGACATTATCATCCAGGGACCCGGTGGGTTGCATATTGTGCCGGCGGCCTCGGGACTGGGACACATGGCACAACTTTCCACCCTGGAGCAGGCGGCATTGATCAGGGCATTCAGTCACCTGGAGCACAGCTATGATGTGCTGATCGTGGACACGGCGGCAGGCATTGCACCCGGAGTCCTCAGTTTTTCCAAGGCCGCCCAGGAAATCGTCGTGGTGGTCTGCGACGATCCTGCCTCCCTGGCTGATGCCTATGCACTGATCAAGGTGCTCAGCCAGGAACATGGCGTGACCAGGTTCCAGGTTCTGGCCAACATGGTGAAAACCGCGGATCTTGGTAAAGCCCTGTATTCGCGGCTTGTAGACGTTACCGACCTCTACCTGAACGTGTCCCTGGGCTACCTGGGCTGCGTCCCCATGGACGAAAATTTGCGATTGGCGGTCAAGTCCAGGGCTGCAGTCACCGATAAGTATCCGTATAGTGTTTCGAGTCTGGCGTTTCAGCAGATTGCGAAGAGGCTCACTGACCTGCCGGAGAGATTGGGAACCAGCGGGTATGTGGAGTTTTTTGTTGAAAAAGCGTTGGCCAGTCAAACTGCGCAACGGGTGTAATCGAGGGATTGGATGAATATCGGTATACAGAGCCGGGAATTGGACGAGATGTACTCCAAAGACCAGTTGTTTGAGGACAACATCTCCCTGGTGACGACTATCGCCCATCATATCGGCGCCAGACTGCCGGCGGGCAAGAGCGTGGATGACCTGATCCAGGTGGGACTGATTGGCCTGCTGGAGGCAGTGCGATCCTACGAACCGAAACCCGGAGTCGATTTTCGTGCCTACGCCAGTATCCGGATCCGTGGTGCCATCATCGATGAATTGCGCAGGGAAACCTGGGTGCCGCGATCGGTACAGCAGAAATCCCGACAGGTTTCCCAGGCGATCCAGGATGTCGAGAACCGACTTGGTCGCACGGCAACGGACAAGGAAATCGCCCGGGAACTGAACATTTCCCTGGAGGAATACGGTGATTTGCTGGAGGAAGTGGCCAGTTGCACCCTGTTCAGCCTGGATGACGAAAATTCCCTGTCACATCCGGTTTCCGACGAAGATGAAGTCATCGACAAGATTCATTACGATGCCCTCAAATCCAGGCTGGCAGAGTTCATCGGCGAATTGCCCGAACAGGAAAAGCTGGTGGTGGCACTGTACTATGACTACGGACTGAATCTGCGGGAAATCGGTGAAGTTCTGAACGTCAGTGAATCCAGGACCTGCCAGGTACACAGTCAGGCCATGACCCGG
>Ga0070727_10000460_pt1 | contig 49462 bp, 41 predicted proteins | sample tdAd472_FD_66722 | JGI IMG/M metagenome (GOLD analysis project Ga0070727, IMG submission 66722) | Marine sediment microbial communities from the Atlantic coast under amendment with organic carbon and nitrate - tdAd47.2 | ecosystem: Environmental > Aquatic > Marine > Coastal > Sediment | place... | reverse complement strand
TTTTTCAGTGGTGGACTGTTACTGGCGACAGTGATGATACTGCAATTGTGGCGATGGTCAGACCGCCATGCAGACCGGGCCCTTGGCAGCAGGCTTGGCAAATTGCAGCCGGTCAGACCAGGTCGCTTCGACAGCCAGTCGGTGACGGACCTGCCGGATGCGGCGAGACGGTATTTTCAATTCTGTATTCAGCCAGGTGCACCACTTTATACCGTGGCCAGGATCTCCATGGAGGGGAAATTCGCCCTGGGTGACAGGGAGAAACCCGGCTACCTTGACATGACCGCGGAGCAGACCCTCGCTGCGCCCCATGGGTTTATCTGGGGGATGCGCGCGGCAAAGGGCTGGATGCACCTTTCCGGTTCGGACTCTCAGTCCTGGACCCGGTTCTGGCTGGCGGGGATCCTTCCTATAGCCCGCCAGGGTGGCCAGGCTGACCACCGACGCTCTGCATTCGGTCGTTACGTGGCCGAGGCGGCCATCTGGACACCGGCGGCCCTGCTGCCTGCTGACGGAGTCACCTGGGAAGGCATCGACATGCACACGGCGCGGGTCACCGTGACTTACCGGGATTTAAGTCAGCAGGTGGACATTCATGTTGACGACGACGGCCGGCCTGCCTATGTCAGTTTCCAGCGCTGGAGCAATGCCAATCCGGAAAAGCAGTTCAGGTTGCAGCCATTCGGCGCGTACCCGTCTGAATTCAAGGAATTCCAGAGCTTTACCCTGCCCACCCACGTGGAAGCAGGAAACCACTTTGGTACCGAATCCTATTTCCCCTTTTTCATTGTCGACGTAACCAGGCTGGAGTTTCCCCTGGGCAATGCCAACGATCAATCCGCGTAACACCCAGGGAAGCTCTGATAAGGCATTAATCAGAGGTTCCTTAAACGGAGACACCACCAAAAACTGCAACCTGGCTCCCTGGGCATTGCTGGCGCCACAACAGTGCTTTCTGCATGCTGGATTGTGGCCGACGACCCGCTTTAGTGCAGGCTGATTTCGTAGTCGCGTGAAAACCCGCGAATCCTGGTGTCGAAACGCTGGCACGGCAGTTGCTTCCCAATTACTTTTAAGGAACCTCTGACTAATTAATCAGAGGTTCCTTAAGTTGTGGTTCCGCAATCGGGATGCAGGCTGTTCCGGATACCTGACCACGATATTCTGTTTTCCCTATCTGCCTGTCAGCCTGCCAGGCAGGCGAGATCACGCTGATGGCCAGACTACTTCGAGGACTGCGAACTTTCTGTCTTGCAGCCCGCCACCTCAGTTTCAAGAAAGCTGCGGATGAACTGTGTCTCACCGCCAGTGCGGTAAGTCATCAAATCAGTGACCTGGAAGCGGACCTTGGCGTCAGGCTATTCCAGCGCCACACGCGTTCCATTTCGCTGACCGACAAGGGCAGGGAACTTTTCGAGGACATCGAACCTCATCTCATGGCCGTGGAAGAAGCAACCCGGCGGGTCAGGAAAAATGCTGCCCGTGTACCGTTACTGGTACAGATGCCGGAGTTCTTTACCAGTGAACTGCTGATGCCCATCATCAGTAACTTTTCCGACCTTTATCAGGACATCGATCTGCGAATCGAATCGATGGACACAGACGGGCCCATGAATCCCGCGGCAGATATCAATATCGTCCTGTCCCGACACCGGCCCGCCATGTCCAGGGTGGAAAGGCTTTTTCCAATTCGCTACATCCCGGCATGCAGCCGGACATTGTACGAAGATTGGCAAAAGAAGGGGTTCAGCGGTATTGATGCCATTAACGTTGCCACCATCCTGCTGCACAAGGCCCGGCCGCATGCCTGGACGCGATGGGCGCGTCATGCCGGGATAAGCAACATGGAGCCAAAGCAGATTATCTACGTGGACAGCATGTTTGCATTGGCCCGGGCAGCGCAGCAAAGCGCCGGTATTGCCCTCATCCCCATGCCGGTTAGCAAGGCCTGGTTCGATTCAGGCGAACTGGTATCCCTGCATGATTCGGTACTGGTCACGGAGGACTGTTACTGGATGGCATTGAACGACGACAGCCGTAATAAAAACGCGGCGGATACTTTCTGGAAGTGGATTGCGAAAAGATTGCAGCAAAGGATTGGCGACAGGGATGAACTGACTTCAACTGTCGCCTGATGAATCATACTTTGTCGAACACGAAATCGATACTTACTATGTGAATCAAACAGCGAAAGTAATGGAACGCAACAACATTTCTGATCACTTTAGAGGTATCCAGATGAAACACTTAAGCAAAGGAAAAATGGTAACAGCCTGTGTAGGGCTTTGTACCCTGTTTATGGCTGGCGCGGCATCGGCTGAATACCGCGTAACCGCTTTCGGGCAATCCGCGGGATTCAAGGCCATCCTGGCTGGCGACATCGACTCGGCATCCGCAGTTCTCGGCAGGCGCGACCTGTCTGAACTGGATTTTGTCGAGGCCAATAACCTGTGTGTTACCCAGATCCTGTCAAAACACTATGAGGCGGCCGTGGCCACGTGTTCGATAGCCCTGGACGAAGTTGAGTCCGACCTGTCCATTGGCGTGATGACGGAAAGAACTGCCAAGGCGTCGATTATTTCCAACCTGGCAGTGGCGCTGGCGCAGACCGGTGATTTCACGGCTGCCGGTGCGGCACTGGAAAAAGCCCTGTCACTCAATTCCCTGGATCGGAATGCACTGGTCAATTATGACCTGGTCAGCGCCAGGATTCCCGACACGGAACTGGTACAGGGGTTGTGAACCCACCTTTTCAACAGCCTGTTTGTTAGCACCGTCTAAATTTCGTCCGGACTTTCTCCCTTCGATCCGGGCGGTTTAGCCCAGGCGACTGTGGTTTGCCGGGAATTCACCAATGTGTTCATTGGCGAATTTCCGGCTTCTTTTTGCCACTGACCTGTGTGCCGCCTGCTCATGTCGGGTGCGTGAATCCTGTCTACCCGGCACATCAATCATGGGCAGCACCCGTCATAAAATGCCCTGGTACAGCGCGGCTGCGGGACTTATCGCGGCTGCTGGTCCTCGGTCTCGAACGCTTTGATCTGCTGGATAATTTCACCCACCAGTTCGTTGGGAATGGGAAATGTCAGGTGATATTGCGAAATTTTCCAGCCTGCTTCGGTATTGATGACCACACCCGACCCTCGCGCCGTCCCGTAGCTGGCGCTGTCCAGCACTTCGTCAAACCACGCCGTGTCACCGTCCGGCGTAAAATCGATATGCCTGTTCACTGCCCGGTAGATCCAGCCGCTGCGACTGCCGGCATAGGCGCGGAATTCCTCCCGGGTCCAGCGTTCACCGACATCAGTGCCAAGAAAGACGCTGTTTTCACTCATCAGGTCGAAGTAGGTATCCCAGTCCCCGACAGCTGCCGCCTGGTGATAGGCATCCAGCACATTTTCGATAGCTTCCGGCGCGTTTCCCGCTTGCGCCGCCACCTGGGTGTTGCCCATGCACAGAAGCATGGCGCCAAGTACACGTTTCAGTTTATGCCCGGGTCTGCTGCGGGTCATTTGAATCCTCCGATAAATTCTTCAGTGGCGTTGCGCGACCATCGGCCGCGGCAGGCTGGAACATTCTCACTTTGTTGCACGCTCGTTACTGATTTTTCAATCGTTGCTGTCTCCTGGTTACTGGCGGTTTACCCCGCGTTGGCCAGTGGCCCCGGACAGGTGGACGGCCTGGTGCCGCTGTTGAGCCAGACCTGCCGGTCAGTCGATATTGTCGGCAAAGCGGAACGTTGAGGGCGGGTCGGCCTGTATCAGGTGCTCTACAAAATAGTCCCAGCGTTTTTTCATGAAATAACGACTGTTACCGAAGCCGTGCCCGGCGTCCGGTATCAGCAACAGGTCGAAATCCTTCTCGGCGTCGATCAGTGCCTGTACCACCAGCAGGGTGTTGGACGGGTGTACATTGCTGTCCATCAGTCCGTGGGCCAGCAGCAGTTTTCCTTGCAGCCGCTCGGCCAGCAGCTGATTGGCCTGGCTGTCGTAGTTGGTGGATGCCGACGATTCATCTGTGCTGACTGCCACTGGATTGGTTTCCGGGTAGGTTTGCAGCAGGCCCTGCCACTTTTCACCCCAGTCATCCTCGTAGTTGCGGTTATCGTGGTTGCCGGCACTGGAAACGGCCACCTTGTAAAAATCAGGATAGCGGAGGATGCCCGCGGTAGAAGCAAAGCCGCCCCCGGAATGACCCCAGATGCCCACCCGTTGCAGATCCATCCACGGTCTCTGGGCCGCCAGCTGACGGATGGCGGTGATCTGGTCCGGCAGTCCGTTGTCGCCCATGTTGCCGTAGGTGGCATCGTGAAACGACTTGGAGCGACCCGGGGTTCCCATGGCATTTACTTCGACCACGATAAAGCCAAGCTCGGCGAGGGATTGTTTGTCACGCCTGGACGCCTGGAAGGACCAGCTGCCCACGCTGCCGGCCTGGGGACCCGGGTAAAGGTAGTTCAGAATCGGGTAGGACGCCGACTTGTCCAGGTTGGAAGGCTGGTAAATCAACCCGTACAGATCGGTCTGACGATCCCGGGCCTTGACCGTGAAGGGTTCCGGTGGCACCCAGCCGTGTGCTACCAGGGCGTCGATACTGGCAGTCCCCAGATCGGCGACCATGGCGCCGCTGCTATTCCTGACCACTGACCTTGGCGGCTGCACTGGAGTTGACCAGGTATCGAGGAAAAATTCACCGGAGTCTGACCAGTCGATGTCATGATGCCCGACTTCAGGGGTCAGGTTTACCAGTTCGCTGCCATCGAAATTGACGCGGTAAAGATAGTGAAAATAGGGGTTTCCGGGTTCGCGATTGGATCCGGTAAAAAACAGTTGCCGGCGGTCGGAATCAACCTGTTGTACCTGCAGCACGGTCCAGTTGCCGGCAGTTACCTGCTGCTTCACGGTGCCGGTATCAAGATCGTGCAGGGCGAGGTGTCCCCAATTGGTTTTTTCCGAAAACCACAGGAATTCGGAGCGCTCATCCAGCACACGCCAGTTAGCGGAACGGTAGCCGGATTCGTAATAGGTGTCTGCCGTTTCCGTAAAGACATCCCTCACTGTGCCGGTGTCCGGGTCGGCAAGTCGCAGCGTTGCGGACTTGTGGTCCCGGCTTGAAGAGACGAAAGCCAGTCGAGAACCGTCGTCGCTCCATTCGACGTCCAACAGAACGCCGCCGCGCCCGGCAATATGGTCGGTAGTGGTGGAGCGATGTGGGTCCGGTGGCATCTGCAGTTTCACGATTCGCGGTGACTCTTCCAGGTGGATGACTATTCGCTCGATCGTGAAAATAGCCTTGTCGCCGGGCAATGGATATTTCCAGGCGTCAAGTTCCGGGTGTCCCACTTCAGTGGAGTACAGGTACATCTCGCCGACCTGGCGGCCATCATGGCGGAATGTGGCAATCTTGTCGGAGTCCGGCGACCACAGCAGAACCGGTCTGTCCCGGCGGGTCCAGCCGGCGTTGTTGGTAGCGTAACCGTAGTGTTCTTCGCCGTCGAACGTCAGCTGTGTGCGTTCACCGGTATCGGTTTGCCGGATCCACAGGTTGTAATCCTCGATATAGGCAGCCAGGCTACCATCCGGCGACAGGAATTCGTCGCTATCGTTCTCGGCGATTTTCTCCAGGCTGTAGTCAGACAGGGTCAGTCGGTAGCGGGAGCTTTCAAAGGTAAAGCTTACAGTCTGTCGGGGTTCCATCAGTTCGATGGCCGTGAGTTCGAGATCCGCTGCCGGCGGCACTTCCATCCCGGTATCTTCCCGATTGGCCAGGGCAGTCGCAAGACGCTGGAGGTCAAACAGGGGGGCACTGTCGCCAGTCTCCGGATTCACCACGATATAGTCCAGCCCCGTGGGCGTCCGCTTGCGATACACAAGCCGGTCATCGTCCTGCCAGTAGCTGGCCAGGATCACATGATGAACCAGCTCGCTGGTATTGGGCCCCAGCAATTGTTCCGCGCGCTGGTAGTCCTCCAGGTCAACCGACGCAACGATGCCGGGAGAGTCCTGCTCATCCACCGCCGGCAGGCAACCGGAAATTCCGGTGGCTGCTGCCATGGCCAGGATCACTGCTGGCAACAGGGAGACTGTTTTCCTCGAGATAATCAGTATCATGACACCTGCGTCCCATGGTCTGCTGGTAAAGGGTTTCGCTCTGTATACCCGGGGTGGTGAATAGGTTGCCGGGCGATTGCCGCAAGTGTACCGTGGATTCCGTCATGACGGTACGGCCCCGGGGATCTGTACAACCAACGGCGCAGGAATACCGGCATGACACGACGAATTTTTCAGTGACAGGGTAGTGCGTAGCGGGTAATGTACTGCTGAATATTCACACATCGCTTTCAGCTTGGCCCGGTCAGACTGCGTCTGGCGGGAACCCGTCGACCTGAAACGTTGAGTTCAGCCGGGACGTTGAGCGGTGGCAGAGCACTTCCATACTTAATCAGAGGTTCCTTAATCAGAGGTTCCCTAACTGATCAGTGGTTCCATAAACAGCAGTTCCTGAACAAAGAGATATCCAGGTGAATTTCAGACTTTATTACCAGGCCCTGGCGCTGACGGCCCTGATGGCCGCTTTGCTCAACCAGGGCACATTGGCACAGCCGGTTTATGACGAGGCCATGATGACGGTGCCGGAGCGCACCGGCTATGCCCGTACGTCCACCCACCAGGAGGTTCTGGAGACTATTGACAACCTGGTGCAGGGCACGTCCCTGGTTCATCGGGAAACCATGCTGGTTACCCACGACGGGCGGGAAATCCCCCTGCTTGTCGTCGCCGACCCGCCCATAACTTCCCCTGCTGCCGCACGGGCCAGCGGCAAACCGGTAATCTATATTCAGGGGAATATCCACGGCGGCGAGGTGGAGGGCAAGGAGGCAATCCTGATCCTGTTGCGGGACATTCTTCATGGCGACCGGCGTCACCTGCTGGCCAACCAGATTATCGCCCTGGCACCGATTTACAATGCCGATGGCAACGATGCCATGACCGAGAACTCGCGGCCTAACCAGGAACTGAGTCCGGTTATGACCGGCCAGCGTTTCAGCCATGGCTACGACCTGAACCGCGATGGTATGGCGGTGGAGACCCCGGAGACCCGGGGGCTTTACCGCAATGTACTGCAACGCTGGGACCCACAGCTGTTCGTGGACATGCACACCACCAATGGAACCTGGCACGGTTACGCATTGACCTACGCGCCTTCCTACCACAGCGCAGGTGACCCGGCTACAACCGACTACACCATGAACGTGTTGCTGCCGGCAGTTACCCGGGCGGTAAAACAGAAGTACGATCTGGATTTTTTCCTGTTTGGTGACTTTTCCCTGGACACCTGGCCACCGACAGAATTCCGCACCTTCCATCACGCGCCGCGCTACCTGACCAATATGATGGGCCTGAGAAACCGCATGGCCATCCTCAGCGAGACGTTTTCCCACGACCGGTTTTACCAGCGCATTCACTCCGCCAACGTGTTCATCGAGGAAATTCTTGAATTCAGCAATGAAAACGCGGCGACCATCCAGCGTATCAACCGGGAGGCGGACGCCAGAACCGTGACCAGGATCCGGCAGCAGGGTGGGCGGGTCCGCAACGGTGTGGCCTTTGACATGGTGCCCCTGTCCGAGCCGGTGTCGATCCGGTCCTACAACCATATTCCCTATCGTACGGCCAGCGGTGAGATCCAGTACGCCCGCAGCGCCGAGCTGATCACTATCGAGGGCGTCGCCAATTACCAGCAGTTTCGCCCGCTTCGCAGCGCCGTCATGCCCCGGGCCTACCTGATCCCGGCTGAGCTGACGGCGGTAATTGAAAAACTGACACAGCATGGAATCGCCGTGACACGGCTGTCGGCACCGGAGACCCTGGCGGTTGAGGCATTTTCCATCGCCTCAAGGGAGACCCAGTCCTATGTCCAGAACGGGCATCGGAACACCAGGCTTAGTGGTGCCTACCAGCCCATGGAACGTTCGTTCAATGCCGGTGACTACCGGGTCTCCCTCGAGACCCCGCTTGCCAACCTGATTTTTTACCTGCTTGAACCCGAGGCTGACGACGGACTGGCCTACTGGAATTATTTCGATCAGTACCTTGCCGAGCTGGAAGAAAACGGCGAACCGCTGGTCTACCCGGTTTTCAAGGTGATGAATTGAGTGGTCCGACGTCGACTTCCGGGTTCCCGCAGAATCGATCAGCGGTGTCCGCAATTCGAAGAATGGTTGTTGACGGGGCATTAATTCTGGTCTGACCTGCGTTAAACTACGTAACTCCATCGGGCAGTACTGCATTGAGCAGTACTGAGTTTTACTGAACTCTACTGACTCTCCTTGCCGGTATCAATCCAGGACACCACCTTGCGTATTCCAGTTCCAGTCCGCCAGCTGTTTACCCTGCTGGCCTTTGCCGGTCTGTTCGTGGCCCTGACCCTGCCTAACCGGGTTGCCTGGATTACCCGGGAGGCCTTCATTTTCTTTCCCCTGGAATTCATGGTCATCGGCCTGTTACTGCTGGTGCCCGGGCGACTGGGCAATGGCCTGCGCGTTGTGCTGGCGGTCCTCCTCGGCCTCAGTCTGCTGCTGCGCGGCGCCGACCTGGCATCCCACGAAATTTTTGCGCGTCCCTTCGACCTGGTTTTCGACAGTCACCTGCTGGCCGATGGCAGTCGCCTGCTGACTGGCGCCCTGGGCAGCTGGGCCGCCTTGGGTATCGGCCTGGTGCTGGCGCTGGTCAGCGCACTGCTGGGCTGGCTGGCGTTTTTCCTGCTGGGGCGGATTCAGGATGTCCTGCGGAGCAGGGCGAAAGTGGCCGGGATCGGGTTGCTGTCGTTATTGCTGGCCTGGACTGCACTACAGCAGGCCGGCTGGTCCCGAACCGGTCACTTCGCCTGGGATCAACTGGTCATTCACGGCCGGGATACCCTGGAAAGTATTCGTGATATTCGGGAGTTTGCGGAAACCGTCAGCCAGGATGAATGGGTGAACCGGTCCAGCGAGGCGCTGTTTGACCAGCTGCGGGGCAAGGACGTATTCGTGGTATTCGCCGAGTCCTACGGGCGGGTGCTGCTGGACCGGGAGCCGTTCGCAGCCTCGGTGTCCGCCACGCTGCTGCAGGCCCAGCAGATGCTGGAAGCCGAGGGGGTGCAGATGCGCAGCGCCTTCCTGACGTCTCCCACCGTGGGTGGCCTGAGCTGGCTGGCCCATGCTTCGGTGCTGTCCGGTGCCTGGATCGACAGTGAAACCCGCTACGAGAGCCTGGTTCTGAGCGAGCGGGTTACGCTGAATCAGCTGTTCCGGGAGGCGGGCTGGCGAACCGTGGCCGCCATGCCCGCCATCACCCTGGCCTGGCCCGAGGGTCAGTATTATGGGTACGACCAGATTTACGACGCCCACAATTTCGGCTATGCCGGATTGCCCTTCAATTGGGTAACCATGCCGGATCAGTACGTACTGGCTACGCTGCAAAAGCGTGAACGGGATGTCAGCAACCGCCGGCCGATAATGGCCGAGGTTGCCCTGATCTCCTCCCATGCCCCCTGGACTCCGGTGGCGCAGCTGGTACCCTGGGACCAGGTGGGTGACGGGCGGATATTCAACAGCCAGGCGCAGTCGGGACTCACCCCGGAAACAGTCTGGCGGGAAGTGGATTCCATTCGCGACCACTATCGACAGGCCATCGAGTACATGCTGCAGACCCTGGTGTCCTACGTACGTGAATACGGCGATGACAACCTGGTCATCCTGATGATGGGCGATCATCAGCCTGCACCCATGGTCTCCGGTGATGCCTACGGCCGGGATGTCCCGGTTCACCTGATCGCCCGGGATCCCGCCATCATGGAAGCGGTTGCCCACTGGCAGTGGGAACCGGGCCTGTTACCGGGACAGGGGGCCCCGGTGTGGCGGATGGACCAGCTGAGAAACCGGTTCGTGGAGGCATTTTCCCGGAGTCACGGGGCGGCAGAGTAGGGTAATCCGATTGTCGCTGTCGGCTTCTCAGAATACAGCCCTGGCCGGTACGGCAGCCATTGACGAGAAGTACCCCGTTGACGCAGCAGGAGTCAGTCGGTCGGAGGCAGGGCCAGAATATCCCTGTGTCCCACCCGGCAGGTGCCAGATTGCACTTTTTCAAGGCGATAGTCCGTCCAGTCCTTGAGCCCGTCCCCATCGAGAGTTGGCTCCGATGCCACCGCGGTACTGATACCCTGGATGAGAGCGCTGACCAGTCGGCGGTCAGACCCGTCAAGCAACCAGGGACTGTCGGCGGAATGAACGACGAAACCGGCGCCGGTGAAGATTTCCTCCAGGCAATGGCTGGCCTCCGGACCCAGTGCCGGACCCATACCCTTGTCGCGGCGCTGGTCATTGTTAAAGGCCTCCAGCACTGCCTCATCCAGGGGGTGGACAGGTGTCCAGCGGGTGGTGCCGTCGTAATTAAGCGCGGCGTACATGCCGGTCGGCTGGCGCCTGTTGCGGGCCAGGACGCTGGCCAGGTCCCGGGTGAAAGCGGCGGACACCAGGTCGAACAGGGCCGAGGCGGTTACCAGGCAGCTGTCCTGTAACGGCAGCTCTGCTGTTGCGGCGAGGTTCATGACACAGGTCTGCAGCCGGTGTGAGGCACCGTGACGACGCCGGGCCTCGGTGAGCAGGTTTTCATCGAGGTCCACCAGCCGCCAGGCCAATGGCACGGGGGGCCCATCGGCCCTGCTGGCCAGGGCGCGCAGGGTCGACCCCGTGCCGGCACCCAGGTCAACCACCACCCTGGTGGCATCTGCATGGCAAGGGTAGTTGGTCAGCCACTGCCAGGTCCGCTGCAGCAGTTCCGGATCCCGGGCGCGTCCATCTGCGGCTTCCCGCAAGTCAAGCCAGTCAACACTGAATCCCGTCATTGGCCTTGCACCTCTCTGATTTTGCCGGCCACCAGCTTGGCAGCGTCACTCCAGGAAGGCAGGCTGTTCGCTGCGGCGCGGGCACCCTGCCGCAGCCTCAGCCGCAGTTCCCTATCGTTCAGCAGTCGTGCTATGGCCACGGACAGTGCCCTGGCGTCATCCGCTGCCACCAGCAGGCCGGCAGACTCCGGCACCACGTCCGGCACCGCGCCGGCGCGCGCCGCGACAACGGGTAGACCCGCCGCCAGCGCTTCGGCGAATACCATGCCATACCCTTCAAACCGCGACGGTAGAACAAAGACATCGGCATTCCGGTATTCGGCCTGCAGGTCATTCAACGGTCCGGTGAAGCGGATACGTTCGGCCAACTGCAGGCGGTTTACCCGTTCACGAAGGCTCTGTGCCCACTGGGGGTCCAGTGTTTCACTGCCTACAAAGCGTGCCGACCAGGAAAGCGCCTGCAATGGCGCCAGGGCGTCAATCAGGACATCGTGAGCCTTGCGCGGAATCAACGACGCCACGGTCAGCAGGCGAACGGGGTCACCATCGCCGGGGGCCATCGGCACCGGATCGGTACCGGGCAGGGCAACGCAGATCCTGTCCCCGGGTATACTGAATGTCGAAACCAGCAGATCCCGGGTATTGGGGCTGGTAACCAGGATCGCCCGTGCATGGTCCAGGGCTCGATGTTCGGAGACCAGGAAGGCCTGGCGCTGCATGTCGCTGAGTCCCGATTCCAGCGCCAGGGGATGGTGACAAAGAGCGATCAGCCGCAGGCGCCGGGCTTCGGCGGCAGCCAGGTCGTCGAGTACACCGAAGGCGAGACCATCGACGATAACCACCGCGTCATCCGGCAGGGCGGCCATGAGCCGGCTGCTGGACTGGCGCGCCTGCTCGTCGGGAAACGGAAACCCCTCCGGAAGGGAAACCGTGTGTACCTCAAGCCCGAGATTACGCAGTTCGGCGATAAGGCGACGGTCATAGTGGTATCCGCCGGTTGGCGTTTCCAGGTCTCCCGGGAAAACAAAATACACAGTGGTATGATTCACTTGTTGATAGATCCGCTCTGAGGGGTGTGTCGTATAGACAGGGTCATCACGCTGAATCCCGCTGCAATCGGCGTGTCAGAGGCCGGGCTTGCTTACAACACACGCCCAGCATACCATTATTTACAGCACCCCGATTCAAGGCAGGGACTCAATGTCCAAACTTAAAGTAACGCGTGAAGTGAGCACCCGGATACCGACCCCCCACGGTGATTTCCAGCTTTGTTATTACAGTAATACCGCTGACAGCAAGGAACACCTGGCCCTGTTTATGGGTGATCTGAGCAGCGCCGGACCCGTGCTTGCCCGGGTTCACTCCGAGTGTTTTACGGGTGACGTGCTGGGCTCCCGCCGCTGTGATTGTGGTGAACAGCTGGATCGGGCCATGGCACTGGTGGCCAGGGCCGGCACCGGCGTGATCCTGTACTTGCGCCAGGAAGGACGTGGCATCGGTCTCATGGAGAAGCTGCGTGCCTACAACCTGCAGGACAAGGGCTACGATACCGTGGATGCCAACCTGATGCTGGGACATGCTGCCGACGGTCGGGATTATTCCCTCGCCGCGCTGATACTGGAGGACCTGGGCGTGAGCTCAGTGCGCCTGATCACCAATAATCCCGCCAAAATTGACGCGCTGCGCGGTGCCGGCATTGCCGTCGCCGAGCGGGTTTCCGTGGAAATACCGGCGAATACCGACAACGCCGGGTACCTGCTGACCAAGGCCCAGCGCATGAACCATTTATTGCAAATCAAATCTGCCAGCAGTCCGTGACCTCATGGATCTCAATCAACGCATTGAGCAATGGTTTGAGAAAGCACAGCAGGAATTTCACGCGGCTGTTTCGACTCACGGCAGTCGGCGCCCTCATGTCACCCTGAGTTATGCCCAGAGCTGGGATGGCAGCATCACCACCAGTCCCGGCGAAACCCTGGTGCTCAGCAGTGAAACCGGCAAGCAGCTGACGCACCAGCTACGCAGCCTGCACGACGGCATTCTCGTGGGTATCGGTACGGTGCTGGCGGACAACCCGCAGCTGAACGTGCGCGAGTGGAGCGGTAAAGACCCGCAACCCATAGTGATCGACAGCCAGTTACGCATACCCCCCACCAGCAAACTGTGCCGCAACGGTGGTAAGCGCTGCTGGATTGTGACCACGTCCAGTACCGCCGGAGCACCGGCAGACTGTGAACCCATTGTGGTGCCAGGTGACGCGGCCGGGCAGGTGGATTTACCGGCGACGCTGGAAGCACTGTATCGTCGGGGTATTCGCAGCCTGATGGTGGAAGGCGGCGCCGCCATTCTTACGTCCTTCCTGCAGACCAGGCTGGCAGACGCTATTGTTTTAACCGTGGCACCCGTGCTGGTGGGTGGCTACAGTGCCATCGGCCGGCTTTACCTGGAGGAACAGGTCACCGGGTCGAAGCAGCCGGGTAAGGTTGTCTTCCCCCGGATATCCCCGCTACACAGCCAGCAACAGGGCGACGAGCTGATAGTCTGGGGCAGCCTGCATTATGGAGACTGAACCGGTGAGTGAGCAGAACACATCCACCAAGGCCGTACAACTCTGGTTCACGGCACCGTATCAGGTGGAGAATAGGGAAACAGTTCTACCTGCTCCTTCTGCGGATCAGATCCTGGTGCGCAATCGCTATTCCGCGGTAAGTGCCGGCACTGAATTGCTGGTTTACCGGGGACAGTTGCCTGAATCACTTGCGCTTGACAGCGACTTGCCGTCGCTGCAGCAATCGTCGAGCTTCCCTCTCCAGTATGGCTATGCCTGTGTGGGTGAGGTGCAACAGATCGGCAATGCCATTGATCCATCCTGGAAAGGACGTCAGGTGTTTTCTTTTCAGCCTCATGCCAGCCACTATCTTGCCGGTGTGGACGAAGTGATCAGGGTGCCGGACGATGTGTCTGCACGGGATGCCGTGTTCCTGCCCAACATGGAAACGGCGGTCAACCTGGTACACGACGGAGTGCCGCTGTTGGGAGAGCGTGTGGTGGTTCTGGGACAGGGGGTTGTCGGTCTGCTGCTGACGGCTCTGCTGGCGGAACACCCTCTCGCCTCGCTGGTTGTCGTCGAGGGGCAGTCCTGCCGACAGGACATGGCGCGCCGGCTGGGCGCAGATCTGGTCTGCACACCCGGGGAAGCCGGTAACCCGGGGGCATTGTCCAGCGATGTACAGCGGAAACTCACAGATGCCGACCTGGTGTACGAAGTCAGCGGTCGACCGGAGGCATTGAACCTGGCCATAGACCTGGCCGGCTTTGCCAGCCGCATCGTAATCGGCAGCTGGTACGGCAGCAAAAGCGCGCCGGTTGACCTGGGCGGCAAGGCCCACCGGAATCGGCTGCGTATTCTCACCAGCCAGGTCAGCACCCTGGCACCCGGGTTGACCGGTCGCTGGACCAAGCAGCGTCGCTTCGATATTGCCTGGCAGATGATTCGGCGGATCAGGCCGCGGCAGCTGATTACCGAGTCGGTGGCCCTGCAGGAAGCCGGTACCCTGTACCGTCAGCTTGACCAGGAAAAATCCGGGCTGCTGCAACTGCTTTTTCATTACCAAGACTGATTCCCGCAGAGCACTTCACTACTTAGTCAGAGGTACCTTATGTATACCGTAGCCGTAACCAAGGATTTCATTGCCAACCATTTCCTGGTCGGCGGGGACTGGGGTGATGAAAACCACCCCCATGCCCATCATTACGTGCTGGAGGTGCGCATCGAGAGCGAATCTCTCGACCAGCACGGGTACCTGGTAGACATCATTGAAATAGAAGCCGCGCTCAAGGAAGTGGTGGATTATTTTCGCGACAGCATGCTCAATGACAAACCGGAATTTGCCGGACTCAATCCCAGCCTGGAGCATTTCAGTCGAATACTCAGCGAAAAGCTGCTGGCGGGCATCACGCCACCGGGGGACGGCATGCTGACGGTTAAACTGTGGGAAAATGAAAGTTGCTGGGCCGCCTACCGCACGGCTTTTGGCCAGTAACCCCGGCGGCAGGTGTTCTCACCCGCCGGTTGCCATCGGGCCATGCCGGTCAGTCAGCCGTAGATCCCGTCGGGCCGGACTTCCCGGTGGTGGCGGATGCCGGCTCCGCCACGGTGTGGCGCTGCAGGCCCGACAGGCAGGCCAGCCCGACGATGAGGATGACTGCATCACGCAATCGCGACAGGGCAATCAGACCGGCGGCTGCCGACAGAGTCAGGGACAGGAAGCTGAAGGACCAGTACAACGACGCCTCGATAGTGCCGATACCCCCCGGCATGGGCAACAGCATGGCCAGGCGCATCCCCACCATGATCAATACGACCTGTAACGGGGTCGGAGACAGGCCAAGAAAGCCAAGCAGCATCACCAGTTCCACAAACAGGGCCAGCCACACGGCCAGCGACAGCCCCAGCGCCAGCCACAAGCGCAGTCGTTGACCCGACAGCACCTCACGTACCAGGGTGATAAATGCCACCCAGCCATTGTCGTCATCACCGGCTCGGGACCCGCCACGCCAGCGGGCGATGAGCCTGCCCAGGCGGATGGCCAGCCACTCGGGGTGGCGTAACAGCAGTGTGGCAAGGGCGAACAGCCCCACCAGCGCGGCCAGCAGGATGCCGGAAACCTGAAGCCACGCGTTCACGGGCAGGATGGCAGTCCCCAGCAGCATCAGCACGCCGGTCAATAGAACGGCAATATTGATGGCGGTTTCCATGAACCGTTCCAGGCCCAGGACCACCGCGGCCCGGTGCAGGGGCAGGCGGTGAATGCGGTGCAGCCAGTAGAGCTGCAGCGGCTCGCCGCCAAATTGTGGACCTGGCGTTATAAAACTGACGGCGCTGCCTGCCTGGCGCAGGCGAAACAGGGCAGTGGCAGACAGCGTGACCCCTGCTGATGCCGCCAGTACCTGCCAGCGAACCACTGCCAGGTACAATATTGCGCAATTGATCGCCGCCCAGGACCACCATTGCCACCAGTTGAGCCGTGCCAGTCCGGTCAGCATGTCGGCAACCGGCAGTTGCCAGAGCGTCCAGCCGGCCAGCGCCAGGGCCAGCAGCCAAAGTGCCGGGTTGACTGCTTTCAAGTGGTGTTTTTTCATCGCGAAGAATCCCGATCTCGTCCGGCCCTGCCACTGACGTGCAGCCAGTCCCGGATAAAACCGGCCAGTACGGGAACCATGAACAGCACGCCGACGGGGCGGGTCAGCTCAGCCGGCAGCGGCGGCCAGAGCACGGTGGCCACCAGCCCCATCTGGAAACCGGCCAGCAGTCGACGCAGACGGCTGGGCGGCAACGAGTACACCGGCTTTGCCTGCTGTCGGCGCCAGTGAAGGCCCTGTTGAAACAGGTAATAGGCAGCGCTTACCAGCAGGTAGCTGCCGTGCAGTTTGCCAATGAACACCGCCAGCAACGGTGCCACCAGCAATCCCAGGGCATCCAGTGCCATGTCCAGTTCCCGGCCCAGCCGGGTGACTTGCTGCAGGCGACGGGCAATATAGCCGTCAAGGGCATCGCCAAGGGCGGCCAGGGTGTACAGCAGGGCAGGGATATAGGACAGCAGTGGCTTACTGCCCACCCCGGGCGTGGCAAGAAAACCGGCGGTGGCGGCGATCAACAGGCCCCGACCGAGGGTCACCCTGTTGGCCAGCCCCAGCGAGGGGAGCAGGGTTCCCTGGGCGATATCGTGGTTCTGCTGCAGGCGGTGGTGAGCCTGCCACCATACCAGGCTCCAACAGGCCAGGGCGGCCAGTAACCAGCGCAGCGCGAATACCGCGCCTGCGGCGACGGACAGCAGGAAGGTCATGAACAACATCGATCCGACGCCCAGCGCCGCAATTCGTCGCAACTCGCGGCGCAGGTTTGCCACTGGCACTGGCAAAGTCCGGCTGGACGATGAGAAAATAGGTGTTCTCCTCGAAATGTTAGTAGGTCTGGCGCTACCTGCGAAGTATACGTTCTGCTTCTCCATCGAGACCAGTGGCCACCGGTGATGTTGATCCACCGGTGCCGGGGTGGCGTACCCGTCTCGTCGGCATCCACGCAGCGGCTGCAGATTCCCGGCAGACTGTCGCCGAAATGGACGCAAACGAAGAAATGAGAGGTCGCATAAAGAGGTTCCGTAACATGATGCACCAATGCTGGCGACCTGTGCGGGTTATGGCACTGCTGGCGGCCTGTCTGACTCTAGCGTCGGGGGTATTGGCCCAGGACGACGCCGGGACAACTGCCGCCGGGAATCCTGCCCGGACCCCGGTCCTGTCGGACGGGCCTGGCCTGGCTTTTTCCCGCCAGTGGCTTGAATCCAGGGCAGCGGCGCTGGCGAACAGTGCCTATGCCCCCCGGTCCATGGCTGCAGACAATCCTCTTCGCGCCCTGGACTACGATCAATACCGTCGGATCGTTTTCAATCCGGCGGCCGCCATCTGGCGCAGCGAGAGCGTGCCTTTTCAACTGCAACTCTTTCATCCAGGCTGGCTGCACACCGAGCCGGTGGACATTTTCCTGATGGATAACGGACTGGCCCGGCGGTTGCCGTTTGCCACCGGTGTTTTCGATTACCACCCCAGCCTCGATCCCGTTGCTGCCGAAGACGCCGGCGGCTACGCAGGGTTCAGGATTCACTATCCCATCAACACCCCGGCGCGGTACGAGGAGTTCCTGGTGTTTCTGGGTGCCAGCTATTTCCGCGCTGTGGGGAGGAACCAGTTTTACGGGCTGTCGGCCCGGGGTCTTGCCGTTAACACGGTCGGCTCGGGAGGCGAGGAGTTTCCGCGGTTCACCGCATTCTGGATAGAAAAACCCGCCCCGGAAAGCCAACAGATCCGGGTGCACGCCCTGCTGGACAGTCGGTCGGTTACCGGCGCCTACCATTTTCTGGTGAAACCTGGTGATACCACGCGACTGGACGTGGAGGCGACCCTGTTTCCGCGCCAGGAGCTGACCCGCTTCGGTATTGCGCCGCTGACTTCCATGTTTCTGTTCGATTCCACCAACCGTGACCGCTATGACGACTTTCGCCATGCCGTCCACGATTCCGATGGCCTGTTCATCGTGCAGGCCAACGGCGAAAGGGTCTGGCGTCCCCTGGCCAATCCGGTCCAACTCCAGGTTTCGGCTTTTGGCAGCTCCACGCCAGCGGGATTCGGCCTGTTGCAGCGGCATCAGGACTTCGGCGATTTCAACGACGCCGAAGCCCGCTATGACAAACGCACGTCGCTTTGGATCGAACCCCTGGAGGATTGGGGCGCGGGTCACGTGGAACTGGTGGAAATTCCCACCGGTGAGGAAATCAACGACAATATTGTTGCCTACTGGCACCCGGCCGAGGCCCTGCAGGCAGGTAATTCCTACCGGTTCCGGTACCGCATGCACTGGGGGCAGGAGTCACCCGACTTGCAGCGGCAGGGCAGGGTTGTCGATACAGCCACGGGCGCCGTCGATGGCAGCGATGAGCGGGTTTTTGTCATCGATTACAGCGGTGGTGAGCTGATACAGGATGTGACAAGCGACCCTGATGCCATGGCTATCACGGCCACCACCAGTGCAGGTCGGATAACCGATGTCAGCGGCACCCTGGTTGAAGCAACAGGTCACTACCGGGTTTACATCAAGCTGGAACCCGGCGATGCCGAGGTGGCGGAACTGCGGGTGACGCTCAATGCCGGCGGTCGGCCCTGGGGTGAAACCTGGCTTTACCGGTGGACCCGATGACGGAGACTTGCACCGCAACACCGCCAGAACAGCCCCTCGCCATGCCGACCCAGGTATTTTCCCGTCATCCTGGTGCCCGGGTATCCACGCAAGACCCTGTTCCCCTGCTGGCACGGTGGATTACGTTTGGTGGTGCCCTGGTGTTGACCGTGTTTGCCAGCCGCCAGATGGCCCTGGTACTGCCCCTGGACCAGGGCACCGCCGAGGCATGGGGCGCATCATCGCCGTGGATGATAGCTGCACTGTGGCTGCTATTGGGCCTGTTCACCGTGACCTTCGGCTGGGTTGCCCTTACCGCCATGGCAGCGGTGGCCGGCCTGGTTTGCGGCCAGGATCGCCGGCATGCTGTGGTGAATACCCCGCTCCGGGGCAGGACGGTGTTGCTGATGCCGGTTTATCACGAGGACCCGGTCAGTGCCTGCGCGGCACTGGCGGCCATGGCCGATGAACTTGCCGCGATGAAACTGGCGGAGCACTTCGAAATTTTTATCCTGTCGGACAGTTCGGACCCGCGTACCCTTGCCGCGGAAGCGGCCACGGCGGACTGCCTGCGTGAACGGCTCGCCGGCGTCATGCCGGTCTGGTACCGGTATCGTGGTCGGAACACCGCCCGCAAGGCGGGCAATATTCGCGAGTTTGTCAGTCGCTGGGGTAATCGCTATGACTACATGGTGGTCCTGGACGCCGACAGCCTGATTGCCGGAGAGACACTGGCCACGCTGGTCCGGGAAATGGACGCCGATACCGGCACGGGTATACTGCAGACCCTGCCCCGATTACACGGTGGCAAGTCCCTCTATGCCCGACTGCAACAGTTCGCCGCAACGGTATACGGACCGGTTTTCGCCAGGGGTCTCAATGCCTGGCAGGGACACGATGGCAATTACTGGGGACATAACGCCATCATTCGCGTACGTGCCTTCGCCGAGTCTGCCGGTCTGCCATCCATGCCGGGTCCGCGACCCTTTGGCGGCGAAATCCGTTCCCATGATTTTGTCGAAGCCGCGCTGATCCGTCGTGCCGGCTGGGCCGTCAGGATGTTGCCAGGACTGTCCGGATCATGGGAGGAGTGCCCGCCGACCCTGCTGGATGCGGCAGTTCGCGATCGGCGCTGGGCCCAGGGTAATGTCCAGCATCTCGGGGTGATATCCGCCCGCGGTCTGCGTTGGCCCAATCGGGCACACATGCTGATGGGCGTAATGAATTACCTCACCTCGCCGCTGTGGCTGGCCATGGTAACGGTAGGCCTGGCACTCAGTACACAATTGAGCCAAAGCCCGCTGGCTGATGGTACCGGCGCAGACTGGTGGTTGTTTGACAGCCTGGTATTCGATGCCCGGCGCATGATTCAGCTGTTTTTTCTCACCATGGCGTTGCTGCTGCTGCCCAAGCTTGTGGGAATCGCCCGTGGCCTGCTGAATGAGGAACTGCATCGAGGCCCGGGACGCCTGCGCATGTTACTGAGCGCGGTACTGGAATTAGTGTTCTCGGTATTACATGCCCCCATCGTAATGATGCTGCACAGCCGGCACATGTGGGAAATAGTCAGGGGTCAGGATTCCGGCTGGTCAGCGCAGCAACGACGTGGACACGCGGTACCCTGGCGTCAGCTGCTGCATCGTCATGGTGGTCAGATGGCCGCGGGTCTGCTGGCGACGGCAATGCTGACCTGGATGACCTCACCCCTGCTGTACTGGATGTTGCCGATGATCATCGGCCTGGTTCTGGCCATCCCGCTTTCCGCCCTGAGTGGGAGCCTCTCCGCCGGCGGGATGTTACGCCGCTTCAGGCTGCTGACCACGCCCGAGGAACATGAACCGCCGGTTATCCTGCAGCGCAGGCGGCATGCCGAGCAGTCTCTGCGCGGTTCACTGCCTGCCGGTTTTCCCGAAACACAGTCCGGGACTGACGCCTCGCCTGCACCGGACCGGCCACAGGAGTGCTGAACTCATCGACGTGGTCCCCCGACTGACTCCCGCAGACCACTTCCACAATTAATCAGAGGTTCCTAAACAGTCTGTTAATGTGAGGTTCCTTAAATTTCATTCCGGAGTATCTTGTCAGACAAGGCCGGCATCGGCCGGGGACTCCGTCGTTTTCTGCTTTTCCACTTGTTACCGGAGTAATCTCATGAGAGCCTGTTTTAGACTGCTTTTTGCATTGCTGACGGGGTACCTGCTGGTCACCTGCGGCAGTTCCCGGGAATGGCAGGCCAGCGAAGCTGCCCTGGCCGGCAATCCCCTGGCCATGCTGGAGGACGGTCTTGACGCCGTCAGGCAGGGTGAGGCTCTGGTCGACCGTGGTGAAGACAGAATCGCCGACGGCAGGCGCATGGTTGGCGAGGGCAACGAGCTGATCCGGGAAGGCAATGATCTGATCATCGTCAGCCGGCGCGACTACCAGGCGGCATCCCGCACGGCAGGTACGGCATCCACGCCGGAACAGGTGGACAGGGAAGGTGAGCGACTGCGGAACATCAGTCGTCGCTGGGAGGATGGCATTACCGGAATCGAAAGAGGTAATCGACTTGTGGAAACGGGGAACGAACGTATCGGCCGCGGGCAGAGTGAAGTCAGGGAAGGACAGGCTTTGATGGAATCGGGACGCAGCCTGATCAGGAATGCCGAACAGATCGGGAATGAGATTAACGAATAACGAGGACACAGCACGATGTCGGGAAACAACATAACCGTCGGGTATAAGAATACCACCGGCAACTCCGCTGAGGAAACCAGCATTATCAGCCTGGACCTGAAACGGGCCAACCGTCACGGTCTCATTGCCGGTGCCACGGGAACCGGTAAGACGGTAACCCTGCAGGCCCTGTCAGAAAGTTTTTCGGCCCAGGGTGTGCCGGTGTTTCTGTGCGACGTCAAGGGAGATGTGTCAGGAATCAGTCAGCCAGGCAAATCACATCCCAAGGTGAATGAAAGGCTTGAGCGCCTGGGGCTGTCAACGGAGGCATGGCAGGGGTGCCCGACGATGTTCTGGGATGTATACGGCAGGCAGGGCCATCCGATACGGGCAACGATTTCCGATCTCGGTCCGCTGCTGCTGGCCAGGTTGTTGAAGCTCAACGAGACCCAGGAGGGCATTCTCAATATCGCTTTCGCCGTGGCCGATGACCAGGGATTGCTGCTGCTGGACCTGAAGGATCTTCGCGCCATGCTGCATCATGTTGGGGAAAACGCCAGGGATCTGCGTCTGCTTTACGGCAATGTTTCCACGGCATCTGTAGGGGCGATCCAGCGACGCCTGCTGATTCTGGAACGCAGTGGTGCGAAACAGTTTTTCGGTGAGCCGATGCTGGACCTGTCGGACTTCATGCGCAGGGACCCCGAAGGCCGGGGCTATATCAATATCCTGGCCGCCACGAAGTTGTACCAGGAGCCCGCCGTCTATTCCGCGGTGCTGTTGTGGCTGCTGTCGGAGCTGTTCGAAAACCTGCCCGAAATCGGTGACCCGGACAAGCCCGTGCTGGTGCTGTTTTTCGACGAAGCTCACCTGATGTTCCGGGATGCACCCAGGGCGCTGGTGGAAAAAGTCGAGCGGGTGGTTCGGTTGATACGCTCCAAGGGTGTCGGTGTCTATTTTGTGACGCAAAGTCCGGCGGATCTGCCGGACACGGTGTCGGCACAGCTGGGCAATCGCTTTCAGCACGCGCTGCGGGCATTTACTCCCCGGGAACAGAAAGCCGTGCAGGTCGCCGCTCGAACGTTCCGGGCCAACCCGGAGTTCCCGGTAGCCACCGCCATCAGCGAGCTTGGCGTCGGTGAAGCACTGGTTTCGACGTTAAACGCCAAGGGCGCGCCATCGGTGGTGGAGCGGACTTTTATCAAGCCGCCGGTGTCCCGGATCGGGCCGGCAACCCGGGCCGAACGGCAATCGGTCATGCTGGACAGTCCCTGCCAGGGTGTGTACGAGGAAACCATCGACCGTGCGTCGGCCTTTGAGCTGCTGCAGAGCCGGGCCGCGGAAGTGGCGAAAGAGGCGGAAGAACACCCGCCGACCAGGTCGCGAACCCTGTCCAAGCCAAAACCCAAAGCCCGGGGTCGACAACGGCAGGGCCTGGTGGAGGCCTTTGCCAAGAGCATGGTGCGAAGTATCGGCAGTCGCGCGGGTCGTTCACTGGCCCGGGGTATCCTTGGCTCCTTGTTCAAGGGTCGTTGACGCAGCGGAACGTGCAATGATCGGCTGGTCAGGACGGCCTTGTCGGCGAGCCATGCCGGTTACCCGTCGCCGTGGTCGATTGGAACATTGGCAGCGAATTCTGTATACTCGCCACCCCATTCTTAACTCAAGAGATTTTATGAAGGTTGTCAAACTTGCCGAACTGGAAGACTCTGATCGACAGGTAAAAAGCCCGGATGGCTGGACCAGCTACAGGTTCCTGCTGGCTAAAGACGGCATGGGCTTTTCATTTCACGAGACTGTTTTCCCTCCGGGTCTCGAATTCCAGATGTGGTACAAGCATCATGTCGAAGCCGTGTACTGTTACAGCGGCAACGGGACCCTCACCGATCTGGAAACCAACAATACCTACACCATTGAGCCGGGAACGCTTTACGCCCTGGACAAGCATGATCGTCACATTCTCAGGGCCGAGACGGAACTGCGCCTGATCTGCGCGTTCAATCCCCCGGTTACCGGTCGCGAAATTCACGACGAGGATGGCGCTTACGCCCTTCCCGAGTCGGAACAGTCCTGACCGGACGCCCCGCAGATTCACCCTAATTCATACCTGTTTTCCCCCTGGAGGATTTCATGCAGAAGAATCCTGACAAGGGCTATATCGCATTGCTGGGCTGGAGCCTGGGAGCGATAGAAGCCGCTGAAAATTTTGACCGTCGTTATGTCGTGGTAGCCCCGGAATGGGCAGAATCCTATGCCAGGGAGAACGACATACCCTACCTGCCATGGAATTTCGAACGGCTCAACGATCGTTCCCTGGAAATTGCCGAAACCCTGAAGGAAAAGGGCGTCGATATAGCGGTTCCCCTGTTCGAGGAAACCGTGGAGTGGGCTGGTGCCATCAACGCGGTCCTGCAGGACAATCCGCGGCTGCACGGACAGGCCGTGCTGTTCAGGGACAAGTCGCTGATGAAACGCCGCGCCCAGCTGGGCGGTATCCGGGTCGGTATTTTCGAGGAAGCCCATGACCGGGACGACGTCGTGCGCTTTCTCAAGCGCGTCAACCAGACACTGCTCAAGCTGGACGGTGACACCAACGACCCCATACACCTGAAGGCCTTTGACAAGGCCGGTTGCCTGGGGCACCGGGTGATCCGTACCGCCGAGGACGTGGATACTATCTCTGATGAAGAATTTCCGGTGCTGATGGAAAGCCATCTCGATGGCTGGGAATTCGCCGTCGAGGCCTGGGTCCACGACGGTAAAATTGCGTTTCTCAATATTTCCGAGTACGTCACCCTGGGATACTCGGTGTTTGTTCCGGCAACGCCGGAGCTGGAGAAATGGCGACCCCGGGTGACGGAGGAAGTCGAAAAGCTGATCAGGGCATTCGATATCAAGTTCGGACAGATTCACCCGGAGTATTTCGTCACCAACGACGGCACGCTGTATTTTGGTGAAGTCGCTTACCGGCCACCGGGCTTCAAGGCGTTTGAATTGATCGATCGGGCTTATGGTTTCAACGCCTACCAGGCGTCGATGCTGGTGTTCGACCCGAAGACCACGCCGGAGGAGGTGACGGAATTCTTCCCGGAACCGGTGACGGGAGCCCAGGGTTACGCCGGCTGTTTCGGTGTCTATCCCCGTCGGCGCGTGGTCAGCGAACTGAAAATACCCGACGAGACGCAGCAGCATCCCTATTTCGAGTTTCACGAATTGCCGGCGCCCCTGGAAGCCAAGGTCACCAAGCGTTCCGCATTCGGTACCCACTGGGGACTGGCGTTCTTCTTCGGCGATGACGCGGTGACCATGCGTGACCTGTTGAAATCCCAGGAAGACCTGGATTTTTACGTATGAACCGGCGCCATCGTGTGTTAACTTTTTTGATCACTGACCCCACGTTATTCACTGACATTGGCAGGCATGTTGCTCAATTCCGGAACCACCCTGGCCGCTGAATCGTTCCAACGGGCGCTGCTGAAACTGGAACAGGCTCCCCGGTTCGCCCGGCCGGGCTATGCCAACAAGCTGGTTTATGCCGCGCGGAAACTGCTCCTCGAGCCCGGCGGTGCCGAGGCTGTTTTTGCCGAGGCCCATCGATTCGAGGCCGCCGGACTGTTTGACCATTCCGACTGGGCCTGCCCGGAGCGGCTGCAATCAAGGCTGGTGCCGGTCACCATCAAGTCCGGCAACGAAGTCCTGGTGGTGCTGGAACTGTTGAGCGAACTGCGCCTGCTGGCCGGCGTCACCGGGCGTTGCCAGGTGACCGGCCTGAGTGCCGAACAGGCCGGGCATTTTCTTAAAGAAGTGCTGGCACTGTGCCTGGAATATGTCTTTGTCCAATCCACCGAGGAGTCGCGCTCCCAGGCGGCACAGTTCAGGCTGGTGCACGCGGTCATGAGCCTGATTGCCGAGCAGCTGGGCTACGAGGACCTGCTGGGACAGCTGGTGGAGGAAATCTGGCGGCTGTTGCGGCAGCGACCGATCCGCGTGGAGCCTGCCCGGGAAATGATCACCCGCCTTTCAGTCTACTGTTTTAACAGTGGCGGATCCGCTTATCCGCCACCGGGGGCGGAAAGTCTCATCAGCGCGCTTTACGGGCCGGCACCCGCCTGCCGGGAAGATCCCGGCCTGGACGTGTACCGGGACAGGCTGCAGCACATGGATACGCGGCAACTTGCGGACGAGGCCGGCGCCTCGGCACGCTCCATGTGGGATACGGGCCTGGTGTCTTCCTATCATGCCGTGCTGCTGCGTTACCTTGTCGGCAATGAATCCGACCTGGTTACCCAGGCACTGGGATTATCCAGCACCGGCACCGACTGTCTGCTCTGCTACCGTGACCTGGTTTATACCCTCATCGACCGGGCGGTGTATGCCGAAACCTCCCAGGCCGTATTCGGCCTGGCGAGCACGCTGGAACGGGCGGTTCTGCACCAGCCATCGGTGCCGGAATCTCTCTGGCGACAACTTAACCTGCCGCTTTCAGACCAGGCGCGTCAGCGGATAGAAATTGCCTACGGTACGGAGCAACCCGCAGACGTATTCCTCAATGCCGGCGTACTGTCAATTCTCGGTCTGCCGCTGGGCGTGGGCCAGGGCGACAATCCCACCTGCCAGGCCGCACGAGCGCTGTCTTTATGGTCCTATTCCAGTCCCGACTACCTGTTACAGCTGCTGGCCTGGGCGTCGAGGGATGACAATATCCAGATGACATTCCATGACCGCAAGCTTAATTCACGTGAATTGCCGGCCGGCGGTGCCGGTGAAATCGGCGTGGACCTGGACCCGGTGTCACTGATCCTTTCGCCTCACCTTGACCGCGTCTACGGGGAAATGTCCCGGCTGGCAGAGGGACGGGGTGAGGATCCGCATATCCATGTAAATCCGGAATTTCACGGCTGGCGGGTCGGTCGCGGCTTCGCCATCGCCGTGGACATCAACACCGGTAAGCTGAAGGCGTTCGACGCATTCGTCCGCCTGTTTTTCGCCAATTACCACCCGGCATATAACGGCGGACATCCCGTGGTACATCCGGTACTGGTGGGCATCGCCGCCACCGATTCACTGGCGCGATTCATCGGTTGGCATGCCATAACCATTTTGCGGGTCGCCCTTGATGCCTCCGGCGCCACCCGGGTGTATTTCTATAATCCCAACAACGACAAGGGGCAGAACTGGGGCAACGGAATCCAGGTTGCCACCGAGGGACACGGCGAGTTTTACGGTGAATCGTCACTGCCGTTCAACGAGTTTGTATCCCGGCTGTACCTGTTTCACTACGATCCCGTGGAAGTAGGTGACCCCGGTTCCGTTCCTTCGGGGGAGGTGCAGGCAATCACGGAGAAGACCCTGGCCAGCTGGGCCGTGGACCGTTAGCCCGGCCGGGCAGGGAACAGTCAGGCTCGATTCCCGACTGCCCCGGGAAGGGTAGAATTCAGTACCGGGCGAGACTGCCCTCGATGTCGCACGGTCACGGTGTTCTGCTACAATGGCCCACGATGGCAACGGGCGAGGGTCGGTAAATGGGATTCATTACGAGCCAGGCGGCATAGCCCCGTGCTACAACTGCTTTTCGCAGGCCAGTACCTGGTCTTCGCCACTATCCTGGTGGCTATCATCTTCTCCCTGACCCTGCATGAGTTTGGTCATGCCTCCTGCGCCATGCTGCTTGGAGATGACACGGCCCGCAGGATGGGACGCCTGACCCTGAATCCAGTAGCCCATATCGACCCTGTCGGCCTGTTGATGGTTGTGCTGGTGGGTTTCGGTTATGCCCGACCGGTACCCACCAACCCCCGCAAAATCCGCTTTCCCTGGGGAAACGCCGCGGTAGCCGCGGCCGGACCGATGATGAATCTGTTGCTGGCGGTACTGGCGATCAACACGCTGCAAACCCTGTACCTGTACGGCGGGGACGTAGGGGGACAACAGGGTCTGTTTTTGTCTTACATGGCCCAGATAAACCTGTTACTGATGTTGTTCAACCTGATTCCCTTCGGCCCTCTTGATGGCCACTACATCATGTCCTGGGCACTGCCCCGGGATCTGCGTCTGCGCTACGACTATTACAACGACAGGTACGGTGCCCAGCTGTTCCTTGTGCTGATAGTACTAAGCCTGCTGGGCATTCCCATTTTCAATTTTCTGATGCGCTTCAGTCGCTCGCTGATGCCCTACCTGGTCTTCGTGGGATAACACGCAACGTGTTCCGCCCCGGGTTCGGCATGCGGGAATACATCTCCTGGAGTCGGCACTGGCCACGGTCAATTAGTTTTCTGTCCTGGCCGCGACAATTTGTCGCAGCTCTTCGTAACTCCTTGTAATCAGGGAAAAAATTGTTTTTATAGGGCCAGGTGCGACACTTTGCCACATTCCGGTGCCCCGGTATTCAATCTAGACTCCGCAGCAGTTTTCCAGTTACCAGGTCATCAAGGACACGCCATGAATACCAGGAACAAACCGCTGGTCGTCGGACTGGCAATGGCTACGGCCCTGCTGAGTGCCCGCTCGTCCATGTCCGCAGAAGCGGTCGCAGACGGGGTGGTAGACGAAATAGTAGTCTGGGGTTCGGCAAGCGATCGCAACTTTGCCACCGTGAATCCCACCAGCGTGCTCAATCAGGAAGATTTCGCCAGTATCAACATTGCGACCACGGAAGACGTGGTCAAGTATGAACCCAGCCTGGTGATTCGCCGTCGTTTCATCGGCGACTCCAATGGCGTAATGGGCATGCGTGGCTCGAACATGTTCCAGACATCACGGTCCATGGTATTCGCCGACGGTGTACCGCTGCACTATCTGCTCCAGTCCCGCTGGAATGGTGCGCCACGCTGGACCATGGTGTCGGCCAGCGAGATAGCCCGGGTAACCGTGTTGTATGGACCGTTCTCGGCTGAATACAGTGGCAATGCCATGGGTGGAGTGGTGGAGATTGAAACGGCCATTCCCCAGGCACGTGAATTTCATTTCGACAGTTCGTATTTCAGCCAGTCCTTCGATGCCTATGGCTTCGATGATGCCGTGACCGGCTACAAGACCTTCATGTCCTATGGTGACAAGATTGGTAATACCAGCTACTACCTGTCCGTCAATCGGCTGGAAAACGAGTCGCAGCCGCAGACCTTCAGATTTGGCGGATCAGGTTCTGTCGCCAATCCGCTGATGGTCAGCGGTTCCATCGTCGGCAATGATGAACGGGGCAATACCAGGAACTGGTTCATGGATACCGGTGTTGTCGACGCGGTGACCAACAACTACAAGTTCAAGCTGGGCCATGATTTCGGTCAATGGTCCACGCTGCTGAACGTCGCCTACGAAGACCGCAACACGCTCCAGGACAGCGCCAATACCTACCTGCGTGATCTCGATGGCAATCCCGTGTACCGGGGTGACGTCATTGACGACGGTCGCCAGTTTTCGGTGCCGGCAAGTCGCTTTGCCACCAGCGACCTGGAACGACGCAGCCTGTCGCTGGGCTTGCGACTGCGCGGTCAACTCACCGATTCCATCGAACTGGAAGCCAATATCAACCGGTTTGACGTGTTGCGGGACGAGTCGAGGAATTCCGGGTCACACCCCGACGATCCTCTCCATACCCTGGACGGACAGGTAGTCGATTTCGGCGATACCGGCTGGAATACTGCGGAGGTCAAACTGTATTTTGACGATCTCGGTGTGCCCGGACTCGGGCTGGTAACCGGGTTGCGACAGGAAAGTTACGAACTGAATCTCGATGTTTTCAATTCCAGCAACTACGTGGCCGGCAGCAAGGACAGTTTTGCTGCACGCAGCGGCGGTAACACGGAAATCCTGGCAGCCTTTGCCCAGTTCGACTGGCAGTTTGCGGAAAACTGGGATGCCGCGTTCGGTATTCGCTGGGAAGACTTTGAGAGCAGCGACGGCTATTTCGATAACGACGATGCATCGACCCCGGGATTCGACCTGGTCCAGGTACCGTCGCGGTCGGACAGCAAGGTCTCACCGAAATTTTCGCTGGGTTATCAGCCCAATCAGACCTGGTCATACCGGTACTCCGTGGCCAGGGCCTATCGTTTCCCCATCGTCGAGGAACTGTTCAGCCAGTTCGAAGCGTTCAATGCGGTAGCACTGTCGAATCCGGATCTGAATCCCGAAGATGGACTGCACCACAATGTCATGATCCAAAGGGAAATTCCCGATGGCTATATCCGGGTCAACTATTTCCATGAAGAAGTGAAGGATGCCATCGAATCCCAGACAGCGACCCTGGACAGTGGTATTTCCCTCAGGACATTCATTCCGGTGGATGAACTGCGCACCAGTGGGCTGGAGTTTATCGTCAATGCTTCCGACCTGTTTGTTACCAACCTGGATGTTCGTTTCAACACGGTTTATACCGATTCGGAAATCATCAGAAACGACCCGAACCCGGCGCTGGAAGGAAACGTATATCCGCGGATGCCGGAGTGGCGGGTCAACCTGCTGGCCAACTATCGTCTGTCACAGAGCTGGGATATTGGTGCCAACTACCAGTATGCCAGTGACAGTTTTGGTCGAATCGACAATACCGACAGGGAGGACAATGTTTACGGTGCCCAGGACAGCTACAGCCGGATCGGCCTGAAGTCCACCTATCGCTTTGATAGCGGCCTGTCGCTGGGGCTCGGCATCGACAACATCACCGACGAAATTGATTATGTCGCTCACCCCTGGCCGGCCCGGTCCCTCTACCTGAACCTGGCCTATGACCTTTGAAACGGAGCGTAAGTCGTCATGCCTGACCTGACCAATTTGACCTGTCGATCAACTAACCAGAGGTTCCTTAACTTTGCCATTGCCGTGCTGCTGACGGTGGCCGGCAGTGTGCTGAGTTTCAGTGCCGGTGCCCAGACCGAAGGCTGTCAGTCGGCAGCAGGCTATCCGGTATCCGTACACTGTGGCGGGGCGCCAAGTGCTACCTTCGATGACCGTGGCCGGTTGTGGGTGACGTTTGTCCAGGATCAACAGGTTTTCGTCAGTTATTCAGACGACACCGGCAAAACGTTTTCCAGGCCGGTCGCGGTCAACCCGGTTCCGGAAGACGCCGAGTACAATGGCGAGAACCGCCCCAAGATTCTGGTCAGCCAGGATTCGGTGATTTATGTATCCTGGACACTGAAGACCTCACCGAGGTTTACCGGCGAAATACGCTTCAGCAGGTCAACCGATGGCGGTAAGTCATTTTCTGAACCTCGAACGGTGAATGATGACGGGCTTTTTACCGGGCACAGGTTTGAAAGCCTGTTCCAGACCGAGTCCGGCCTGCTTTACCTGGTCTGGATCGACAAGCGGGACCTGGAGGCCAGCGCGCAGAAAGGCGAGGACTACACCGGTGCCGCGGTTTACTATGCCGTTTCCCGCGACCAGGGAAGGTCATTTTCGCAGAACTACCGGGTGGCGAATCACAGCTGTGAATGCTGTCGCATCGCGGTGGCCCCGGGCGAAGCGGACAACGTCGCGATTTTCTGGCGCCACGTATTCGGTGCCGATACCCGGGATCATGCCATCGCAATGCTGACTCCCGGTGGACAGGTCCTGGACATGAACCGCGCCAGCTACGACGACTGGCAGATAAACGCCTGCCCACATCACGGACCCACCATGATCCCTGCGGACGAGTCCGGCAACTATCATCTCGGCTGGTTTACCAATGGCAACGCTCACCAGGGTATTTATTACGGACGCTACTCGTTTACCGCGGGCAGAACAATGAATGTCCGCCGTATCGATGGCAATCCCGGTGCTGGGCATCCTTTCCTGCAGACCTTCAATGGCACCCTTTACCTGGTCTGGAAAGGGTTCGATGGTCAACAGTCCCTGATCAGGCTGATGACGTCCAGCGATGACGGAAAAACCTGGTCCGAGGCGGAAACGCTGGCGACCACGAGCCAGGGAAGTGACTATCCGCTGATCGTCAGCAACAGTAACGGCCTGTTTCTCAGCTGGCTGACGGATGAACACGGTTATATTGTCAGGCGGATTTCCCCTGGCAGTGAGTGACGGAGTGACAATACCAATGACTTTTCTGAATTACCGAATGGCCCGATTCAAGAATGGCAGGCTGATCCCGTTGCGGGCCCGGACACGGCACATACTGTTACTCCTGTTGCTGGCCAGCGTGGCCTTCCTGGCGGTTTCCCCTTCCCGGGCAGATAATTTCCGGGAATTTACCGCGGATTCCTTCGCGCAGATCAAGGCGCAATACCAGGGTCAGGAATTCCTGCTGGGATTATGGTCCGTGGACTGCCCGCCCTGCCTTGCCGAGCTGATGTTCATGGGAGAGCTGATCCAGCTGAATCCCGATCTGCCCTATGTACTGATTTCCACTGATCCCATTGAAGAACGCCAGTCCGCCGTGGAGTTTCTCGAAGACTTCGGTTTGTCCGGGATGGAATCGTGGATGTTCGCGGACAGTTTCGTCGAACGACTCAGGTTCAGTATTGATCCTGGCTGGTATGGCGAACTGCCGCGCAGCTACTACTTCGACGACCGGCACAACAGGCAGTCCCATAGCGGAATCGTGACCCGGGAGCTGTTGGAGTCCTGGTTTCAGCGCGAGCTGACGTTTGAATAGCCTGAGTCCCGCCATTACCTGAATAGCGCCGGAGTTCAGCGCCCTGGAAAAGAATACCTGGCGCCATCCTTCTGCCTGCTGACATTCCCCGCGGCCGGATCATGAATCGGCAGAGTTGTGTCCCGGCCGGCCACCCGGCGACCGTCGATAAAATGACCCAGAATGACGTCCGGCTGATCTATTACTGGTGGTGCAGACTGCTCAGTCGATTTCATCGAGACTTTCTCCCAGGGCGGAAACCAGATCCCGGATCTGGGATTCGGTGCTGACAAACGGCGGCGCCAATTGGATGGTATCGGCGCCCCAGCGCACGTAGTAACCCTTGTCCAGGCAGCGCAGACCCAGCTCGAAGGGGCGTTTCATGGGTTCGCCGGGGAAGTGGGCGATACTGAGGCCGGCGGCCAGACCGTAATTGCGGATGTCGGTAACCAGTTCGTGGTCACGCAGAGCGTGGACCGCTTCTTCCAGTACCGGGGCCAGGCGCCGGACATTGGCCACCAGGTCCTCGCCGGTGAGAATGTCCAGCGCCGCGAGGCCGGCGGCACAGGCCACGGGGTGGGCGGAATACGTATAGCCATGGGGAAATTCCACCATGTAGTCCGGTCCGCCCTGTTCCATGAACGACTGGTATATGTCACTGCGGACGATGACTGCTCCCAGGGGGATGGCGCCGTTGGTGACCTGCTTGGCCAGTCCCATAATGTCGGGCGTCACGCCGAACTCCGCGGCGCCGGTCAGCGAGCCCATGCGGCCCAGTCCGGTGATCACCTCGTCGAAAATAAGCAGGATATCGTGTCGGTCGCAGATTTCCCGAAGTCGATTCAGGTAGCCCCGCGGAGGTGGCAGCACACCGGCGGTACCGGACAGCGGTTCCACGATCACCGCGGCGATGTTGGAGGCGTCGTGCAGCAGGACCAGTTGTTCCACTTCGTCGGCCAGGTGGGCTCCGTGTTCCGGCATTCCCCGGGAATAACGGTTTTCCTCCAGCACGGTATGGGCGATATGATCGGCTTCTATGGTCTGGCCGAACAGCTTGCGATTGAAACCGATACCGCCGACGCCTACACCTCCGTAATTGACACCGTGGTAGCCTTTCTGCCGGCCGATGAAGCGGGTCTTGCCCGGCTGGCCCCGGTTGCGCCAGTAGGCGCGGGAGATCTTGAGGGCGGTGTCCACGGTTTCCGATCCGGAGTCGGTGAAAAACACGTGATCCAGCCCTGCGGGCGTAAGCTCCACCAGCCTGTTGGCCAGCCTGAATGACAGTGGATGACCGTACTGAAAGCCCGGCGAGTAGTCCAGCCTGGCAACCTGGCTGCTGACAGCCTCGACAATTTCCGGGCGGTTGTGCCCGGCGCCGCAGGTCCACAGTCCGGAGAGACCATCGAAAATTTTCCGGCCGTCCATGTCGTAGTAATAAACGCCGTCGGCCCGGTCCATCATCCTGGGGTTGTTTTTGAACTGGCGGTTGCCGGTGAAAGGCATCCAGTGCGCTTCCAGCTCGCTGCGATCCAGGGTTACCGACTTGTCCGGCCGTGCTGCACTTTTCGATATACCTGTGGTTTTCATCTTGGTAATTGCGTTCCTTAATTTGATGCCGATCCTTTCATGTGGCTTTACATGACCACCAGGCATGACCACCAGGCATGACCGCCAGCCCGGGTGGCCCGTCACTTCAATGCCACGCTCACCCCGTCACCCTTGCTGTCCTGTCGTGGCTCAACAATGTCGTCGAGCTCCCGGGTAAAATCGTCTTTCAGCCGGTTGTCCGGCCACAGCCTGGCCACGATGTAACCCACCACCAGAGCCGACAGAAAGGAAGGCGGCATGGTTTCCAGCGACACGAAGTAGGGGCCGACGGTGTCCAGTTCCTGCAAGACAAACTTGCTGACAATGGTCATCAGGAAACCGGTGACCATGGAAGCGATGGCGGCGCGCTCGGTAAAGGCTGGCCAGAACAGCGACAGGATGATCATCGGACAGAAGGTGGCGGCAATTCCCGACCAGCCGAAAATAACGAACCAGAATATGGTGCGATCCGGGGAAAGCACCGAAACCAGCAGGGCCAGGCCCAGCGCCAGGACAGCCATGACCAGGGTAACCCGGCGACAAAGCAGCCTGGCCTGGCGGTTGGTAATGCCTGGATTGACCAGGCGTTCATAAACATCGTGGGTAACGGAGCCCGCCGCCATGACCAGCAGCGATGATACCGTGGACATGATGGCGGACAGCACGGCGGCCACGTAGAGGCCGACAATCCAGGGTGGAAACGTGTATTCCACCAGTTCCGAAAGTACGTTCTGGGCACCGTTGCCCAGGATGGTGTCCGGTGCCACGCCCTGGCTGGTGAAAATATAGCGGCCCAGGACGCCGATGCTGACGGCGGAGAATCCCACCAGCAGGGTGAACAGCACCGCCACCCAACTGCCCCGGTTGATCTGGGCTTCGTCCCGTATGGCGATGTGGCGCGAGAACACCTGCGGCGATCCCAGGAAACCCAGGCCGATCAGTCCCATGCCCGCCACAACCGACAGGTTCATCAGGTTGAAGCCGCCGCTTCCCCAGATATTCACCAGGCCCGGGTCGATTGACTCCAGGCCTGCGTAAATCGATCCGCTGTTGTCCAGGGTCAGAAATGCCACCACCGGCAGGAACACCAGGCAGATCAGCATGACCGCACCCTGGAACATGTCGGTCCAGGCCGCCGCCAGGAAACCGCCGGCGATGCAATAGATCGCCACCACGATGAACCCGGCCACCGCCCCGGTGTGGTAGTCCCACTGCAGGAAGGTTTCGAATGCCGACCCGGTGGCGTCGATCTGGGCGGCGATGTAGATCAGCACGAAAATGGACAGGGCCACCGCGGACACCAGCCGCAGGGTATGGGAGCGGGACCTGAAGCGGGAAACCAGGTAGTCGATGACCGTCATGGATTCGTACCTGTCGGTCAGCCGCTTGAAGCGCGGGGCCATGAGAAACCACGCCACCGCCACTCCCAGTACTTCGCCCACCACGATCCAGTAAGCGCTGAAGCCCACCATGGCGCCCATGCCGGTGACACCCAGCAACAGCCACGCCGATTCCCCGGTGGCCTGGGCCGAAAAGGCCGCCACCCAGAAGCTCAGGGTTTTGCCGCCGATGACAAAATCGTTCATGGAGTGAATGCGTCGCGACGCCAGGTACCCCAGTACCAGCAGGATGACGCAGTACAGGCCGATCATGGCGTATTTTTCGAACATGTGGTGGAGATCTCCGTGACAACGCCGCAGTGTAACTCCCTGGACCATGACAATACAGCCTGGCACCTTGCCTGCTCCGGTGAGCACGGTATAGTTGACTCAGAGGTACAGTGAAGCAATAACACGAGCGGAGGTGGTCACATCGGCGCCTATCACAGCATGGTCCTGCGCCACTGCACCCTGAACGGTGCCTTCGCATCCTTCGAGGAAAACATCAAGGGCAGCTCGCTGACGCGGGCCAGACGCAGCACCGCCGAACCAGCAGTGATTATCCTGCGTCGCTGCTGCATCTGCCGACGTAGGCCAGGGCATTCAGGCCATAGTCGACGAACACAAGGACGTAATTCACCCCATCGGGATGGATCGAGAATGTCGCTTCACCGAAGACGATATCCGTTGCCCTGCAGACGACGTAGCCCTTGTTGGTTTCACAGGTTCCGCTGAAACCCTCCAGGTCTGCGCGACGCCAGCCCTTGTCAGTGTCCACCACCCAGCGTTGTCTGCCGAGTTCGCCTGCCTCGTCGTTGGACGTGGCGATACCGAACTGGTCCAGGGAAACTCCCCGGGTGTCTTCACAGTAAAAGGTTTCCGCACCGACAGCCGAACTGGCCGTAAGCAGAGCGGCCGTCGCTATCGCTGTCAGGGTACGGGCGCCGGGTCGAAGGCGGCCCAGTCGGGCTTTGCTGGATGATGTTGTCATGTAGCGTTATACGAAACCGTCAGGATCTGGATTGGTTCCCTGGGTCCTGGTTGTTGACATCCAGGGGACCGGAAACTGTCAGGAAAATTTACAGTTTAGCAATGGCGACGGGGAGGGCGAAATATAACCTATTGAAATTGCGGAAAATTATAAACTGGCCCGTTAATTGCTGATACTCAGATGCTAGAAAAGTAACCGGGCAATAACTGGCAATATGCTGCAGCCCAATGGCTGTTTCCAGGGTCTGCCCGTCGATTTGTCGTATTGAAAAGGAAATCAACAATGAAAAAGCTACTCGTCTTTGCCGCCTGCGCGCTGGCCACCTCCACGGTCCTGGCCGGTGGTGTGCAGACCTATCAACCAATCCCTCCCTCAGTACCCGAGCCCGGTACCTTTGGCCTGCTGGCCATGGCAACCACTGCCCTGCTGATTACCGCACGTTTCAAGCGTCGCAAGTAGCAGCCTGGTCCGGACCTGGTGGCCACCGACAGGGGAGCGACGTAGATGGAGAATCTGATACTGGCCAGTGAACAGACGATTCACGCCAATCTCTATTTCGGCACCCTGATGGTGGCCATGCTGCTGGAACTGCTCATTCCATTACGAGCCGGTGGCTTTCCGCTGCGCTCCCGCTGGATCGGTAATTTTCTATTGACGGTGGTCAACCTGGCGATAGACCGGCTGGTTATGCCCATTGCCGGACTGGCTCTGGCCTTCCTTGCACTGGAACGAGGCTGGGGACTGTTCAACGCCATCGAAGTACCCCTGCTGGTAAATATCGTCGTCACTATCCTGGTCATGGACCTGGTCAATTACACGCAGCACCGACTGCTGCACGGGGTGCCCTGGCTGTGGAGGGTGCACAAGGTCCATCACAGCGACCCCGATGTCGATATCACGACTACCATAAGATTCCACCCCCTGGAGTCGGTATTTTCCACCGCGGTGAATTTTATCCCGGTAATCGTATTCGGCTTCGCACCGGTGGCTTACTTTATCTACGCCATGCTGCTGGTCATCCTGGGATTCATTTCCCATAGCAATTTCCGCATTCCCGGCAGGCTGGAGCAGGTGGCCGGATTGCTGTTCGTCACGCCCTATCTGCACCGGATCCACCATTCTTCCCACCAGCCCGCCACCGACAGCAATTTTGGTTCCGCTTTTTCGTTCTGGGACAGGATGCTCGGCACCTTCACGCCATCCCGGGCGATGGATCAGCAGACCATGGAACTGGGCCTGTCGGAGTACCGTGATAAAAAGTACCTGCAGGTTCACTGGCTGCTGGCCATGCCGTTCATCAAGGACCCGGCTTCAGCCTCTGCACCGCAACCCCTGGCCGGTGATAGCCGGCGGGCCACCCTGTAGCTGCCGGCACACCCCCGGAATAGCCGACAAAGACAGAGGTGTGTTCACCTTGAGTAAGGGGTCTGCCTGCACAGCGGGCATCGTTCGCAACTAATCTCGTTGACAATTGCTGTCTCTGGCCGGAACCTTCTCCGGGTAAACTGGCACAGTGGGCATTGGCTCCCGGTTGCCACCTGACCGAGGGCCAACGCACTGTTCAATCACTTGGCTCCCTGCCAGGTACATCGGTACTTCGCGACGACACTGTAGCAGCCTCTTGCTGTAATTTTTCAGTCACAGAAATATGCTAGCGTATGTCCCGAAAAATACCCGGGTCGGAGAAGGCCCGTGGCTGTCAGCCGGTAGTGGCAGGCGGTAGTGGCAGGCTGTAGTGGTAGGCAAAGGAGCAACCGATGACAATCCGCGTTGGCATCAACGGGTTCGGCCGCATGGGCAGGCTGGGCCTGCGGGCCGCCTGGGACCGGTCCGATTATCAGCTGGTCCAGGTCAATGACCTGGCAACGGACGCGGCGGGATCCGCCCATCTTCTAAAGTTCGATTCCGTTCACGGAACCTGGCATCGCCAGGTCGATGCGGCGGGTAATCGGCTGCGGGTGGACGACCGGGATATCCGGTATTTCTCCGAGCCGGCTATCGACGGAGTTGACTGGTCGGCCTGCGATATCGTAATCGAGGCCACCGGCCGCCACCATAAAAACCCGGATTCCCTGCAGCGCTACTTCGATCTGGGTGTTAAAAAAGTCGTGGTTGCGGCGCCTACTGAAGGGGCGTTGAACGTCGTCATCGGGGTCAACGATCACCTCTATGACCCGGCGAGGCACAACGTGGTCACGGCGGCATCCTGCACCACCAACTGCCTGGCGCCCCTGGTCAAGGTGATGCATGAACAGGTGGGCATCGAACACGGCTCCATGACCACGATCCACGATGTCACCAACACCCAGGTCATTGTCGACCGGGGACACAAGGACCTGCGTCGTGCCCGGGCCTGCGGCAACTCACTGATTCCCACATCCACCGGGTCGGCTCGCGCTATTACCCGGATATTCCCGGAACTTGAGGGACGGCTGAACGGTCACGCCGTCAGAGTGCCGTTGCTCAATGCCTCGTTGACCGATTTCGTCTTCGAAGCCAGGCGGCGTGTCAGCGAGGAGGAGATCAACGGTTATTTCAAGGCGGCTGCCGAAGGTCCGCTGCAGGACATTCTCGGTTACGAGGAGCGACCGCTGGTTTCCGTGGATTACCTCAACGATCCGCGTTCAGCCATAGTCGACGCCCTGTCCACCATGGTGGTCAACGGCACGCAGGTAAAAATTTATGCCTGGTACGACAACGAATGGGGCTATGCCAACCGGCTGATGGAACTGACCGGCAAGGTCGCCCAGAGTCTCTGATGGTCCCCGGCCTGCGCAACTACCTGGTGGTTACCGGGGGCTACTGGGCTTTCACGGTTACCGATGGGGCGATTCGCATGCTCGTGGTGCTGTATTTCCATGAGCTGGGGTATTCGCCGTTTGCAGTGGCGATGCTGTTCCTGTTTTACGAGTTTTTCGGCGTGGTCACCAACCTGGTGGGCGGCTGGCTCGGTTCCCGCATCGGCCTGAATCTGATCATGAATCTGGGCATGGGGCTGCAGGTCCTGGCCCTGGCGATGCTGACGGTGCCGGATCCCTGGCTGACGGTGGCCTACGTGATGACCGCCCAGGCATTGTCCGGCATTGCCAAGGACCTGAACAAGATGTCGGCCAAGGCCTCGGTGAAATCCCTGGCCAGTGAAGGCCTGGAAGCGCGTCTGTTCAACTGGGTGGCAGTGTTGACCGGGTCGAAAAACGCGCTGAAAGGCGCCGGGTATTTTGTTGGCGCGGGCCTGCTTGACTGGATCGGCTTTCGCGGCTCGCTGGCGGTACTGGCGGTGCTGTTGGGACTGGTTCTGCTGCTGGTGCTGGTCCTGTTACCCCGGCGCCTGGGTACCACCCGTTTCAAGGCCAGGTTCATCCAGGTTTTTTCCCCGATAGCGGCAGTCAACCGGCTGTCGGCCGCGCGGTTTTTCCTGTTTGGCAGCCGGGACGTGTGGTTCGTGGTGGCCCTGCCGGTGTACCTCTACGAGATCCTGGGCTGGTCGTTTACCGCCGTGGGATCTTTCCTTGCCGCCTGGATTATCGGCTATGGCATCGTCCAGGCGTTGTCACCCCGGCTGTTGGCCGCCCTGGGCCTGCATGCCTCCCGGCAGACGGCGGTGGGGGCAGTGGCGCTGCTGGCGGGTCCGCCGTCGGTCATCGCCCTGGCGCTGAATGGCGGGCTGTCTCCCGGCGCGACAATCGTGGTGGGCCTGGCGGCGTTCGGTGTCCTGTTCGCCGTCAATTCCGCCGTGCATTCTTATCTTATCCTGGCTTATTCGGACAGCGACAGGGTTGCGCTGAACGTCGGCTTCTACTACATGGCCAATGCCGGCGGGCGGCTGGTGGGTACGGTGCTGTCGGGACTCGTTTACCAGGCCGCCGGTATCCAGGGCTGCCTGTGGCTGTCCAGCCTGTTTCTCCTGGGGGCCGTCGCCGCGTCGCTGACACTGCCACCCCTGGATTCCGCCGACGACCCGGGAAACCACGGCATGCGTTCCTCGGGTCACGCCGATTGACTACTTGCGGTCAAGACGTTCCGTCAATGCCTGCAGGCGCCAGCGAACAGCCTGCCGGATCCGGGCGCCAAGGGAATAGACCTGCCATCGCAGTTTTTCCGCGGCGGTGGTTGCGTCGATATAGCGGCCATGAAATTCCACCACCAGGTACAGCGCCGGCTCATCGCTGATTCCCCGGAGACCGTGCAGGGCCCGGGCCGGGTGAAAGATAACGGCGGGGGCCTGTAGTGTCCTGCCCAGGGTGGCGACTGCTCCCTCCAGCAACAGGATGGCCACGTCGTATTCGTCCCGGTGTTCTGCGTACCCGCCGGATTTCCTGACGCGACTGAAATGGAGGTGCAGCTTGTCCAGGTGATCGGTCCTGCCTTCGAACACGCGTGAAGTGGCCCACGGGCGACCGGCATCGAAATCCCGTTTCCGGAAATTCCTGTAGACAGCGTGTTCCAGCGCGTCGTCCTTCGCCTGCAGGGGGGCATTCCAGCGAAACATAAGGTAACTCACCGGTGACCTGCCGGCGCCGCGGATGGTATGGAATTGGCAGGCCGGGTAGTAGGCGAGATCGCCGGTACCAACGCGTTCGACTCGTGGGGCAGGGTCTTCGGCGGAGTTGGCGATAATCAGCTCTGCTTCCCCATCCAGTACAATCAGCAGTTCTTCATCGTAGTGACTGTGGGGAACGTGGGGACTGCAACCCGGCTCAAGAATCGACGCGTGACAACTGAGCTTGCGTAACACCGGCGACGAGCCGGCAAAGAACCGGGTGGGACGCCAGCCCCGCAGGGGATCCTGCTGCAGGCTGCGGGGAATGGTATAAGCCTTGTTGGCGAGGGCCCTGGACGAATGTGGCCATTGCGCCGGCGGTGATACAATGCGGTTGACCTTGCCGGGGTTTTTGCCGGACATCAGGATTACCGGTGGCCGGGGTGTTGTTTTAAATTTGAATGGCCAGTCAAGTTTGGTCAGGTCCGGTATATGCAAGGGCAGGTCGCTTCGGGCAAACTGCAGCAACAACGCGCGACGCGAGGTCTGCTCCTGGAGGTTCAGCGAGCCGTGCCAGAGCCGGCCGTCGAACAGCAGGGCCTGCCCATCGGTAACCACGGTCTGCACCAGCGCACAATCGTCGGCGATTGCGCGGGCCATGGCGAAACTCGTCGCATCGTCGCGTTTGTCCCTTGACAGGTCCTGTTCCGCTGCCGCCTGCTGCAGCGGGATTCCCAGCCGGTGCGAGCCTGCAATCAGGCCCAGGGAACTGCGCACCGAAGTGTTTTCCAGACCAATCCATACTGTCAGGGCGTTTCCGGTGGACGTGGCGGTCTCGATATCCGTATGCCAGCAGTGGGATTTACCTGGCTCCCGTGTCACGACATGTGCACCCCACAGGACAATATTGTCCTTCAATACCGATCTGACCAGGCTGGTTATCCGGGGGCTGCTGGCAATGTCGTAGACCACGCGATCCGACGCCGCCAGTCCTTTACGCCAGTCCAGGGGCGCCGGTCTCCTGCTGGAATCCAGGTGGCTGTTGAGCAGGCTGCATTCCCGCTGGTTCAATACGGGCAGGGGACCCAGCCACCCCCAGCGGTCATAGTCAAGCAGCTGGGAATCGGTCAGGTTGAGCGGGTTGGCGAGCATAGTCGTCACAGTACGTGCAAGGTTCGAGTTACCGGGATTCTATCCGAGAACCGCCGGTCTGCGTCAGGGTTAAAAAAGCTGAACGGACAGCCTGTGCCTTGGATCACAGTTTGCACTGGCAGTCTTGAGCGACCTCCAGGGCGCCACTGCGGTGTTGTCGCGGTTGGTAAGGGCGACGGCCATTCCCGGCGCACGACGCCTTGCAGTGGCGCCCGACAGACTCCCGCAGGGCACTTCCCTGATTGATCAGAGGCTCCGTCAATTTCACAATGAGACATCACCCTTGTGGAATCATTGATTTATTTGGCCTACCGGTTCAGTACCGCCTACTGGATCTGCACGGTTTCATCAAACCGAATTTCTGCTTATATCCAGGTGGCAAGTGTATTAGTATCGCTGCATGGATATCAGCGTCGTCATCCCTTTTTACAACAGCGGGGCATTCATCACGGATGCCGTCACTTCCGTGCTTGCACAGACACTCCCGGTCCGGGAAATCATCATAGTCGACGATGGCTCCGACAGCTCCTGCCGTCAACTGCTGGACAGCTTCGACGACCCGGTCCGGGTTGTTCACCTCGACAGGAACCGCGGAATATCCGTTGCCAGAAATATCGGTGCAGAACAGGCAGCGGGGGAATGGCTGGCCTTTCTCGATGCCGACGACACCTGGGAAAAAGACAAGCTCTACCAGCAGCGACAGTTCCTGCAGCAGCATCCCGGGTTGAATGTCTGCCACACCGGCGTGGAGGTATTCAGTGGTGAACGGGTGATGGCCCGTTACGTCGACAAACCGGAATGGCTCACCACGAAAGACGCCCTCATGATAGCCCAGGTACTGCCCTCGGCGCTGCTGATCCGCAGAGCCGTGTTCCTGTCCGTGGGTATGTTCGATACCAGGATGCCGGCGTCATCGGACCGGGAACTGAGTATCAGGCTGCTGGAGGCGGGAGAGCGGATTGGCTGCCTGAACGAGAGTCTTACCAGGCTGCGTCGTGAAAATCACGGCAACATTTCCAGCAAGTGGTCGCCGAAGCTGCGAGGGCACCTGTACATCCTGCGCAAACACCTGGCGCTGTTTCGCCGGGAGCAACTTGTTCGTCCCTATCTTCGCTGGACTTTTCAACACGTGACCAGGAATTCAACCGGTGCCACCCGGATGCTGTTCTGGTGCCTGACCAGGGCGCTGTAGTCGTGGTCCGGGATCCCGGACACGGACTGGTCATACTTGCGGATGATAATCTTTGCCAGAACGGACCGAGTTGGATAACACCGGGAGGTAAAGGACTATGCGAATCACGATATTCGGTGCGGGATACGTCGGCCTGGTGCAGGCCGCGGTTCTTGCCAGCGTGGGACATGAGGTCTGCTGTGTCGATGTCGACCGCCGGAAAATAGCGGCGTTACAGCAGGGTATTGTGCCGATTTTCGAGCCGGGCCTGGAGGCGTTGGTCAGAGAAGCCCTTGCCGACGGGAAACTGGTCTTTACCGCGGAGTCGCAGTTCGGTGTCGACTACGCCACCCTGCAGTTTATCGCCGTCGGCACTCCGCCGGACGAAGATGGTTCCGCCGACCTGGCCCATGTCCTGCAGGTGGCCGATGCCATCGCCAAGTACAGTACCGGCGACAGGATCGTGGTGATCAAGTCCACGGTGCCGGTAGGCGCCGCCGACAGGATTGCCCAGCGAGGGCAGGAAATCAATGCGAAAAAATCCGATCCTGCCGCGTTTGCAGTGGTTTCCAACCCGGAATTTCTCAAGGAAGGCGCGGCGGTGGCGGACTGCCGCAGTCCGGAGCGAATCATTATCGGCACCGATTCCGAAGACGCGGAACAATTGCTGCGCGAACTGTATGCGCCGTTCAACAGAAACCACGACAGGATCCTGGTCATGGACAGGCGGAGCGCGGAGCTGACCAAGTATGCCGCCAACTGCATGCTGGCAACCCGCATAAGCTTCATGAATGAAATGGCGAATATCGCCGAGCTTACCGGGGCAGACATTGAAAATGTACGCCTGGGGATCGGCAGTGATTCCCGCATAGGAACCCGGTTTATCTACCCCGGTTGCGGGTTCGGCGGTGGCTGTCTGCCAAAAGATATCAGGGCCCTGCAACGTACCGCGGTTGAGCTGGGTTACACGCCGAAACTGCTGGAGGCTATCGACGACATCAACGAGCGTCAGAAGAGCAGGCTGTATGAAACCATCTGCAGGGTTTTTACGCCGCTGGGTGAAGGCGCGGTGGACCTGTCTGGCAGGTGCTTTGCCCTGTGGGGATTGTCGTTCAAGCCCGACACGGATGACATGAAGGAAGCGCCAAGCCGCGTACTGATCGAGCTGCTGCTGAACGCCGGGGCAAGAGTGCAGGCCTGGGATCCCAAGGCCATGGATGAGGCGGGACGGATTTACGCAAACGAACCGGATTTCCTGCTGGCAGCCGACAAAGAGGCCGCCCTGGAGGGGGCCTGCGCCCTGGTAATCTGTACCGAATGGCAGCAGTTCCGCGCACCGGACTTTGCCCTGATCAAGTCGCAGCTGCAGTACCCGGTAATCTTCGACGGTCGGAACATGTACGATCCGAAGCAACTGCAGTCATGGGGCATCGAGTATTACGGCATGGGCCGCAGCAGTACTGTACAGCGGTCCGGGCTTATTGCTGGCCAGCTTGCCTGATACCGCCGTTCTGACGCAAAATGCCGTGGCGGAAACCGGTGTTTTCCGCCCGAATACCCGCTGCCGGGTCGGTGTTCAGGCCGGGCATCGGTGCAGGCACGGCATCCCGGTAGTGGGCAGAAGTCTCCGGCGTGTGTCCGGGAAAGATTGATCAAGCGGAGCGAAATGATGAAAAACCTTAAGCTTGCGGCATTTCTCCTTGGCGTGCTGTATCCCGTCCTGGCAGTTGCCGAGCCGGCGTCAGCTGACGACATAACGGGCGCCTGGCTGGCATTCAGCAATGCCCGGGGCGAGGCGTCGCTGATCCTGGGGGACGTGGAGCACCCGTCTGCCAATGACGTGTTTCGCGTGATACCCGAGGTCGGCGGGGACAACCTGGACGAGGAAAAACTGGCGTTGGGCACGGATCTGTTCAACGAGCCGCGACTGTCCCGGGACGGGTCCATGGCCTGCTCATCGTGCCATATCGCCATGCTGGGAGGCGTCGATCGCAGCCCGGTGTCCTTTGGCATCGGTCGCGCCAGGGGCAGGTTCAACGCGCCCACCATCTTCAATGCCGCGTTGAACTTCCGTCAGTTCTGGGATGGCCGTGCCCTGACCCTGGAGGACCAGGCGCTGGGTCCCATAGAGAACCCTATCGAGCTGGGTCATGATCTCGACGACGTCGTGGCAATGTTGCAAAGCATTCCAGAATACCGTGACGCCTTCAATCGCATTTATCCCGATGGCGTCAGCGCTGCCAACCTGGCGGACGCCATCGCCTATTACCAGGTAGTGAATTTTACCGGGCTTAGCTCACCTTTCCTGCGCCAGTTCGAGGAGCAGCAGGAACCGCTGAACAGCAGGGCCCGACGGGGTCAACAGCGGTTCGTGGAAGTTGGCTGTGCCAGTTGTCACAACGGCGTCAACCTGGGCGGGAATTCCTATCAGCGGCTTGGCGTTGCCCGGCCCTGGTACGGCAGTGATCGACCAGCAACTGAAGCGGATGACGGCCTGTTCGCGCGCACCGGCCGTGAGCAGGACCGGCACGTGTTCAAGGTGCCGACGCTGCACCATGTCGCGACCACCGGGCCCTGGTTACACGACGGCAGCATCACTTCCCTGCAGCAGGCGGTGGACCTGATGGCGCGCCATCAGCTTGGCCGCTACCTTGACAACGACGATATCGATGACATTACCGCCTTCCTGCGCTCGCTGGGGGACAGTCTCGGCATGGTGGGCGACTGCGCCGTGAGCGGCAGCTACAGTATCAGCATGGATTGTGATGTCAGCCGGGCCGGCGCGGGTGAAACACGGGACGGCGACGCCTTCCGCGCGCCGCTGCCGGATCCGGCCACCCTGGTGAAGCGACACCACGAGGAATACCTCAGGGCCCTGGCGCTTGTAGCCGGCGCGCCGCAGCGAATGGCCGAGGAAATGCAGCGTATCCGCTCCGGAGAAGTAGCCCACTATGACTTCCTGCAATACGCGCACTTCGACATGATGCGCCATGCCCGGGCATTGTCATTTCCGCCGGCGGATGTCGAGCAGGGGGCGCGGGAGGCCCTGCTGTTGCAGGCAGCAGGCTTGCAGGAGTCGGCCGCACAATACGAGCTCAGGATTGCCGATTTTCTCCGTGCCCACGCACTGGTCAATAGCGCCAGGTCTGCCATTCAGGACCTGCTGCGGCTAATGGCTGTCGACGCCGATGAGCAGGTCAGGACGCGCCTGGCAAAGGCAGAAGAAAGCGCCCTGGCGTTTTACCGGCAACCCAATCCGGAAACCCGGGAAAACCTCGACAGGGCCACCCGGGCCCTGCACGGTATCGATCTGCCTCCCCGGCAACTTGAGGAATTCCGGCTCCAGGTCCGGTTGTTACAGGATAATGTTGCACTTCCCCCTGGATGATTAGTCGGCTTCCTTTACCGGCCGCGCAGTCCCAGGTCGGCTGGCGGCCCGCATTCCCCGCGGACAAAATGCCAGCTATCGACCCTGTGCAACTTTGCGATCGCGCAACCGCACAATCCGCTGTCGCCTTCGACCGATTCCCAGTGCGGCCAGGCCGAGTCCCAGCAGGCTGAGTGCGGCAGGTTCAGGTACCGACGGCGACGATTGTCCATTGGTTCGCAGGTAGTCAATGGTAAGACTGCCCGGGCCGCCGGATGTAAAGTTATCGGAAATGGCCAGTTGCAGACTATTGGAATTGGCAAGGTTGGAGCCGTTACCTAATTCGAAGTTGAAGGACGAGAACAGGAATTCGTAGATTCCCGGCGTTGTGATTACCAAGGGCCCAGATCTCGAGAGGTTGCCAGTGCTCTGGTAATTTGTAATAGCAAGGCTTGGATTGGATACTACCGAAGATATCGACACGATGAATCTGTCGGCGTTACCGGTCGTGAAATCGAAACCGCCAAGGCCGTAATTCAACCCCGGATCGTTCTCATTGCCATCATAGATAACTTTCACGCTGGAGATGCCGCCATTAAAACCGAAAGTCGCAGCACCTCCAGTAGATGAGTATGAGGCATTAGTTGAGGGCTCAACATCCCGTTCACCTCCCAACATGGTACCGTCGATCGTAAGAGGAGTGGATGTCAACGCGGTTTCACCATCGAATTCATCGATTGAGAAAGGTATGGCGCCAGCCAGGCCGGAGAACAGACTTGTGGTCGCAATCAGGACAGCAGGTGAAAGTTTTTTCAAAATCATGTGGTGTTCCTTCCAGTTTGAAATATTCTTCGTTTTCCAGGGCCGCTTAAACTGAGTGGCCTGGTTTCTTTCCGGATTTGAATGTGCTGCAGTGGATCACATCGACAGTTCAATTTGACAGCACCAGGGGTCAGATATCCCCCATAAAAACAGCAGTCTGTAGGAAGGCAAATTACATGCCATTCGCGCTGATCGGCGCTAACTCCATGAATTGTTTTGAAAAGGTTGAAAAGAGTAGAATTTGTTTACCTGTCGATGTAAAAAAAATTGACATCCTTCAACAAAGTCACAGCGAATCCGGAGAGGCCAGTTTGTCGTCTTCCGCCTACAATTCCCGGTCAACAGTCATATTGCTTGCGAGTTCTTCAGTGCCCGGAAAAACGGCCTGTCCAGTGAAATCTGCCGTAAATAAGGTAACTTGGCACCTGATCGGTTTTCTGAACACAGTGTCTGGCCTTTAATTATGTCAGGAATTAATCCCGCTGAATTCAGGAGATACTGTTCACGGAAATCCGATGACTCAATGTCAGGAAATTTTACAAATCGGTGCCACCACCAGCCGGCTGACCGGAAAAAAGCCCGTCATTACTGGCCTGGTACAGATTTTGCGTGAAAGACAGCAGGTTCACTGATCTATCCAGCGAACCTGAACAAGGACAAGGGCAAAAAATGCCCGTAGCGGAGGAAAGTCTGATGAAGTACCTGTCAACAGCAGTAGCGGTAGCCGCCACTTACCTGGCAACCACGGGGACGGCCATGGCCGGAATGCATGCGGCGCTGGTTTCCGTCTCGGAACCCGGTATTTTCCCCCTGTTGGCCATGGGCGCAGCAATAACCGCCGTGGCTTACCGACTGCGCCGGAAGAAATAGCCAACGGACGACCTTGCAGGAAAGCAGTTGCAGGAAACAGGTACCTGAAACAGGTAGCGAAAACAGGTACCGGTAGTAGGTGCTGGAAACAGTTGTCGGGCTCTGATACCTGGCGTATTTACCGGACTCAGTAGTCAGGTCCGGATACCGGGCTGAGGTACCAGGCTCGGACACTGAACTCAGGTACCGGGCTCAGTTACCGGGAGAGTTGCAGCCGGCTCTCCCGAAGTCATCAATAACTTCAGGATGGAGTTTGCCGTGTCGGAATCTGCCATACCGGTGTTCCAGAACGTGGAATTGTTCTGTTTCTTCCTTTCCATAGCCGTGCTGTCTATGTGGGAGTTGAGGACACCGTTACGCCAGCTGATGTTGGGTGTGCCGCTGCGCTGGCTTAACAACATCGGACTTTTTCTGTTCAATTCCGTACTCATGAGGCTGCTGAGTCCTACGCTTTCCATTGTGCTGGCGTTTCAGCTGCAGGAGCAGGGCTGGGGATTGTTCAACGTGCTGGTACTGCCGGAATGGATGGCGGTAGTCGGCGCGTTCATCCTGCTGGATTTCGGATTCTACCTGAAACACCGGATCGCCCATGGCGTTCCGTGGTTCTGGCGCTTTCACCGGGTACACCACAGCGATGCTGATTTCGACCTGACCACCAGTATCCGGTTCCACCCCCTGGATGTGGGTTACCAGACCCTGACCCAGATTCTCTCCGTCATTATTATCGGCGCGCCGCCACTGGCTATCGCGGCTCACGCGGTATGCTTCATGGTAATTGCCAGATTTCAGCACAGCAACGTGCGCCTGCCGGAAAAACTGGAGAAGAAACTGCGCCGGTTTTTGGTGACCTCGGACATGCACCGTATTCATCATTCGGCGCGGCAGCCGGAAACCGACAGCAATTACGGCGGTCTGTTTCCGTGGTTTGACCGCCTGCTTGGTACCTACGTTGACGAACCCGTGGGCGGTCAGACCGGCATGCAGGTGGGGCTCAATGAATTCAGCCATCCGAAGCACATGACCCTGTGGTGGATGTTGGTGAATCCGTTATTACCGGGTAAAACCGCAGTGGACGATGCCGGGCCCGCAGAAGCCGGTGATGAATCCCCCGGTCTGCCTGGCCAGCTGCCTTCCGGCTGACGGGACCGTTAACACGCTACCTGCAGCGTGACAGGAAGCGCGATTCTTCTGTAGACTGTAGCGCAGATTCCCTGATTTGACTGTCGCTGCCGGCGTCGTTTAAACCTCCAGCCAGGCGGATTGTGCGTGGTTAAGAGACCTCTGATTACGTATGGGAGTATTTCCATACATAATCAGAGGTTTCTTTAGTCGTTCTGAATAAGCGAATTCCAATAACGTTGGAGACAGAAATGGCCCCGGTATTTCGGGTTGCGGTTATAAAGCGCCTCTCGTCGTTCATCTGGAACGAGCAATCCACGTTCCTCACGTCTGGATTGGCGCTTTTTTGACGATCAATAATGTGAACAGGCCCTGACTGAAATTACGCTATCGAGACCCGCCTGATGAATCCCTACACTCCGCGCGCATCAATTGTCGTTGTCCAGCGGGAACGCTTCAGCACAACCCGGCGTTCCCTGGAATCGCTGCTGGCAAATACCGACAAAAGGTACCCGGTCTATTATGTCGACAACGCCTCTCCCCCGGAGATACACCGGTATCTGGCCGGGCAGGCCGCCGATGGTGGCATACAGGTGATACGACATGAAGCTTACTCATCGCCGACACAGGCCAGAAATGCGGTGTTACCTATAATCGAAACGGAATACGTGGCATTCGTG
>Ga0070727_10000459_pt1 | contig 49489 bp, 48 predicted proteins | sample tdAd472_FD_66722 | JGI IMG/M metagenome (GOLD analysis project Ga0070727, IMG submission 66722) | Marine sediment microbial communities from the Atlantic coast under amendment with organic carbon and nitrate - tdAd47.2 | ecosystem: Environmental > Aquatic > Marine > Coastal > Sediment | place... | reverse complement strand
CGTTATAGTCGTAGAAACTGCGGTCGGTCAGAATTTCGGTGATCGTCAGGGGGCGGTCGCCCATCACGGAAACGGTCAATTCCCGTCCCGGGATGAATTGCTCAACCATCACCTCGTCGCCCAACGACCAGGCTTCGCCATCGGCCAGGATGGGGCCGGAATTTTCGGTGACGATATGAATGCCGACGCTGGAACCTTCGTTGTTGGGTTTGACCACGTAGGGACGGGCCATCACATCGCCGTCCAGAACCTGGTCCCGGGTGGCGATGACATGGTCCGCAACCGGCAGTCCGGCAGCCGACATGACGTTTTTGGCCATGGCCTTATCCATGGCGACAGCGGAGGCCATCAGGCCCGAATGGGTATAGGGAATGCCCAAAATATTGAGGAAGCCTTGGACGCAGCCGTCTTCGCCGTAGCGGCCGTGCAGAGCGTTGAAAACCACGTCGGGGCGGGGGTAAAGCCGCGTCAGCAGGCTTCCCATATCGCGTTGAACGTCGATGGAGGTGACCGAATATCCCGCCTGTTTCAAAGCCTTGGCGACCGCAGCGCCGCTGACCAGCGAAACTTCGCGTTCGGCGGACCAGCCGCCCATCAATACAGCGATTTTTTTCGTCATGAGGTCACCTCTTTCGGGCCTTCGCCTTCGGCAACGCCGATGCGGCGGATTTCCCATTTGAGCGTGATGCCCGAGGTTTCATAAACCCGGCGTTTGACTTCTTCGCCCAAGCCTTCAAGGTCGGCAGCCGTTGCGCCGCCCGTGTTGATCAGGAAGTTGCAATGCTTTTCGGAAACCATTGCGCCGCCGCGTTTCAAACCGCGGCACCCGGCCTTGTCGATCAGTTCCCAAGCCTTGTGGCCTTCGGGATTGGCGAAAGTGCTGCCGCCGGTCGGCGTCTTAACCGGCTGGCTTTCTTCGCGGTAGGATTTGATTTCAGCCATCCGGCTGGCGATGGTGTTGGCGTTGCCGGGTTTGGCCTTCATCCGGACTTCGGTGAAAATCCAGTCTTCCGGGATGGCCGTATGGCGGTACCCGAAGCCCATTTCTTCGTTGGTCAGTCCGTGCAGGTTGCCTTGCAGGTCGACCGCCATGGCGTTGACCATGACGTCTTTCATTTCAGCGCCATAAGCGCCTGCATTCATCCGTAAAGCGCCGCCGATGGTGCCGGGGATGCCGCTGAGAAACTCCAGGCCGGTCAGGCTCGCTTCGGCGGCGCGGCGCGAGACCAAAATATCGAGCGCACCCGCTCCGGCGCGGACCATGTCTCCGTCGATGTCGATATTGGCGAAGCCTTTGCCGAAACGGATGACGACGCCGGGAATGCCGCCGTCGCGGACCAGCAGATTGGAGCCGACGCCGATGACGGTCACCGGGACGTCCTGCGGTTTGTTGAGCAGGAAGGAGACCAAGTCGTCGGCGTCCGCCGGTCGGAACACGACTTCGGCAGGCCCGCCGACCTTGAACCAGGTGTATTTAGCCAACTGAACGTTAGGGGTGTAGCTGCCGCGCACCTTGGGGAGGCGGTTGATCAGGTGTCCGGGGTACAACAAGGCTGCCATCATCATCTTTCCATCTATCCCTTGTTTTCCTCGTTAGAGCTGGATTCGCCGTAACGCATCCGCGCCAATTCGTTGGGCAAGTCATTGGCCCAGGCGGTGATGTTGCCGGCGCCCAGGCAAACGACCAGATCGCCGGGGCGTGCCAGATCGTTGATGATTTCGCATAAATCTTTCGGGTCGTTGAGCGGCATGACGGTGCGATGCCCATGGGAGCGGATGCCCTCGACCAAAGACATTTTGTCGATGCCGTCTATCGGTTGCTCGCCCGCCGCATAGACGTCGGCGACCAGAACGGAGTCCGCGTCGTTGAAACAGGTGCAGAAGTCTTCAAAAAGATCCTTGAGGCGTGAATAACGGTGCGGTTGCACTACGGCGATCACCTGTCCGCGCGCCGCCGCTCTGGCGGCTTGCAGAACCGCGCTGATTTCCACCGGGTGGTGCCCGTAGTCATCGATCACCGTGATGCCGTCGACTTCGCCGGTTTTGGTGAACCGCCGCTTGACGCCTTCAAAATCGGCGAAGGCCCGGCGGACCACCGCATCGTCGAAACCCATTTCCTGGGCGACGGAAACGGCGGCCAAGGCGTTGGCGACGTTGTGGGTGCCGAGCATCGGCAGCTTGAGTCCTTCGATGGTCCGGCTGGTGCCTTGAATGCGGTTGGTCAGCACCACGTCGAATTGGCTGCCCTCGACGCCGCTTTCCAGATTGGTTGCCCGGATATCGGCTTGCGGGCTGAAACCGTAGGTGACGATCTTGCGGTCGGCGACACGCGGGATCATCGCCTGGACTTCCGGATGATCGATGCACAGGGCAGCAAATCCGTAGAATGGGATGTTCTCGACAAAGGTGTCGAAAGCCTTACGCAGAGCGTCGAAGGACCCGTAGTAATCGAGGTGCTCGGGGTCCATGTTGGTGACGATGCCGATCACCGCAGGTAGTTTGATAAACGTTCCGTCGGATTCGTCGGCCTCGACCACCATCCAGTCCGACCCACCGAGCCGGGCGTTGGTTCCGTAGGCGTTGATGATGCCGCCGTTAATCACGGTCGGGTCCAGCTCGGCGGCGTCGAGAAGGGAGGCGATCAACGAGGTGGTGGTGGTTTTGCCGTGGGTGCCGCCGACGGCAATCGACCACTTGAGACGCATCAGTTCGGCCAGCATTTCCGCCCGCCGCACCACCGGGACAAGGCGCTTGCGGGCCTCGACGACCTCGGGGTTGTCTTTTTTGACCGCCGTCGAGATAACGACAACGCGCGCTTCGCCGAGGTTTTCTTCCTGATGTCCGACGTAGACTTTGATGCCGAGCTTTTTAAGACGCTGGACGTTGGCGTTATTGGCCATGTCGCTGCCCTGGACCTCATAGCCCAGGTTGTGCAGCACTTCGGCGATGCCGCTCATGCCGATTCCGCCGATCCCGACGAAATGAATGATTCCGATATCCAATGGCAGCGCTCTCATGCGGCCGCCCTCCCGTTTTCTTTATTTCCGTTTCCGTTGGGTAGCAGCGCCATGACCATATCGGCCAAGCGTGCGGCGGCGTCGGCGCGCCCGACGTTAATAGCGCCCGCCGCCGCTTTTTCGAGCGTTTGAGGCATCCCGAACAAGGACTCGATGCGCTCGGCAAGGTTTTCAGGCGTCATCGAGTCCTGAGGCATCAGCCATCCGCCGCCCGCTTCGTCCATGGCGTGGGCGTTGTAGCTTTGATGATCGTCCGCCGCATAGGGGTAGGGAACCAGGATCGCCGGCCGCCCGACCGCGGTCAGTTCGGCAACGGTCGATGCGCCGGAGCGGGCGATGATCAGATGGGCGTCGACCAAGCGCTGGGGAACGTCGTCGAAGAAGGTTTTCAATTCGCTTTGGACGGCGAGACCGGCATAACGGGTCTGGGCGTCGTTTAAATCTTCCGGGCGGCATTGCTGAGCGATTTGAATGCGTTGTTGTAGCGGTTGCGGCAACTTTGCCAGGGCCGCAGGAATTACTTCGCTGAACACATGTGCGCCTTGCGAGCCGCCGAGAACCAGGATTTTTAACGGTCCCTCACCGGTCAAAGCCGGATATGCCGCACCACGCACTGCCGCAATACCCGGACGGACGGGCATGCCCGTGTGGACGATTTTCTTCTCGGCGGTTTCCGGAATGCCCCGGACCGAGGCGAACGATGTAGCGATCCGGTCGACCCGCCCGGCCAGCAACCGGTTGGCCCGGCCAAGCAGTGCGTTTTGTTCGTGGATTGCGGTTTTTAGACCGGCCCAGGTGGCGGCCATCATCGTCGGCACCGAGGCATAGCCGCCGAAGCCGACGACGCAGGCGGGTTTCAATCGATTGAGAAGGCTCCGGGCCTGGAGCGCGCCGACACCCAAGTTGAGAACGCTTTTCGCCCGGCCCAAAAGACCCTGACCGGCGATCCCGCCCGCCCGGATGCTATGGGTTTCGATGTCGCTCAAAGCTCCCTTGTAGGCGGTGCCGCGCTGGTCGGTGATCCAGGCGAGACGGCATCCCCGGTCTTTCAGTTCAATCGCCAAAGCTTCCGCCGGGAAAACGTGGCCGCCGGTGCCGCCGGTGGTAAGAACGATGAGAGGCGCTGTCATGGCCGACCTCCCGGGCGGTGGCGGGTGAGCGCCAGGACCATGCCCATCCCGATAGCCAAGGCGAGAACCGAAGATCCGCCGTAGGAAATGAACGGAAGGGTCATTCCTTTCGTCGGAATGAGGTGAAGGGTCGAGGCCATGTTGATGATCGCTTGCAGGCCGAATTGGACCAGCAGACCGGTCACGGCGATGAGGACGAAAAAATCGCTTTCGCGGAAAATCCGTACAAACCCCCGCAAGACGATGAAGGCAAACAGACCGACGATAAACAGACAGAGGAAGACGCCGAACTCCTCGGCCGCAACGGCGAAGATGAAATCGGCGTGGGCGTCGGGGAGATAAGCTTTTACCTGTCCTTCGCCAGGGCCTGTGCCCAACCATCCGCCGTTCATAAAGGCTTCCATGGAGCGCGACACTTGGTAGGAATCGCCCGATGCGGGATCGAAGAAACGGTCGATGCGCGACTGAATATGATCGAAGGTGAAATAAGCGCCGATGCCGCAGCCGATAAACCCAAGCCCCAAGAAGACGATCCAGAACATCGATAGACCGGCAAGAAAGAACTGAACCGCCCAGACGACCGAAACGACGACGGTCATCCCGAAGTCCGGTTGCAGCATCAACAGGCCGACGACCAGCAGATAGAGGCCCATGGCGATAGCGACGCCGGGGAACCGGGGAGACATCCGCCCTTCACTGAACATCCAAGCGGCGACGACGGCAAAGGAAGACTTGAGGAATTCGGACGGTTGCAGGGTAAATCCACCCAGCTTAATCCAGCGGGTGGCCCCTTTAACCTCATGACCGATGACCAGGGTGGCGGCGGTCAGCACCAAGAAAACGCCGAACAAAATCACCGCCGTCCGCCGTACAGAGACCGGGGACGCCAGGGAGACGGCCAACATGACGCAGAGCGCGAGGCCAAGGAAAACAAACTGGCGATAGGCGAAATGGAAAGTGTCGTAGCCCAGCCGTTCGGCGACCGGAGGCGTGGCGGCCAAAGCGAGGATGCCGCCAACGGCGACGAGAGTCACCAGCGCGGCCAACGTCCAGCGGTCGACGGTCCACCACCAACGCCCAACGAGGCTTGTATCGGTTCTGGGCAGAGCGATCATGCCGCACCTCCCGCAGGCAAAGCCGCCCGTTCACCGGGCAAGGCCATAACCAGCTTCTTGAAGGCGTCTCCGCGGACTTCGAAATTGGGGTATTGATCGAAAGAGGCGCAAGCGGGCGACAAAAGAACCACTCCACCGAGGCCGTTGGATAAGGCCATATCCCGTGCTTGACGCACCGCCGTTTCAAGATCGCCGGAACGGCTGTTGGCGACACGGTTTTCCAGGCTGGCGGCAAAGATTTCCGCCGCGTCGCCGATCAGGAACGCGTGACGGACCGAGGAAAGCTCTTCCTTCAGGCTGTCGATGCCGCCGTCTTTGGCGACGCCTCCGGCAATCCAGTAGATATCGGCGTAACTGGTCAGGGCGCGGGCTGCGGCTTCGGCGTTGGTCGCCTTGGAATCGTTGACGTAGGAAATGCCGTCGATCACGGCGACCAGTTCCTGGCGATGAGCAAGGCCGGGGAAAGTGGCGATCGCTTCAACGGCCTGGGTGCGGGTGAGGCCGAGGCTGCGCACCGCGGCGTAGGCCGCGGCGGCATTTTGATGATTGTGGATGCCGGTCAAGGTCGCGACGGTATTGAGGTCGAGAACCGTTTCAGCCGCGTCGTCCAGATCGTCAATCAATTGGCCGTTGACGGCGTAGACGCCCCCCGATACGGCGCGGTCGCCTGAAATCGGGACCAGTTTGTGTTCGCCCAAGGCTTTCAACTCGGTGAAAAGCGTTTCGCCGTAGGTGTCGTCCATGCCGATGACGGCGACCCGCCCATTGGTCGATCCGTCGAAAATCCGGCGTTTGGCTTTGACGTAGCCGGTCATGTCGCCGTGCCGGTCGAGGTGGTCCGGCGTCACATTCAGCAAAATCGCGACGTCCAGATCGATGTCGGTCGTCAGATCGAGCTGGTAGGAAGACAATTCCAAGACGTAAGCGCCATCGTTGGCAAGGGGGGCGAAGGTCAGGACAGGCTGTCCCAGATTGCCGCCGACTTCGGTGTCGCGGCCCGTTGCTTTCAGGATGTGCCCGATCAGCGCGGTGGTCGTCGATTTGCCGTTGGTCCCGGTGATGCCGACTTTCGGAGTGTCACGGTGGGCGCGGGCAAGCAGTTCCACATCGCCGATGATTTCTACGGCATGCTCTTTCGCCAGTTCGACCGTCCAATGAGATTTCGGATGGGTCAAAGGAACGCCGGGGCTTAACACCAAGGCGTCAATCGAAGTCCAGTCGGCGGTTTTTAGGTCGGTAACCGTCAGGCCGGATTTGACGCGGTTGGCTTCATTGTCGTCCCAGGCCAGCACCGTTGCGCCGCCGTTGATCAAGGCGTTGGCGGTGGCAATGCCGGATCTGCCGAGGCCGAAGACAGCGATGGTTTTGCCGGTGAGGAAGGAAAGATCGATCATTGCCTCACCTCAACTTCAACGTCGCCAACCCGGCGAGCGCCAGGATGGAAGCGATGATCCAAAAGCGAATGACGATGGTCGGCTCCGCCCATCCCTTTTTCTCAAAGTGATGGTGGAGCGGGGCCATGGCGAAGACCCGTTTCCCGGTCAGCTTGAACGAGGCGACCTGAACGATCACCGAAACGGTTTCCAAAACGAACAAACCGCCGACGATGGCGAGAACGATTTCGTGCTTGGTGACAACGCTGATCGCGCCGAGCGCCCCACCCAAGGCCAGCGAGCCGGTATCGCCCATAAACACCATGGCCGGGGGAGCGTTGAACCACAGGAAGCCGAGGCCCGCGCCGATTAAAGCGCCGCAGAAAACCGCCAGTTCGCCTGTTCCCGGAACGTGATGAATCTGCAAATAATTGGCGAAGACCGCGTTCCCGGTGAGATAGGCGATCAGGGCGAACACCCCGGCGGCGATCATCACCGGAACGATGGCCAATCCGTCGAGCCCGTCGGTGAGGTTGACCGAATTGGATGCGCCGACCATGACGAAGGCGGCCACCGCAATGAACATCCACCCGAGATCGACCAAAAGCCCTTTGAAGAACGGGAAGGCCAAATGGGTTTCCATGCCAGCCGGCATCAGCTTCGTCGCCCAGTAGCTGGCCAATATGGCGATGCCGATCTGACCTAAAAGCTTGAGCTTGCCCGATAGCCCGCCGGAAGACTTGGCTTTGACTTTAAGGTAGTCGTCGAGGAAGCCGATAAACCCGTACCCGCCGGTGACGAAAAGGGTGATCCAAACATAGCCGTTGGAAAGATCGGCCCAGAGCAGCGTTGAAATGAAAAGACCGAGCAGAATGAGTATCCCGCCCATGGTCGGCGTGCCTTGCTTGGTAATCAGATGGCTTTCCGGCCCGTCGCTGCGAATGGGTTGGAGCCGGGTTTTCAGGCGGTCGATAATCATCGGACCGAAGACGAAAGCGACGATCAAGGCCGTTATAACCGCTCCGCCGGTGCGGAAGGTGAGATAGCGGAAGACGTTGAAAACCGGGAACTGATCGGCCAGAGGGTGCAGCATGTAAAGCATGTCTCTTACCCTCCGTTGGCCGCGACGCGCGGCGCGGTTTCAATTGTTTTGAGGGCTTCGACGATAACGCCCATGCGGCTGCCCGCCGACCCTTTGACCAAGACGACGTCGCCTTTGCGGATCCGGTTAATCGCCAAGGGCACCATGGCGTCGGCGGCGCTTTCGTGGCCGCCGCGCATCGCGGGGGTCAAGGCGTCTCGTAAATGAGCCATCGACCGTCCGACGGTCAAAACCGTATGGATTTTCGCTTCTTCCAGCGGGGTCGCCAGTCCGGCATGGTGTTCGGCCGACGCCGGTCCCAACTCAAGCATGTCGCCCAAAATGGCGATGCGGTGCCCCCCTTGTCCCGGTTCGATGCGCGACAGGGTTTCAAAGGCGGCGCGCATGGAAGCGGGGCTGGCGTTGTAGCTGTCGTCGAGCAAGGTGAAGGAACCGCCGTCGGGCAGGGCGACTTCAAAACGTTCACCGCGTCCTTTAAGGGGCGAAACCTGGCTCAACGACCGGGCCGCCGCTTCAACGTCGAGGTTTAAGGCGGCGACAACGCCGAGAACGGCTAGGCTGTTCACAACCCAGTGCGTTCCGGGGAGGGCGATACGGTACGAAACCGTTTTTCCATTGATCGCAGCGGTGATATCGGACCCGTCAGCGTCGGTTTCGGACGACACGACCGTGATGTCGGCTTTGTCGTCTGAGCCGAATGCGACAACTTTCTCAACTCCGGCCGTTTTGGCCGCTTTGCGGAGGCGGTCGAAGTGACGGTTGTCGGCGTTGAGAACGGCGACACCGCTTTTACCCATCCCGGCGAAGATTTCCGCCTTGGCGTCGGCAATGGCTTCTTCACTGTCGAAGTTTCCTGCGTGCACGGCTTCGACGGTCGTGATCACCGCCACGTCGGGACGGCAGGCCCGGGAGAGCGGCGTCAATTCGCCCGGATGGTTCATGCCCATCTCGAAAACGCCGAAATCGGTGTCTTTCGCCATGCGGGCCAGCGAAAGCGGCAAGCCCAAGTGATTGTTGAGATTGCCTTCGGTGGCCGAGCAAGCGCCCATTTGAGAAAGAACGGAGCGCAAAACTTCCTTAACGCCGGTTTTTCCGACGCTGCCGGTCACGCCGATGATTTTCGCCGAGGTCCGGTTTCGCGCCGCCGCTCCCAGGTCGAACAACGCCTTCTCGGTGTTTGCGGTCACCAGCAGCGGAGCGCCTTGGTCGAGCCCATCGGGAACGTGATCGACCACGGCGGCGGAAGCGCCGTTTTCTAATGCCTGGGCGACGAACTTATGCCCGTTGAAATTGGGACCGCGGAGCGCGACGAAAAGATCGCCTTTGGCGACGTTGCGGCTGTCGATGGAGACGCCGGAAACCGTCCAGGCCGAATTGGTCCGCCCGCCGGTCGCCTGGCTGGCGGTTTCGGCGGTCCAGAGGACCTTGGTGTGTTCGGCCTTCTTCGTCATCGGTTCTTGCTCTCCAACTCTTTTTGTACGGTCCGCACGGCGTCTGCGTCGGAGAAGGGAAGAACCTTCTCGCCGACGATCTGCCCCCGTTCGTGTCCTTTGCCTGCAACCAGGAGAATGTCGCCCGGCCCGAGGGTGTCCATGCCTTGGGCGATGGCGGCCGCCCGGTCGCCGATTTCAAGGGCGTCCGGACAAGCGGCCAGGATCGACTTACGAATTTCACGCGCGTCCTCGCTGCGGGGGTTATCGTCGGTGACGATCGTGGCATCAGCATGGCGTGCCGCAACCGCGCCCATTTGCGCCCGCTTGCCCTTATCCCGGTCGCCGCCGCAGCCGAAGACGACGGACAATTTTCCGTCGACGTGCGGGCGCAGGGCCAAGAGCGCGGTCTGCAAAGCGTCGGGGGTGTGAGCGTAGTCGACGACCACGGTGGCCCCATTGCTTAACGTCGCCACCCGCTCCATCCGCCCCGGTGCGCCGTCAAGATGCTCAAGCGCCAGGACAGCGGCATTCTGGTCGGTGGTTTCCGCAAGGGCGAGGCCGAGGGCGCAGAGCGCGTTCATCACCTGAAATTCGCCGATCAGCGGCAGGCGGATTTGATAGGCCTTTCCAAGCACGGTGAGCGACAGGTCCTGACCGTCGGGACGGTGGGTGACGGCGTTGAGAACGATGTCGTCCGCGCTGTGGCCGTAGCTCAAGACCCGAAGCTTTCTCGCCCGGCAGAGTTTCGATAAGGCGGCGAATTCCGGCGCGTCGGCATTGAGAACGGCGGTTCCGTCTTCGGGCAGCAGGTCTTCAAACAGCCGGGTCTTCGCAGCCAGATAGGCCGCCATGTCGCCGTGGTAGTCGAGATGGTCGCGCGACAGGTTGGTGAACCCCGCCGCTGATATCTTTACGCCGTCGAGGCGGAACTGGTCGAGGCCGTGGCTGGAGGCCTCCATCGCCAAATGATCGACGCCCGCATCGTGCAGGGTTTTGAGATTTTTATGCAGAGCGACGGGGTCGGGCGTGGTCAAGGTGCCGTCGATCTTAACGTTGGGCGCTGTGATGCCGAGCGTGCCCATGCTGGCCGCCGTTTTATCCACTCGCGTCCAGATTTGCCGCAAGAAGGTGGCGACCGAGGTTTTGCCGTTGGTGCCGGTGACCGCGGCAATGGTGGTGGGTTGATCGCCATAGAAACGCGCCGCCATTTGAGCGAACAGGCGGCGGGGTTGGGCGCTTTCAAGAACCGGAACGGCCGTGCCGTGTGGGCTGCCCTGGGGCAGCAGCAGGGCGCTCGCCCCTTTGTCGAGAGCTTGCGGAATGAAGTCGCGGCCATCGGCAAGCGCGCCCGGCAGGGCGGCAAACAGGAAGCCGGGCTCGACCGCCCGTGAGTCGGCGGTCAAGCCCGTGACTTCCAAGTCCCCGATGGTCCCCACGATATTCACTTGGTCTTCAACTCCTTCAATCAATTGCGTCATCCGCACCGCCCGGCTCCTATCGCCTTAAGGACGCTGAGATAAACAGCGGGTCGCCCGGTTGGGGCAGGGGTTCTTCGGTAATCGGCGCCATGCCCATCAGCGGCGCCATACGGCGGATCACCCGCCCGACGACCGGTGCGCCGACCCAACCGCCGGTGGCGTATCCGTAAGTGCCTTTGTGGCCCTTCGGCTCGTCGAGAGCGGCGAAAATCAGATAGCGCGGGGCGCTGGTCGGGAAGACGCCGACGAAGGACGAATACAGCTCCTTGGCTTCGTAGCTGCCGCTGACTTGTTTCTCCGCCGTGCCGGTTTTGCCGCCGACCATGTAGCCCGGCGCTTCGGCGTTGCGCCCGGTGCCGTCGCGGACGACGAGGCGCATCATTTCGCGCATTTGGCGCGAGGTGCGGGGCGTGAAAACCTGTTCGCCGGGGACAAACTCCCCTTCCTTCTTCTTAAGGAAGGTCGGCGGGCGCATGATGCCGCCGTTGGCGATGGCCGAAACGGCGCTGGCCAATTGCAGCGGGCTGACCGCGATGCCGTGACCGTAGGAAATGGTCATCGTATTGATTTCACGCCAGGTCGCCGGGGTCAGCGGCGCTGCCGTTTCGGGAATTTCCGCTTGCGGGCGGTCGAGAAGGCCGAGCTTGCCGAGATAGCGCTTTTGGGTTTCGGTGCCGACATCGAGCGCCATTTTGGCCGCGCCGATGTTGGAGGAATAGACGAGGATTTCGGGAACCGACAGCCAGCGCTTCTGCGGATGGAAGTCGCGGATGCGGAAGCGCGCCACCTTGATGGGGTCGGTGGCGTCGTAGCGGCTGGACAGGCTCACTGTACCGGTATCGAGCGCCATGGCGGCGGTGATGAGTTTGAACGTCGAACCCATTTCATGGACGTCGGCGGTGACGCGGTTGCGTTGGGCGTCCTGGTCTTCGGCGCTGAAGGTGTTGGGGTCGTAGTCGGGCAGGGAGACCTGGGCGAGGACCTCTCCCGTATTGACGTCCATGATGAGCGCCGCGCCGCCGGCGGCTTTGAATTCGTCGTAAGCTTTGCTCAGTTCTTCGTGGAGGAGTTCCTGCAAGCGGATATCGAGCGATAGCGTCACCGGCTGGCCGGCGCTGCGCAGGCGGGCGTCGAAGGCTTTTTCGATACCGGCGATGCCGTTTCCGTCGACGTCGGTGAGGCCGAGAACGTGGGCGGAAAGGCGGCCGTGCGGGTAGACCCGGCTTTCCTCCCGCTCGAACTGCAGGGCCGGGATGCCGAGCTTGTTGACTTGGTATTGCTGCTTCGGGGTCAGGTTGCGGCGTAGATAGACGAAGGCGCGGTCCGAGGTCAGGCGTTCCAGGATTTGCGCCTTGTCCAGATCGGGAAGGATTTTAACCAGCTCGGCGGCGGCCTTTTCGGGCGACTCGCCGCTTTGCTGGAAGGCCCGGGCGTTCACGTGAAGAGATACCGTCGGCAGGCTGGTGGCCAGCAGGTTGCCGTTGCGGTCGACGATACCGGCGCGGGCGGCGATGTGTTCGACCGGCGGCGGGGTGCGGGCGATCCGCGGTTCGCCGCTGCCGGTCAGGACGCTGACGTCGACAATCCGGCCCATCAGCACGGCGAAGATCAAAGTAAAAACGATTCCGGTGACGACCAGCCGGTGACGGCCGGTTTCCAACGCCGTTTTTCGGGCGCCGTCGAATTCGACCCGGCGGGCGCGCTCACTTTGCGGCAAGGCGTGTTTTGCGGTCATTGGGCAGCCCCCCCGGCGCTGGTCGGCAGAGCGTTGGGGTCGGCCGTTTCGTTGCGGTGCGGCAGATCGGAGAACGAACCCAGGTGTTCGGGGCCCATGGGGGCGAGGTTGAGGTGTTCCTGGGCCAGACGCTTCAGTCTCGCCGGTTCGTTGAGGTACGCCCATTCCGCCTTGAGCACATGGATCGCCTCTTGGTGGGAGACGATGTCGTGGTTGACCCGGTTCAACTCGCTTTCCAGATCGATCACCTCGTATTTGACCTTAAACAACAACACGCCGAGGGCGGCGGCGGTAAGAAACAGGGCGAGGGTGAGTTTTTTCATTACGCGGCCTCCCTTTCCTGCCACACCGGGGCGTCGGTGCGTTCGGCGGCGCGCAACCGGGCGGAGCGGGCCCGGGGGTTGGCGCGGGCTTCCTCGGGGCTTGGCGAAACCGGCTTGCGGGTGATCAGCCGGAAACTGGGGGCGCGGGTGTCGGCGGGCGGTTCGCCGGGCAAACGGCGGGACTCGCCGCCCGACTTGCCGGAGCGTTCCTTGAGGAAGTTTTTGACGATGCGGTCTTCCAGGGAATGGAAGGTGACCACGGCCAAACGGCCGCCCGGTTGGAGCAGTTCTTCCGCCGCCTGAAGGCCGCGTTCCAGCTCGCCTAATTCATCGTTAACGTAGATGCGCAGGGCCTGGAAGGTCCGTGTGGCCGGATCGATCGGCGCTTTGCCGCCTTTTTTGCGCGGGGCGCGGACGACGGAGCGGACCAAGTCGGCCAGTTGTCCGGTGCGGGTGATCGGCGCTTCGCTGCGGGCATTGACGATGGTCCGGGCGACGGCGCGCGAGGCCCGCTCTTCGCCGTATTTGTAGATGATGTCGGCGAGGACCTTTTCGTCCAACTGGTTGACCACATCGGCGGCTGTCTTTCCGGTTTTGCCCATGCGCATATCGAGCGGGCCGTCTTCGCGGAAGGAGAAGCCGCGGTCCGCCTCGTCGAGCTGGACCGAGGAGACGCCGATATCGAGCATGACGCCGGTGACCCGGTCGATATCGTGGGCGGCCAAAAGTTCGGCCATGTCGCCGAAGCACCCGGAGAGGAAGCGGAACCGGTTGGGATGGTCGGCTTCCAAGGCGGCGGCCTGGGGTTGGGCGTCGGGGTCGCGGTCGATGGCCCAAACGAAGCAATCGGCGGCTTCCAGGGTGGCGCGGGAGTAGCCGCCCCGGCCGAAGGTGCCGTCGACGTAGATGCCGGAGTCCTGGGGTTGGAGCGCGGTCAGGACTTCGGGCAGGAGAACGGGGATATGAGGGGCTGAGGCTAAAGTCCGGTTTGCCGCCATTACAGTCCGCCTCCGGGCCCCAGGGTCAATCCGTTTTCGATGACCTGTCGTACAGCCTCTTCCTGGGCTTTCTGAGCGGCGGCGGGTTCCCAGATTTGGAAGGTGTCGGCTTGGCCGACGAAGGTGGCGCGGCCGGAAATTCCGGCGAACTCTGCGAAATCGCGGGGCATGACCAGACGCCCCATGTCGTCGAGGCGGACCGGACGGGCCCGGCCGAAGATGGCGGTGGTCAAGGCCCGGCGTTCGGGCGAAAACTCACGGTGATCCTTAAGACCCTGCTTGATTTCCTCCATCCATTCGACCGTACCGGCCTCGATGGCCGCGCAGGTGAAGGAGGGAAACAGGAAAAGCTGATTGGCCCGCTGACCTTCCAATTCCGCACGAAAAGGCGCCGGAACGGAAACCCGTCCCTTGCTGTCGACCTTATTCTCAAATGTGCCCGCGAAGAGTGCCATGCCCCCTGCGTACCCCGTGCGCTCGAATTAAAACGTCTTTTCGGACCCAACCCGTAATCCCCTGGTGGATGAAGATGCGGCTCCCAGGCACTACGCCTACTCCACCTTATTGGGATAATATGGAATACCATGGGATATTATGGGCGTCAATGGGAAACGGCGGAAAACGAGGCTTTTCAGGCATCTTTTTGATACCCGGTAATGTGTGAATAAACCGTTGATTCGGAAGGGAAAAATTAGACTTTAAGTCGCGTCCCATGGTTGCGGTTGGGGTGCGGGGTTGGGAGCGCTGATTGATGTTCGTTTTTTGTTCTTTTTGGCGGCCTGGACGGGAGGTTGTTTAGAGAGGCTCTAGGGTCGGATCGTTTTATGCGGAATCACTTTCAAGTGATTCCGCTTAAAACGTGAATCCGCCCCTATCGATAGGTTAGAGGGCGATTCACGGATTAGGGTTACGCCAAAACGCGTAAACCTAATCCGACCGCACTCTAGCGCGAATCGGCAGTTTGTGTGGGATTTTGGCTGTTTGTTTAAGCTGATCATGCGGCTAAGCAGAGGCAAGTGCCCATGAATTCCCATGGGCGGGCTTTAGCGCACGGCAAAATAAGGGCGGCTATTTGCCGGCTACGGGCGGTTTTTTCGGCAAAGCGGTGTTTGGCGGCGTCGCGCTTTCCGATTTCTTGGCGAGATCGGCCAGCAGCTTCGCCAGATTGCCGTGTTGCAGGCTGCGCCAAATAAACATCAGCTGCGCTTCTCTTGCTTCAGCATCCCTTGGATATGCTTGGAGCACTTGCCGCATTGCGGCTTTTCGCCGCAGCAGGACTGATGAACGGCATGGACGTCCTTGGCGCCGGTTTCCTGGATGGCGGCCTGAACGTCTCTTTCGGTAAATCCGTTACACATACAGACATACATTTTCGCGTTTCCCTCAAGGCGGTCATAGACTGTACCAATATCTTTTATTGAAAATGCGAATGATTGTCAATTGCGAATTTTGTCTTTCGTCTCGGCTCGGTCTCGGGCTGCTTCCCGGCATGCCGGTCAAGTGCGAAAGGGGTGACCGCTATCACTGCCGGTAATTTCTTGCCGCCTACAATGCTCATAACCGGCCAACATGATCGCGCCCACCCGGCGCGGGAGGTGAGGCATTAGCGAGCGCACAGAATCGAAATGGATCATGGGTCCAGGCCTAGACTGGCTGCTTTATACGAAGCGGTTACGCAAACTGATCCGCGAGTTGAAGGCCAAGGGGGACTTTCGTGAAGAGGGATTGCAGAGACTGCATGTTCATTTAGTTGGATTTGGCTTGCTATCAGTCGTTGCTCCTCCAATTGCAGGTTTTCTGGCTGGAATTCAAGGGAAGTCGTCTTTTGCATCACTCTGGGTTTTTCTGTTCTTTGCGTTCCTGTTTTTCTTCCAGCGCTATTGGTTCGCAAGTCGGGAAATCATTCCCTACTCGATTGGGGAAGCCACTGATGGTGAAATATCCTGGGTTGACTACAACAAAGTACCTATAGGAAAGCGGGGGTGGCAGGTTGAAGCGTCGTATTTTGATGCAAAGGGAAATAAGAAAACGCAAAGGATAGACAATATTGATAACGCTTTTCTCGCTGGCCGCTCTCCTAAAGTGGGGATGCCAATAAAGGTTTTTGTTGATGAGAAAAATTCCATAAGCGCCCCTTTTATTGAGGGGTGGTTTTTTCGAGCATGTATCAGCGCAGAAAGAGCGTCGAAATTTCTACCAAATAATTTTCTCAAGGGCGGGTAAATGGCTAGTGGTGATGTCAGATACTATGATGGTTCAGAGTTTAGATCAGACCCAGCCTTAATCGGCGCGATAGTTGATGCGTTAGCTCAAATGTGGAGTTCTCAATCCGTTTTTCTCCGAAACCCGGTCATGCCCCCGTAATGCTCGGGACGCTATGGAGAGAGGCAACCGTCCTGAAAGGGCGGGGGAGGCTCTTCTTGACTTTTTAGATGGAATAGGATATTAGTCCTTTTCCATTGAGCTCGCATAACAAGCTGTTTTTCTTATGTTTTGGCGGCGCGCTCGGGAAAAATGATAAAAAATGATAAGGATTTTTCCCTTTTTTAGCTCTTTTATAAGTAAATCAAACACTTAGCGGATTTTAGCTAGCATTTTTTGTGCGTTTTCTGTCGTCCAACCGGCTATTTTTGCCGTTTTTTGTGCAAAAAAGGGACATGCAACGAGTCCATGCCCCTTTTTGCTTGAGCCGGTTCAAGCAGCTGCTTTTCCCGTTTTTTACCCGGTGGCGGATTGCAGGTAGTTTTCCAGGCCCATTTTGTCGATCAGGCCCAGCTGTTTTTCCAGCCAATAGGTGTGGTCGGTTTCCGTGTCGTCCAGCAGGCCGACGAGGATTTGCCGCGATACGTAGTCCTGGGCCTTCTCGCAGATGGCGATGGCGGTTTTCAGCCGTTTGCCGACGTCGAGCTCCATGGCGAGGTCGCTTTTCAGCATCGACGGCACGTCTTTGCCGATCTTGAGCGCTTCGCGCTTGCCGACGTTGGGCGTGCCTTCCAAGAACAGGATACGTTCGATCAGCTTTTTGGCGTGGTCCAGCTCTTCTTCCCATTCGTGGTGGATGCGCTCGTAGAGTTCTTTGAAGCCCCAATCGGAATACATTTCCGAATGAACGAAGTATTGGTCCGCCGCTGTCAGTTCGTAAGCCAGGAGGCTGTTCAGTTCCTTGATAACCTTGGCGTCGCCTTTCATTACTGTCTCCTCCTATGCTTGCTTTTGAATGTAGTTGGGCAGACCCATTTTTTCGATCAGTCCTTCCTGGGTTTCCAGCCAGTCGAGATGTTCTTCCTGGTCGTCGAGAATGCCTTCCAGCATGTCGCGGCTGACGTAGTCCCGAAGGTCTTCGCAAAGGGCGATGGCCTCGCGGAGCAGCGGGATGGCCTGGCGCTCGAATTTGAGGTCGCACTGGATGATCTCTTCGGTGTTTTCGCCGACCAGCAATTTATTGAGGCTTTGCAGGTTGGGCAGGCCTTCGAGGAACAGAACCCGCTTGATGACCTTATCGGCGTTCTTCATTTCCTTGATCGAGGCCTTGTATTCCCGCTCGCCCAGGTCGTCGAGGCCCCAGTCGTTGAGCATGCGGGAATGCAGGAAATACTGGTTGATCGCCGTCAGTTGGTTGGCGAGCACCTTGTTGAGAGATTGGATGATTTTCCGGTCGCCTTTCATCGGCGGTTCCCCTCCGTCTATCTGAACAATCCATGGTCCCTCAATATGGGGGGTGGACGGGATAAACTCAATGCGGGAGACGGCTAAATCCGGTTGTATTTGCGCAAAAAGGCTCGGTGTTCCCGCTGCATGCCCTTGTAGCGCCGCCAGCGGGTCAGTCCGTGAACGAAGGCGATGACCGGCAGCAGCGAGATGGGAACGAGCCAGGATAAGCTTAAGGTCCAGCGGGTGACGTGGCTTAACAAGGCAAAAAGAACGACGGCCAAAACGACGCCGACGGCCATGGCGGCGGCGCTGTAGGCGAGCTTTTTCTCGATAAAGGCGGTTTCCGCCTCGATGTGCAATAGCCGGAGGGTTTCGTCTTTGACCGGGGCGTCCATCGGTTTCCTTGCCTCCAAGATTTAGGTGCCAGATGGCCTGTAAGCCGGGTTCTGTCCCCGCAACCCCGAAAGATTGCGATAGATGGCCATTCATCTGGGATGCCCGTTGCCGGACACCTCGCGCGACACACCCGGACGGCGGCTCGGAAACCCGCCTTCCGGCCCGTATCCCCTAAAGGACGTGGCCGGGTTGCCGTCCCTACTCGGTCTTGCTCCCGGTGGGGTTTACCATGCCGCTCTTGTCGCCAAGAGCGCGGTGCGCTCTTACCGCACCCTTTCACCCTTACCGCCTAAAACCGAGGCTTTAGGCGGCGGTTTGCTTTCTGTGGCACTTTCCCTAGGGTCGCCCCCGCCGGACGTTATCCGGCACCGTGTTCCCGTGGAGCCCGGACTTTCCTCCCCCGGGTGCCGTAAGACACTCAAGGGCGGCCATCCGGCCATCTGGCACGGGGCTAAAATCGACCTGTTTGGGGCTCGCGTCAAGCCTGTATTTCCTCAACTTTTAGGTAAATTTCGGTCAAATAAAAAACCTTGATGAGGGTGCCTAAAAGAGTAACATGAGGAATGCAGTTTTTCACCTCGGAACCGGAATTAATCGTCAAAAGACATAAAAAAAACGGTTGGGCGTGGGGTTTGAGGGTCAAAAGGATGACTTTTAAGAGATACGGTATCGCGGGGTTGGCAACCGCATTTACCGCGGTCGTGGCGTTTTCCGCTCTACCGGTCGTTGTGGATTGGAGCGCCGGGACGATCGATGAGGCCCAGGCCTTCGCCGCCAAAGGCGGTAACGGAAAAGGCAAGGGCGGCGGCAACGGCGGCGGTCGCGGCGGTGGCAATGGCGGTGGTAACGGCGGCGGCAATGGCGGCGGCAACTCCGGCGGTAACGGCAAGGGCAATAGCGGCGGATCGTCGGCCTCGGGCGGTGGCAACGGCGGCGGTAACGGCGGCGGTAATGGCCGGGGTAACGGCAAGGGGCTGGGCAATACGCGCGGTTCGATTGCCAGTTCGCTCGGCCGCTTGAACGCCGCTCATGCGTCGCCGACCGCGATGGCCAAGGCGTCGCCCAATTCCGTCGTTGGCCGGTTGGGCGCTTACAGCGCGGCGGTCAAAGCGGTTCAGACGTTGACGACAAAAGCCGAAGACCTGAACGTATCGGTTACCCAACTTGAAAACGATTTGGCGGCGCTCAATGTAACCGCTTTGGAGGCCGCGGTCGCGGAAGCCCAGGAAACCGCAACCACTGAAGCGACCGAAGCCCAGGCAGCGCAGGCCGAGGCCGACGCCGCGGCTGCAACGGCGGCTTCTCTTGCCGCCGAGGCGGATGCAGCCGAAGCGGCCGCCGCGGAAGACCCGACGAACCCAACATTGGCGGCTGAAGCCGAAGCCGCGCGCGCGGAGGCGGATGCTGCGGCAGCGGCAGCGGATGCCGCGGCAGCCGAGGCCGCCGCCGCCCAGGCCGAAGCGGATGCGGCGGCAGCCGAAGCGGAAGCCGCTCAGGCCGAATTGGATGCGGCGGCTGAGGATATTGCCGCCAAGGAAGCCGAGCTTGAGGCCGCTCAAGACGAACTGTCGACGGTTGAAGACGATTTGGCGGCGGCGTCCGAAGCCGAAGCGGACTCTTTGGCGCAGGCGGCCAATAAGCAAGTGACCGATACCGTTGTTGCCGAAGTCAACCGGCTTCTCGGCTTGAACGAGCCGGCAGGAACGGAAGAAACCGGCGGAGAAGCGCCCGCCGGTGATACGACGACTCAGTAGCCCGGAAGTATGATGGCGAAACAGACGATAAGCGCAGTTGTTTTAACGGTATTGCTCGTTCTTGGCGGGTGCAGCCAGATGGCGGCCCTCCAGGACGAACCCGGCGTCGCGCCTGACCGGCAGGCGGCGGAAAAAGGCGAGGCCGCCGCTCAGTATGCCATGGGGCTTCGCTATACCAATGGGCTTGGGGTGCCGCAGCATTACGGAATGGCGCTCGGTTGGTTTTTGGATGCCGCCGAGCAAGGGCATGCCGGTTCGCAATATATGCTGGGCGTTTCCTACGCGGTCGGGCGCGGTGTCGACAAAGACCCGGAAGAAGCCGTTCATTGGTTTTCCGAAGCCGCCAAAGGCGGCCACGTCAGGGCGCTCTACCAATTGGGCGACGCCTACGCCAACGGGCGCGGGGTAGAGAAATCTCCCTCGACCGCCGCCGATTGGCTGAAGAAGGCGGCGGAGCTTTGGTATCCGGACGCCCAGTTCGATCTCGGCATTATTTTGGTCCGTGGGTTGGGCGTGCCGATGGATGAGCCCGAAGGGATCAAGTGGTTGGTCTTGGCGACCCAGGGCGGGCACAAGTTGGCGCCGAAAGTTCTGAAGGCGCTGGAAGGCCATGTGTCGAAAAGCGATATTGCCGAAGGCAAACGCCGGGCCGAACGTTGGGCGCTAAAATCCTAAACTTCTAACGTGTCTTAGTTCTTGCCGTCGTCTTCGTCCATTGAGAAGTCGGCCATCGGCGGCGCGCCGTTATAGATTTTGTAGCGGCGGTTTTGCTCGTAAGCGTCCCGTTCGGTGATATAGGGGTCGATCGCCGTTTTGTTCATCGCCTCGATGGAATCCTTGTTCTCGGCGTAGGCGATGCTCTTTTGAACGGTCGAGGCGGCCGAGAGGGGATTGACCAGGAAGTTCACCACGTCGCCGGTGGCGTCGCGGACGTTGCTCGGCCCCAGGATGGGCAAAACAATATGGGCACCGCCCCCGGCCCCGCCTTTGCCTGCCGCCTGGCCCAGGTCTTCGACCCGCGCCACGACCCCCATTTCGGTGGCTTCGTCGTTGATCCCGCCGAGTCCGACCGTGGTGTTGATGAAAAACCGTTCCATGGCGCTCGACGCGTTCTCTCCGTCGCCCTGCAGCGCGCTGCTGACCGCGGTCAAGGGTTCGGTCAGGTTGTTGGTGACGTTGGAAATGGACTCCTGCATCGGCGGCGGCGTCAGTTTCGTGTAGGCTTCGGCGAAGGGGTTGAGGAACAAGGTCCGCGCCGCGCGATTGAAGCCCGAGGTCATCCGGTTGAGGCCTTCCAGAGGGTCGGGCGTTTCCTGGTCGACCCCTTGTTCGGTCACCGGGTCCTCGGCGTAAGCGGTTGCGCTCAGGACTAGGCTCATGCCGAGAGCGGCGGTCAGGACAAGGCTCATGCCAAACCTTGGAGAGAACTTGTTTTTCATTGCTGTCCGCCTTTTTCTATGGGCCTTTTCGGCCGATCCCTGTTGTAACGCTACGTCGGATGCCGTGAAATCCTATCGGGAACGCCAAGACGAGTCTACGGATTCGTTGTTATGCTTGGCGGCCTCTGATATTGAGCATACTGAAAACTCACCCAAGGAGAAGACCGATGAGTGACGACGCTCCCTTGCGCTATCGCCTTTTGACCGGCCCCGACGATAAGAGCTTTTGCCAACGGGTGTCGGACGCGCTGGATCAGGGATATGAGCTCTACGGTTCCCCGTCGGCGACGTTCAACGGTGAGCGGGTTATCGTCGCTCAGGCCGTCGTTTTGAAGGATCAAGAAGGCGCTTGATCGCCGCCCAGCAGTCTTAACAACGAACCGAGACGGCCGGCTGTTTCGGAGTCGATCAGCCCGTCGACCCTTTCCGGCCGGTAGTGGCGTTGAAAGGCGGCCACCACGTGGCGGGTCTGAGTATCGGGTTCGCCGGTGATCTCTATCTTGTAACCGATTTTCGCCAAGCGGCGCTGAACCGTTTCGATGTCCCGCGGTTCGCCGACGTGACGCCCCGGCCAGAGGCCGATCCCGTCGCGGGCCAGGGCGGGCCAATTGAAAAATTCGCCCGGATCTTTTTTGCGCTCGGGAGCGATATCCGAATGACCGACCACGTTGCGCGGTTCGATGGGGTGGCGGCGCAGGATATCCAACGCCAGGATGGTCAGCATCTCGATTTGTGGGTCGGGAAAATTTCGATAGCCGAATTCGTGCCCCGGATTGACCAACTCGATACCGATGGACCGGCTGTTGATATCCGTCTCGCCGCGCCAATAGGCGACCCCGGCGTGCCAGGCGCGTTTTTTCTCGTTGACCAACCGGGTGACCGCGCCGTTCTCGTCGATCATGTAATGCGCGCTGACCTCGGAGGCGGGGTCGCACATCTTCTCCAAGGCCGCTGCCGCCGTCGCCATGCCGGTATAGTGCAACACCAGCATGTCGATAGGACAGTTTCCGCGTCTTTCGCCGAAATTTGGTGACGGACGGTCGAGCATCCCTGCAATCCCAATTAGAGTCTTCGGTTACTATGGATGGCAGGGGTGGAGGATCGGTTAATGGACCGTTTCGGTATGGTTAAAAGCCAGTGGGGTTTCTAAATGAACAGATCGCCGAAGCCGAAAAGCCAGACCAACATGGCGATGCCGATGCCCATAATGACCAAAGGCAGAAGGTCGGTTCCAAGGTTTTCCCAAAGCGAGTTCTTTTTGTTTGCCACGATACAAATCTCCAAGTCGTGTTGCGTTTCGCCGTATGTTTAGCAGGTGCAGCAAAAATTCAATAAAAATGTTTCAAGCGAATTGTCAACAGACCCTAATCCAGATCGAGGTGCAATTCCTGGACGAAGCTTTTGTAATTGATATCGCCGCGCAGCATGTAGTCGATGAATGCGGTTTGCATGCTGGAAATCTTGTTGGTGATTTCCGAAATGGCGCAGTTTCGTTCAAAGAGGGATAGTAGGTCCTGAATTCCTTGAACGGTATTTTCCTGCACCATCAAAACATTGTCGATGTAAGGATAGGCATAGCGGCGCAGGAATTCGATTTCGCGCTCGTTGTGCTCGGCATCAAGCACCAGAAGGTTCCGGCACAGGGTCAGAGCTTCTTCTCTGTCTTCTTTTTCCAATGCGTCCTGAATGGCGATCAACGTCGCGAAGAGTTGCTTGTGGTCCGCGTCCATTTCGGGAACGCCGACGCTCATGCCGTCGAGCCATTTTACCTTGGCCATGAAGGGCCTCCGGTGAAATTAAGTGCTGAGTATATGCAACCATAATAATAAACGGTTCGCAAGACGCGACTGCACTATTTCGCCGGTCGGCACAGGATGAGATTGGTCGCCCGCATGGACATCACCACCTCGCCGTTTTGATTGGCGACCTCGACGTCCGAAATGACGATGCCGCGGGTTGGATTGGACTTCGACCGGCGGGCCGAAACGGCGGTGGCTGCAACCGACAGCGTGTCGCCCGGCCGGACGGGCGCCATCCAGCGCAGGTTTTCCATGCCGGGGGAGGCGATGCTGGACTGTTCCGAAAGGTATCGCTTGGCGTAAAGCGCCATCATCATGCCCGCGGTATGCCAGCCGCTGGCGATGAGCCCGCCGAAGGGGCCAACGGCTGCGGCCTTTTTATCGGTGTGAATGGCCTGAGGATCGTATCGGGACGCAAAATCAATGACCTCCCGTTCATCAACCTCGGTGGTGCCAAGGTGATAGGTCGCTCCGGGTTCGTAGTCCTCGAACCACCTGATGCGGTCTGGAGAGGTGAATGGCAGATCGTCGGTCATGGTTGCTCCTCCTCGTTTGTTTGTTGAATTTAGAAAGTACGGAGCGCTTACGCTAAGGAAAAGGCGAAGAGCTTTTTCACCGAGCTGGCAAGCGGTGAAAAAGGTTCGAGTCAAATGACCGAAGAAGAATTGAGCGATAAGCAATTGCTCTAAAAGGCCGCGGAGACGCCGACCGGGGTAAAGCGCTGGTTTGGTAGCTACTCGGCAGCCGTTTCGCGCCGTTCGTTGTCGTTGTCCACCCTTTTATAGTGCTCGGGGTGGAAGGCATGGTCGACGACCTCTTCCAGGTGGTCGAAGTGCAATTGATGCATGAAGCCGTGGACGCTGACGGGACGCGCCGCTTCCTCGTGGTCGGGATGATGGACGAGGAGTGTCGCCACCGCGCCCAGCAGACAGGCCGCCGCGCAAATAGAAAACGCCAAGGGGAAGTTGCCCATATCGCCTAGCATTCCGCCGAGTAGCGGCCCGGCGACGCCGCCAACTCCGTAGGACAGGAAAATGAACGGATAGTTCTGCCCGACCCGGTCGTTGCCGAAAATATCCGCCGTCAGGGTCGGGAAGAGAGCGAAGTTGCCGCCGAAATTGAACCCGATCAGCAATGCCCCAAGATAGAGCAGGTATTCGTTGCCCGCCATCGAGGTGAAGGCGAACAAAAACAGCGCCTGGGTACCGGTCATGATGAACACCGAGCGCCGCCGCCCGATTTTATCGCTCAAGGTGCCCCAGGCAATCCGACCGATCCCGTTGGCGAGGCTGAAGAACACGGCCATGGCGGTGCCTGCGATGGCGCTGGCCTCGATGGCCGAGTATCCGGCCGCCTGAAGCGCTTCCATGGGGTAGAGTTTCATCAGGCCGATGGACATTAAACCCGCCCCGGCGCTGACGGCGAAGGTCAGGAAGATCAGGTAAAACTGCGGCGTCTTGAGCATTTCGCCGACGTTAAAGTTGTCTTGACCCTTTATCGCGGCAGGCGAGGTCGCTTGATAGCCTTCCGGCAACCAGCCTTTGGGCGGTTTGCGCATCCATATGCTGCCGAGCAATATCAAACCGGCAAAGGCCGCGCCGTAGATCAGGAAGGTGTTGGCCAGCCCCTGGGTTTCGATCAAATGCCCCCAAGCGCCGGCGATCTTGACCCAGCCCATGGCGCCGAATCCAAACCCGGCGACGGCAAGACCGGTGATCATGCCTTTCTTGTCGGGGAACCACTGCATGCCGACGGCGATGGGAACCACGTACCCGAGGCCAATGCCCGCGCCGCCGATCAAACCGACACCGAGGCAGACCGCCCAAAAATCCGTCCCGCCCAACAGACCGGCCAGTGCGTAGCCAGTGCCTAGCGTCAGACCGCCCATGACGGCCAACAGGCGCGGCCCCAGCTTTGTCAGCATCCGCCCGGCGAACACCATGACGATGGCAAAGGTAACCAAGCCAACGGCAAAGACGATTTGAGTTTCCAGCTTGCTCCAACCGACCTTGATTAACGATGGCGTGAACACGGACCATGCGTAGATGGCTCCGAGGCTCAGCTGAATTAGGACTGCACCGAGAACGACAAACCAACGATTGGGTTTTTGAGCTGACCGCATGACCTGACACTCCCACCAAGAGATATCCGTCCGTCCATAGCAGACGAATGTTGCAGTATTGCGAAGAATGGGGGCAAGGGGAATGAGTTTGGTCAGGAGGAAGGCGTTTCGGGTGAAATACCGCTACTTCGCGCCGTGAAATCAGCTACTATCCACCCTTTCAAGTCACAGCCGGATGGCCCTCATGGAACTCGCGCCCTATACCCCTTGGTCAAGCAAGCCGACCGATGAAAGCCGCCGGGCGATCACCCGCCAGATTATGGACGGCGCGCCTGAAATGACCGAAGGAATCGTCGAAGGGCTTTTGCAGATCGTTGCCATGGAAGGGCCGATCCTGTCGAGCCGGGCGTTTAACCTCTACGCCAAGAAGGGCGGCATGGCCAAGCTTTCGGGGGTCGCCAAGAAGCGGTTTTCCCAGGCGCTCAAAAAAGCCAAGATGGACGGCAAGATCAACATGGAGCGCGACCCGAGCGTCGAAGGCGTTGTGGCGCTCCTGTGGCTGCCCTCGATGAAGCGGGTCAACCCGCGCGAGTTGGGCAACCGGGGGTTTGAAGACGTTCCCGCCTCCGAACTGGGCGAGGTAATGTTCGAACTGGCCGCCGAAGTGGGCGAGGACAAGGCAAAACTCTATCCGGCGATGGCCGAGCTCTACGGCCTCAATCAATTGCCCAAGAAGGCGACGGTACGGCTGGACTTGGTGTTCAAGGAATACATGGGGTAGGGGGAAGATAGGAGCGGTAATGACGATCTTATTTAAAGCATTTGTCTCGGCGGCAATTATTGCATCGGTTTTCGCCTCAGGGGCATCCCGTGCGGCGGATTGGAAAAATATGCTTAAGGGCGCGGTCGATACCGTTACCAACCCATCTCAACAAAGTGGAATGCCAACGTCGGTGTCCGGTTTGTCGACGAATGACATCATTGCCGGCCTCAAGGAAGCATTGCGTGTCGGTATGCAATCCGTGGCTGGCCAATTGGGCGCTGTCGATGGGTTCAATGCCGATCCAAACATCCATATACCGCTGCCGAAAGAACTCCAATCCGTTCAGTCAACGCTTCGTCGATTTGGGCTCTCCGGTTTGGCCGACGAAGTAGAACTCAAACTCAACCGCGGGGCCGAGGCGGCAATGCCACAGGCAAAGGACTTGGTTGTAAAAGCGATTTCGGCGATGACTCTTGACGACGCAAAGGCCATTTACAACGGGCCGAACGATGCGGCGACACAGTATTTCAAACGCGTCACCTCGGCGGACCTTAAAGCCTCCGTCGCTCCGGTTATCGATTCCGCCCTTCAAGATGTTGGTGCGGTCGCTGCCTACGACCAGTTGGTTGGCCGGTATAAAGACATACCGTTTGTGCCGGATCTGAAAGCCGACTTGACGGCCCATGCAACCCAGTTGGCGCTTGAGGGCATGTTCCATTATTTGGCAATGGAAGAGGCCGCTATCCGCCAAGATCCCGCGAAAAGAACAACGGAAATTTTGACTAAGGTTTTCGGCGGAAAGTAGAGAGCGGCGGGGGGCTGTCGTTTACCCCGCCAGTTCCTCCTTCAACGCTTCCAACTCCAGCCAGCGTTCCTCGGCTTGTTCCAGCTCGGCCTGGGCGGCGGCGAGGCGGTCGGTGGCTTTTTGGAATTTATCGGGGTTTTTGGTGAACAGGTCCGGGTCGTGCAGCGTCTTTTCTAGGTCCGAAATTTCTTCTTCCAGCTTGGCGATTTTATCGGGCAGCCCGTCGAGTTCCCGTTGGTCTTTGTAGCTGAGTTTGCTCTGCTTTTTTGGCCGCTCTTCCTTGGGCTTGGGAGCCGGTTTTTCTTTGGCTGGCTCGGGCGTTAAGATTTGCCCGTCTTGTTCGATCTTGCGCAGATAGTCCGAATAGCCGCCGACGTACTCTTCGGCAACGCCGTCGCCTTCCACCGCGATGACGCTGGTGACCAGGCGGTCGAGGAAATCCCGGTCGTGGCTGACGACCAGCAGCGTGCCTTCGTAATCGCCGAGCAGTTCCTGCAATAGGTCCAGCGTGTCCATATCGAGATCGTTGGTCGGCTCGTCGAGCACCAACAGGTTTGATGGTTTGGTCAATAGTTTGGCAAGCAGCAACCGGTTGCGCTCGCCGCCTGAAAGGGTGGAGACCGGGGCACGGACCTGACGGTCGTCGAACAGAAAGTCTTTGAGGTAGGAAACCACATGGCGCGGACGACCGCCGACAGTCACATGGTCGCCGCCGGTTTCGCACAGCGCTTCCCACAAGGTGTCCGTGTCGCGCAGGGTTTCGCGCCGTTGATCGAAAAAGGCGATTTCCAGGTTGGTGCCGAGGGTCACTTCGCCGCTATCCGGGGCGAGGTTGCCGACCAGCATTTTAAGCAGCGTGGTTTTACCCGCGCCGTTGGGGCCGAGCAGGCCGATGCGGTCTCCGCGGATGATCCGGGTGGAGAAGTCCGTGATGATCGGCTTGCCGTCGTAGCTTTTTGAAATGTTTTCCGCTTCGATCACCCGCTTGCCGCTCTTCTCGCCTTTGTCGAGCGTCATCTTGACCGAGCCGTCCTTGTTGGCCAGCATGGCGGCGCGTTTTTCCCGTAGGTCGTAGAGCGCACGCAGCCGTCCCATGTTGCGCTTGCGCCGCGCCGTGACGCCCCGGTGGAGCCAGCGGGTTTCTTCCTTGAGTTTGACGTTCAGGCGGTTGATTTCGGATTCTTCGGCTTCCATCACCTCGTTGGTCCAGGCCTCGAAGCTGGTGAAGCCTTCGGCCCGTTGGCGCACCGTTCCCCGGTCGAGCCACAGGGTGGAGCGGGTCAATTTGTTCAAGAATGCCCGGTCGTGGCTGATGGCGACGATAGCGCCGGGGAAACGGGCCAGTTCGTCTTCCAGCCACAGAATGGTCGGTAGGTCCAAGTGGTTGGTCGGTTCGTCGAGCAGCAAAAGATCCGGTTGGCTGACCAGGGTCTGGGCGATGGCGGCGCGCCGTCCTTCGCCGCCCGACAGGGTTCCCAAATCACGGGTGCCGTCGAGCTTGAGGGCATGCAGCATATAATCGACGCGGTGCGTTTCGTCGGGGCCGTTCAGGCCTTCGGCGACGAAATCGGCAACGGCTTTGCCGGGAACCATCGGTGGGTCTTGGGGCAAGTAGGCGACCTTGAGGCCGGTTTGCGTCGTCCGCTCGCCGCTGTCGGCCTCAATTATTCCGGCGATGATCTTCAGCAGGGTCGATTTGCCGCAGCCGTTGCGTCCGACCAGACAGGCCCGGTCGCCTTCGTCGATGGTCAGGGACACGCCGCTGAACAGCGGGTCGCCGCCCCAGGTCAGGGTGATGTCCTTAAGGGTTAAAATCGGCGGGGCCATCAGAGCGTCACCGTCAGGCCGTCGAATGCGGTTTCAAAAGGTGAAGTGTCGGCGATGGCCAGCATTTCGTCGCTCATGTGGGTTAAAATCATACGTTTGGCGGTAAATTGGTCCCGGTGCGCCAACAGGACCTCATGGGTGAGATGGAAGGGAACGCCCACTTTGTCCATAAAGCATTCGCAGACGAACAGGTCCACCCCGGTGCTGGCCGCCAAAAGATCGTCGATCCATTGGGTGTCGCCGGAGTAAGCGACCGTCCTTCCGGCTGTTTCAATCCGCAGAATTTGCGAGGGATCGCCGCTCGGATGATCGGCCCGGTAGGGAGTAACCATGAAGTCTCCAACCGCCCAGGACTTGCCGAAATCCATTTCGATGAATTCGAGCGGGAAGTCAAATCCCTTGGCGAAGGAGCCGGGAAACAACACCTCACAGGCGGCTTCAATCCGCGCCTCGGTTCCTTCCGGCCCGGCGATCAACAAGGGTTTCGTCCGTTTGCTGACATACCGGGCCTCCAACAAAAAGAAAGGCAGGCCGCCGAAATGGTCGCCGTGCAAATGGCTTAAGATGACGGCGTCGATGTCGTTGGGGGCGTGCCCGGATTTTTTCATCGCCGGAAGGGTGGTCGGTCCGCAGTCGATCAGGGCGGTCTGCTTGTCTCCGTCGAAGCGAAAGCAGGTGTTGGACCGGCCGCCGCTGCCAAACGCGTCGCCGCACCCGACAAACGTTAACGAAACGCCCATCTAAAGGCCCCGTTGTTTTTTGATGGCGTCGTAGGCGGCGTTGATCGAGGCCATTTTTTCGTTGGCGATGTCGATGAATTCCTGCGGCATCCCCTGGGCAATCACCGTGTCGGGATGGTTTTCGCGGATCAGCTTGCGGTAGGTGGATTTGACGTCGTCGTCGGTGGCGGTCTTCTCCAGGCCCAAGACCGTATAGGGGTCGTCCTGGCCTTGTTCGGGCAGATAGCTGGCCTTGATCCGTTCAAATCGGCTGTGGCCGAACCCGAAGATCATGGCGACCTTTTCGAGAAATTCCATTTCCGCCGGGTGGATAACGCCGTCGGCCTTGGCGATATGGATCAACCCGCCGAGCAGTTCCTCAAGCACGGCCGGCTGAAAGGCAAACATCTGGGCGATTTGCTTGGCGTAGGGTTCGAACCCTTCGGCGTCCTTGCGGGCTTCGTCGAAGATCGCGCCGACGCCTTTCATTTCCTCCGTGGGAACATGAAATATCTGTTTAAAGGCATCCACTTCGTCGCGCGTGACCTGACCGTCCGCCTTGGCCATCTTGGCGGATAAAACGATGACGGCGACCGTGAAGGCGACCTGTTTGGTGGTATTGAGGTTTTCAGGCCCGCCTTCGCCCGCCTTCATCTGGCTGCGAAATTTGTCGACCGCGTGGCCCGCCGCAGTCCCGAGCAAAGCGCCCAACGGGCCGCCAATCGCAAACCCGGCGACACCGCCAATGACCTTTCCCCAAATGCTCACGGTCCCAGCCCCGCTGAAATTGCCAAAATTCAATCCTGTGTTGGATAGTCTGCGATAGCCTTTCACGCAAGGGGTTTGAGTTAAGTTTCAAAGCCCTTTTGGTGCTTGCCCGGCGACTCAGCGGAGGGTACGGTTTCCTCCAGGCAGCTTTCTCGGGCAAATGACGGGCGGTAAAACGGGGCATGAAACTCACCGACGACCCACGTTTTCAAATCAAGCGGTATGCCGTTGAGTTCGTTGACCGGGAGCTTGAGGCCAAATACCGGCAACGGGCCCACCCGACAGACAGTCGGCAGTTGTTCGTCGTCATCTTGCTGGCGGCTATTTTCTTCCTCGTTTTTTTGGCATTGGACCTCGCCGACGGGATCAACCGGGACAACATTGCCGTTATCGCCGGGCTGAGAGGCTGCGTTACGGTGACCGGACTTGTGTGTTGTTTGGTCTTGTGGCGAGGGGTGAGCGTTCAAACGTCCGATTGGGTCGGAATCATCTTTTCGTTCGTTCTGTTCAGCGGGTTTGCGTCGCGGACGGTCCTGTTCAACCAAGGCGTTGATGCGCCGCCGATGGTCGGGGTCAGCGGGTATATGCTGATCTTGGGCGTCTATATGTTTTCCGCCCTGCCCATGCGCACAATGGCGGCGACGGCGCTTTATGGGTCGATTACCTTTATCGCCGCAGCGGTTGCGGTTCAGTTGGCGACGCCGGCGCTGATCAATCTTTTGTTCTGGGTCGCGATCGTCAATCTGTTCGGGGGAATTACCGCTCACCGGTTTCACCGGCTGCGCCGCCAGGATTTCATCAATTTTATGACGCTTGAAGAAGCCAACAGGCAGTTACACGAGGAAATCAGCGAACGGATGGAGGCGGAAGAGGCTGCGCGCTTGGCGCAAGAGAAGGCGGAAATCGCCAACAAGGCGAAATCCCGTTTTCTGGCGGCGGCCAGTCATGATTTGCGGCAGCCGCTTCACGCCATGGGGATGTTTATTTCGGCGCTTGGCGAGCGGTTGACGGCGGAAAAAGATAGGGAGTTGATTACCAAGCTCGAATCGTCCGTCTCGACGACCAACGAACTTTTCCAGGCGATTCTTGATATCTCTAAACTCGATGCCGGTGTGGTTGCGCCGGTAGTGAAAACCGTTTGCCTGTCGACAATGTTTGAGCGGCTGGAAACCTTAAATACCGGCCCGGCACGGGCAAAAGGATTGCGGCTGTCGGTCGTGCCCTCAAGGGCCCGGGTTGCTTGTGACGAGATCATGCTGGAACGCATTTTGTTCAACCTGATTTCCAACGCCATCCGCTATACGCCGCCGGGCGGACGCGTTCTGGTTGGGGCGCGGCGGCACAACGGCGCCATTCGGGTTGAAGTGCATGATACGGGGATCGGGATCAATGACGCCAAGGTCGAGAAAATCTTTGATGAGTTCGAGCAGCTGGGCCAGCCAGAAAGGGACCGTAGCCAGGGATTGGGCCTCGGACTTTCCATTTCCCGCCGGTTGGCCCGTCTCATGGGAACTGACGTCAAGGTTTCCTCCAGGCCAGGCCGCGGCTCGTGTTTTAGTTTGACGCTTCCTTTTAGTGGCGCAATCGCGGGGCCTGATGTTGAGAAAACGGGTGACCGGGGGGCGGAAGACATTTTGAACGGCGCCCGTATTCTCGTCGTTGACGACGACCGTGAAGTGCTTGAAGGCATGAAAGATCTTCTGTCTCTCTGGCAATGTACCGTTTGGGCTGCGACATCGATGGACCAGGTGGAGGAAATGCTGGAAACCCAGGAGGGTATCGATGCAATCATTGCCGATTACCGGCTTGGCGGAGGGGAGACGGGGCTATCGGTGATTTCAAAGGTTCATCGGAAACAAGGAAAAACCGTTCCTTCGTTGGTGGTGACCGGCGACGTGGGTGCCGAAGCGATCAACCGGATCAAAAACGAAGGATTTTTCCCATTGCATAAACCCGTCAGGCCGAACGTTCTAAAAACCGAACTGACTGCCCTGTTATCCGCCGCCGGAGACCGTCATGACTCTCAAATGCAGCCGTGAAGAATTATTTGCCCGTTTCGAGGCGTTGAACATTCCGACCGAGACCCATGAACATCCACCGATCATGACGGTTGAGGAGGGTTATGCCGTATGGGAAGGAATCGCCGGGGTTCATTGCAAGAACCTGTTTTTAAAGGACGCCAAGAAGGCTTATTGGCTGGTGGTAGCGCCTGCTGACCGAGCAATTGATTTGAAGACATTGAATGCCTTGATCGGCGCCAAGCGGTTATCGTTTGCCCGGCCCGAACGGTTGCGGGAGGTGTTGGCTGTCGAACCGGGATCGGTGACGCCGTTTGCCTTGATCAATGACGACGCTACCCAAGTGAATGTGGTGCTCGACAAATGGATGGTCGGGCAAGACGTGCTCAACTTTCATCCGCTTGAAAACACGGCGACAACCTCCATATCAGCAGACAATCTAATCCGTTTTATCGAATCCTGCGGGCACGAACCGTTGGTCATCGATTTGGAACGGACTCCCGAAAGCGAGGCTTGAGCATGGACGGCCACAATTTCGATCAAAATTTTATCGAAGAGCTGCGAGCGCTTTTGGGTGATGAAAAGGTTTCAACGTCAAAAGCGATCCTCGACGACCATGGCCGGGACGAGTCCTATCACCCGGCGAAAGCGCCCGACGTTGTCGTGTTCCCGGAAACCACGGACGAGGTCGCCGGTGTGGTGCGGCTTTGCGCATCTTTCAAGGTTCCCATTATTCCTTACGGCGTCGGGACGTCGCTTGAAGGGCATATCGCGGCCTTAAAGGGCGGGGTTTGCCTCGACCTGGGGCGGATGAATAAAATTCTCCGGGTCAATGCCGACGATATGGATGTGGTTGTCCAGCCCGGCGTGACGCGGCGGCAGTTGGCATCCTATATCCGCGATACAGGGCTTTTCTTTCCGGTCGATCCGGGGGCGGACGCCACCTTGGGCGGCATGGCGGCGACGAGAGCTTCGGGCACGACGACGGTGCGCTACGGCACCATGCGCGACAATGTTTTGTCCATGGAAGTGGTGCTTCCCGATGGGCGGGTGGTGCGCACCGGCAGCCGGGCGCGTAAATCTTCGACGGGGTATGATTTGACCCACCTGATGGTCGGCTCGGAAGGGACTTTAGGAGTCATCACCGAGTTGACCCTTAAGCTGCATGGCGTTCCCGAGGCGATTGCCTCGGCCGTTTGCACATTTGAAACCCTGGGAGGCGCGGTTCGGACGGTGATTTCGGCTATCCAAATGGCGACGCCGGTCGCCCGTATCGAATTGCTGGACGGCAAGACCATGGAGGCGGTCAACCGCTACTCAAAGCTGGACTACGAGATCGGACCGACGTTGTTTTTTGAATTTCACGGTTCGCCGGACGGTGTGCGCTACACTTCCGAACTGGTGAAAGATCTGGCGCAGGACAACGGCGGGCGGTCTTTCCAATGGTCGACGGAGCAGGAAGACCGCGACAGATTGTGGCGCGCCCGGCATGACGCCTACTATGCCTCACGCGCACAATGTCCCGGAACCGAAGGCTATGTGGGCGACGTTTGCGTGCCGATTTCAAGATTGGCGGAGGCCATTGAGAAAGCACAGGCGTTGCTCGATGAAAGCCCGTACCCAACGTTCATTCTCGGCCACGTCGGCGACGGCAACTTCCATTTTCTCATCTTTATCGACACCAATGACCCGAAACAGATTGAGGACGCTCAATGTTTGAGCGAGCAAATCGTTGCGATGGGTCTGGAGCTGGAAGGAACCTGTTCCGGCGAGCATGGCGTTGGGCTCGGTAAAATCTCGGCGTTGGAGCGTGAGTACGGCGATGCGCTGGACATGATGCGCGCCATCAAACGGGGGATCGATCCCGACAACATCATGAACCCCGGAAAAATCGTCCGGCTTTAGTTTTTTGAATGGTTAGATTCTTTCCGCTGATCGTGCGTTAACCACTTGGCGCTTTCAGATTGCGTGACCCTCGGCTATAGTGCCGAAAAATCATAAAGCTCACGACAGGAAGCTACGGGGTCTTCATGGTCAGCCGACCGGTCATAATGGTTGTCGACGACGAATTGCGTTCGCAGGAAACGCTGCGCCGGGTTCTCGATGAGGAATTCGACGTGGTGACGGCGAGCAACGCCTTGGAAGCCGAGCGGCTGCTCGAAGGGGAAATGGTTCAGGTGATCCTATGCGATCAGCGGATGCCGGGACAAACCGGAGTCGAATTTCTCTCCCAGGTGCGCGAACGCTGGCCCGAGCCGGTGCGGATGATTATTTCCGGCTTTACCGAGTCCGAAGATATTATCGCCGGCGTCAACGAGGCCGGAATTTACCGCTACATCACCAAGCCGTGGGATCCGGATCAACTGCTGGAAATCGTCCGGGGGGCGGTGCAGCTCTATAATCTGCAGCAGGAAAACGAGAGCGCCAGCGTCGAGATGAAGATGACGACCGGCAATTTGAAGCAGGTTGTCGCTAAAAAACAATCGGAACTGAAGCGGTTCTTCGAATTCGGCAAAATCATCCGTAGCCCGGAAAGTCCCCTGGAAGACGCCTGCGAGTTGGCCCGGCGCAGCGCCGAGTTCGATATCTCGGTGTTGATTACCGGCGAGTCGGGAACAGGCAAGGAGCTGATGGCCCGCGCCATCCATTATGCGTCCGGACGGGCGGATAAACCTTTTGTGGTGGAGAACTGCGGCGCGCTTCCCGACGAGCTTTTGGAAAGCGAATTGTTCGGCTGTAAAAAAGGGGCGTTTACCGGCGCTTATCAGGACCGTATCGGGCTGTTTGAAAAGGCCAGCGGCGGAACGGTATTTCTCGACGAAATCGGCGAAACCTCTCCGGCTTTTCAGGTCAAGCTGCTTCGGGTGCTGCAGGAAGGGGAAATCCGCCCCCTGGGCGCGCAAAGGACGCGGAGCGTCGATGTGCGGGTGATTACGGCGACCAACCGGGATTTGGAGCAGGACGTTCGGTCGGGGCGTTTTCGTCAGGATCTTTATTATCGGCTTGCGGCCTTCCCGGTCCATTTGCCGCCTCTGCGCGACCGTCCGATGGATATTCCCCTGGTTGCGCAAAAACTTCTCGATGAAGCGGCTGTAACGTTCGGCAAGCCGGTGGGTGGGTTCTCAAAAGACGTGGAAAAGATTTTGCTGACCTACGCCTGGCCGGGGAACGTCCGGGAAATGCAGAACGAAATCCAGCGCATGGTCGCCTTGGCGGACGGAGAACATATTGGGCTCGATGTGGTTTCCGAGCGGTTGAAAAGCAATGGCGCAAACGGTTTTCCCATGCCGGCCAATCGGCGGCTGGGCGGGTCTTCCCTGCCGAGCGATCCTGGGCGTGGAACGCTGAAGGATCGGGTCGAGGAGTTGGAGGCCCAGGTGATCGAGACGACGTTGGAGCGCTACGGCTGGAACATCAGCCAGACGTCCAATGCGCTGGGATTGTCGCGGGTCGGCCTGCGCTCCAAATTGCAACGCTATGGACTGGCGCGGCCCGATGACCACGTCATGCCGTCGTGAGAGGCGCGATGACCGTTCCCGATAAAGACCGCCCCGCCGCCTTGGTCGATACGGAGGCTTTGGGCGTTTTGGAATTCGAAGGCGCGCAAGAGTCGGCCTGGATCGAAGTCATCAAGAAGATGGACGAGGTCTATTCCGACCTGATCCGTTACGAAGTCGACCTGGAGGAAAAAAACGCCGCCCTGGAAGACGCCCAGCGGTTTATTTCCAGCGTTGTCGAGTCCGTTTCCGACGTTCTCATCGTTTGCGACCGCCGTTACGACGTTTTGCAGATCAATAAGGCCATGCTCGATGTGACCGGTTTAACGGAAAACGACCTGGTTGGAAAAAGCCTCTCCAGTTTGCTGCCGCAAGAGGACCGGTTTCTGTTTAACGTCATCCGCCAGAACGCCGAGGACGGTAGAGGGCGGGAGTGTGAGATCCGGTTTAAAACCAAAGAGGCGCTGACCGATGTGGTGGCGGTGACCGGATCGGTGCGCCAGGACCATGAGGGACGGCGCGACGGTCTAGTGCTAACCGGGCGGCCGGTGGGCGAGTTGCGCCGGGCTTACGAAGCGCTCAACCGGGCCCATGCCGAGCTCAAACAAGCCCAACAGCAGATGGTGCAGCAGGAGAAAATGGCCAGCTTGGGCCGTTTGGTCGCCGGTGTGGCGCACGAACTCAACAACCCGATCAGTTTCGTCTACGGCAACGTCCATGCTCTGGATCGATACCGCAAGAGGCTGCAAACCTACCTCTCGGCTATTCATCGTGGGATAGGCGAGCCGGAACGGGAGCGCCTAAGGAGCGAACTGCGCATCGACCGGATGATGGAAGATCTGGAGTCGTTGATCGACGGCACCATGGAAGGGGCCGAGCGGGTCAGTGAAATCGTCAAAAGTCTGCGCAGCCTCTCCTTTCACCGTCAAACCGAGCCCGAGCTGTTCAATTTGACCAAAATTCTCGATACGGCCGTTCATTGGGCGACACGCAGCGGCAGCCGCCCGGTTGGCGTGCGGTCGAAGTTGCCCGAGGAGTTGCCGGTGAAAGGCCATCCGGGGCAAATCCACCAGGTCTTCGTCAATCTTGTACAAAACGCGGTTGACGCCATGTCCAAGGTGGCCGATCCGCAGATATCCATCGAAGGCCGGGTAAATGGCGCAAGGGTGGAGGTTTCGGTGAGCGACAACGGACCGGGAATCAGCCAGGAGGTGGCCGACAAGATTTTCGAGCCGTTTTACACGACGAAGGAAGTTGGCGAGGGAACCGGATTGGGGCTTTGGATCAGCTACGGGATCGTCAAGGAGCATGGCGGCGACATAAAGATCGGCGCAACCGAAGAAGGCGGCGCGCGGTTTATCGTCTGCTTCCCGGCGGCGGGAGTTCAGGCATGAGCAAAGCGCCGTTGAACGTTCTTTGGCTCCAGGCGGGGAGTTGCGGCGGTTGCACCATGTCGCTGTTAAGCGAAGGCGCTGAAGGCCTTGCCGTCGATTTTGAAACCTTCGGCCTAAATCTCCTTTGGCATCCGGCCTTGAGTTTGGAAAGCGGCGGGGAAGCGCTAGAGGTTTTGAATAGGGTCGCCTCGGGCAAGACCCAACTTGACATTCTGTGTGTCGAAGGCAGTGTTTTGCGCGGACCTAATGGATCGGGCCGGTTTCAAATGATGTCCGGCACGGGCCGCTCCATGGCCTCCTGGGTCAAGGAACTGGCCGGGCTGAGCCAATATACGGTGGCGGTCGGCACCTGTTCTTCTTATGGCGGCATTCCGGCGGGAGGCGGCAATCCAACGGACGCCTGCGGGCTGATGTACAACGGCGACCGGCCCGGTGGGTTGCTCGGTGACGGCTACCGCTCGAAGGCCGGACTGCCGGTCATCAACGTTTCAGGCTGCGCGCCGCATCCGGGATGGATTTTTGAGGTGCTTGTCTCGCTGGCCCGTGACGAGTTCGGCCTGGAGGATTTGGATATTTTTGCCCGCCCCCGGCTGTTCGCCGATCATTTGGCCCATCACGGATGCGCGCGCAATGAGTTCTATGAGTACAAAGCCAGCGCCTCGGTGCTTTCCGAGCGCGGATGCCTGATGGAAAAGCTGGGTTGCAAGGCGACCCAGGCGTCGGGGGATTGCAATCTCCGGGTTTGGAACGGCGGCGGCACCTGCACCAACGCGGGCTATACCTGCATCGCCTGCACCTCGCCCGGTTTTGAGAAGGCGAAGAATTTCCAGGAAACGCCGACGGTCGGCGGCCTGCCGGTCGGCCTCCCTGTGGACATGCCGAAAGCCTGGTTTGTCGCCTTGGCGGCCCTATCGAAATCGGCGACGCCGGAGCGGGTGAAGAAAAACGCCCGGTCTTCCCACATCACCGTTCCGCCCGCCAAGGGGAGGGTGAAGTCGTGACGCGGTTGGTTGTCGGACCGTTCAACCGGGTCGAGGGTGATCTGGAGGTCAAGCTCGATATCTCCGAAGGTCAGGTGGTCGATGCGTGGGTTACCGCACCCATGTACCGCGGCTTCGAGCAAATACTCGAAGGCAAGACGCCGGGCGACGCCTTGGTTATTGCCCCCCGGATATGCGGCATTTGTTCGATTTCCCAATCGGTGGCGGCGTCGCGGGCGTTAGCCGATGCGATGAGCCTTACCCCGGCCCCCAACGGACGCTTGGCGGCCAATTTGGTGGCGGCGGCGGAGAACCTTTCCGACCATCTGTCGCATTTCTATTTGTTTTTCATGCCCGACTTTACCCGCCCGGTTTATGAGAAGCGGCCTTGGTATGACGACGTCGCCCAGCGCTTCGCCGCGGTCAAGGGAGCGGCCTCGCAACAGTTCCTGCCGGCCCGCAACCGGCTTTTGCATGTCATTGGTATTTTGGCCGGGAAATGGCCGCACAGCCTGGCTATTCAACCCGGCGGAACCACCAAGGCGGTGGATCAAGGCGAACGGGTGCGGCTTCTCGCCGTGGTTTCGGAAACCAAGCGGTTTTTGGAGCGGGTGGTGTTCGGCGATTCCTTGGAGGCCGTTTTAGCGCTTGAAACGACGGCCGCTTTGAAAGAGTGGGCGGGCCGTCATGCCGCCTCCGACTTCGGGCGGTTTCTTGCCATCGCGGACGACTTGAAGCTCGATGGCCTAGGGAAGACGCCGGGTCGGATGATGAGCTACGGCGCTTATCCCGGCGATGAGTCGCTTTGGTTGGCGCGTGGGGTTTGGGAAAATGGCGTGCAGAGCCAACTCGATCTGACCGGCGTTTCCGAAGACCCGGCCAGCGCTTGGTTGTCGGGCGGTCCCGGACATCCCTTCGAAACAGATACCCTTCCGGACGCCGACAAATCGGGAGCCTATACTTGGTGCAAGGCGCCGCGTCTGAGCGGCGGTGTGGCCGAGGTGGGGGCTTTGGCCCGTCAGTCGTTGGCCGGCCATCCTCTTGCGCAGGCGATTCTTAAACAAAGCGGCAGCACGGTGTTCGGCCGGGTGGTCGCCCGATTGATTGAGGCGGCCCGGTTGATCGTCGAAATGGATGGGTGGATTGGCGGCTTCCGGCTTAAGGACGAGTTTTGCACCCATGGTAAAATGCCCGACGAGGTCCAGGCGTTGGGCACCACCGAGGCGGCGCGGGGCAGCCTTGGCCATTGGATGGTTTTAAAAGGCGGGGCGATCCACCGCTACCAGATCGTCGCGCCGACCACCTGGAACTTCTCGCCGCGCGATGCCAGGGGAATGCCCGGCCCGTTGGAGCAGGCGCTGATTGGCGCGTCGATCCAAGAGGGCGAAACGACACCCGCCGCCGTTCAGCACATCGTTCGGTCGTTCGATCCTTGTATGGTCTGTACGGTGCATTAACGCAGCACGGCGACCTTTGAATGGCGTTTTGATCCTGGAATGCTCTAGTCGGCGTTGACGGCGACGCGGTTACGGCCTGCGTTCTTGGCGTCGTAAAGCGCTTCGTCGGCCCGCTTGATGGCCGCTTCAATGGGTTCGTCCGGCTTTAAAATGCTGACCCCGTAACTGGCGGTAATGCCTTTAAGTGGGTCGGAAATATCTTCTCCCAATGACTGGCGGAGCCGTTCGGCCAAATGGGCGGCTGTATCGGAGGTTAGATGGGGAGCGGCGACCAGGAACTCTTCCCCGCCCCAACGGCCCAGGCGGTCCTCGGTTCTCAGGCTTTTTTGGGTTGATTTGGCGATGGCGATCAAAGTCTCGTCGCCCCTGTCGTGTCCCTGTGTGTCATTGATCCGTTTGAAGTGGTCGATATCGAAAAGGATCAGCGCGCATGGTTCGCCTTCGCTGTTAAGCCTTGTCCGCATGTCCTTGATCGCTTGCAGAATGCCCCGCCGGTTCAATGTTTCCGTCAGGGTGTCCCGGGCGGCGAAGAAGCTCATGGTTCTGGCCTGCCCGTGGGCTTCGTGGGCCTGCTCCTTAATCAGCGACACCCCCCAAAGGGCGACAATGAAAACCGGATTGGAGACGAGCGATATAATGGCGGTGGCCGATACTTCTTCCGCCCGGTCCGGCGCGCCGTCGAACAGGAAAATGACCTCCGGGAGTGCCAAGGCAAGATAAATGACGATGGAGGTCAATACCGCTTCTTTGGTGTCGAAAAACACAAAGGCGGCGATGAAAATCAAAACGTACCACTGAACAATCTTTCCTTGCTGGAACGTCAGCCCTTCCATATTCGTGCCGTCGTGCGCGATGAAATAGAACCAGTGGCTGATGACGAAATAGCCCGCCATAACGGCGACTGAAACCACCTCGACGAATTTTCTGCTTGAGGGGCTTTTGAACAGATAAACGGTCAAAGCGCCGTAAAAGGCGGTCAGGACCGGATAGGCGTAGGTGTCAATCTGTCCGATGACCCCGGTGTAGAGCTCCGAAACCCAAAACAGGACGAAGGCGAAAGTGCCGACCAGAAGGAGCATCTTGAGGACTCTTAGTTTTAGAGCCTCAATGGGGTTCTCGTCGGTTGCCGTGCTGAAGTTGGGTGCGGGTGTCATAGAGCCTGGATTTTATAAGGAGGGGATTTTTTAGGAATTCTAAAAGGGGCGGGCGAGGGTTGGCAATTGAATTTAGTAGCTGCCCGTTCGACCCTAAAATTTCACTTTGGTAATACCAATTTTGCGTAAGTGTTTGATGTAAATTGACTTTCCGCCTGGTGGAAATAAAGTTTTCATGTGAAATATTTATATCCATTTCAAGAAATTGAATGCGAAGAGGTCGCAATATTGCATTGCGGTAAGTGGCTGGAATCGCAGGCAATCGCAATGCTCCACAGCCCTCACAAAAACTTGGCGCGGTAATTGCTACAAGCCCCTACCAGTTCAATTGACTGCGGGGGCAAGCATGGAGAAACGGGGTGCCCACGCAAGGAGAGTTGCCTTGCATCACGAGATTGGCAGGGCGGGAGTTTAAACGTTAAACCGTTGGGGGGCCTGATGGCTGATCATGATATTGATACGGGTGATTTCGATTTCTCATTTATTGAGAAAAGACTGGGAGTCACGCGCCGTACATTCCTTAAATTCTGCACCGGCGTTGCCGCGTCGCTAGGGTTATCGACCCAGGCCGCGGTCGCCATGGCGAAAACCATTGCCGATCCCAAGCCGAAAAAACGGCCGCCGGTGATCTGGCTTCACGGTCAGGAATGCACGGGCCCGTCAGAGTCGCTCCTGCGGTCCGAACAGCCGTCGCTTGAACACTTGATCCTCGATCTGATTTCGCTCGACTACCATCAGACCCTCGATACTGGGGCCGGTCACAAGGTCGAGGAAATGAAGAAGAAATCCATGGAGGAAAACAAAGGGAAGTACCTCCTAGTCGTCGAAGGCGCCATTCCGGTCAAAGACGGCGGCATCTACTGCAAGATCGCCGGTGAGACCATGCTTCATGCCACCAAGGAAGCCGCCGAACACGCGGCCGCCATCGTGGCCTTCGGTTCTTGCGCCAGTTGGGGCGGGGTGCAATCGGCTTACCCCAACCCCACCGAGGCACGCGGCGCGCAAGCCGTTTTGCCGGGTAAAACCGTGGTCAATATCCCCGGCTGTCCGCCGAACCCGGCGAACTTCCTCGGTACTGTTCTTTACTTCGTTACCTTTGGCCAACTTCCGCCGCTGGATGAACAGAACCGTCCCAAGTGGGCTTACGGTCGCTTGATCCACGAAAACTGCTACCGCCGTCCGCACTTCGATGCGGGCCGCTTCGCCACCGAATTCGGCGACGAAGGTCACAGAAAAGGCTGGTGCCTCTACAAGCTGGGCTGCAAAGGCCCCGAGACCTACAACAACTGCCCGAGCCTTGAGTTCAACAACGTCGGTGGCGGTGTCTGGCCGGTTGGCGTCGGGCATCCCTGTTTCGGTTGTTCCGAGCAAGGCATTGGCTTCAACAAACCCATGTTCGCTCTGGCCGATGTAAAAACCCATACCCCGCCGAACGCCTTCCCTGAAGTCGCGGACCGCGAACAGAAACAAGGTATTTCCCCGACCGCTGCCGCGGTTGGCGGTGCGGCGGCCGGTGCGGCCGTTGGCGCGGCTTTGATGGCCGGCAAGAAATTGGGCGGCAGTTCCGATAGTTCCGACAGCCAAGACGCATAAGGGAGAGGCCTCATGGAACGAAGGGATTTTTTAAAGGGAGCCTTGGGGACGGGGGCCGCCGCAGTTGTCTGCGGTGCATCCTCCGGATCCGCCGAAGCGCGTCCCAATCTGGAGGCCAATGGCGAAGCCGTTGGCATGCTCTACGACTCAACTCTCTGCGTCGGCTGTAAGGCCTGCGTCACCGCTTGCAAAAACATTAACGGTATGGAGCCGATTTTCCGAAACGGCGACGAGGCCTACGATGCGGCGGCCGACCTGAGCGGGCAGACGCTGAACGTCATCAAAATCTACAAAGACGGCAAGGCAACGGTGAAAGACGCCGAGCAAGACGGGTTCGCTTTCGAAAAGCGGAGCTGCATGCACTGTGTCGACCCCGGTTGCGTCTCCGCTTGTCCGGTGACGGCCCTCAAGCAACAGGCCAAGACCGGGATCGTGATCTATGACCCGGATGCCTGCATCGGCTGCCGGACCTGCATGACGGCCTGTCCGTATAACGTACCGCAGTTCCAGTACGACAAGGCATTCGGCAAAATCGCCAAATGCCAAATGTGCAACCAAAAAGGCGTTGAGCGGATCGACAACGGCATGATGACCGGCTGCGCCGAAGCCTGCCCGACCGGGGCGACCTTGTTCGGCACCCGCGACGCGCTTTTGGCCGAGGCCAAGCGCCGCATGGAGCTTAAGCCCGGCGACATCTACAACTACCCGCGCGGTGATGTCCGCAAGCCGGATAGCTATCACGAGAAACCGGTCCCGACTTACAAGAACCACATTTGGGGCGAGAAGGAAGCCGGGGGAACCAACGTCATGCACATCTCCTCGGTCTCCTTCGACAAGCTGGGCATGCCGCCTTTAGAGGAGCGTTCTTACGCCTCCATCTCCGAAGGCGTTCAACACACGCTTTACAGCTATCTGGCGCTTCCGGCGGTTGCCCTTGCCGGTCTGACCTTCCTGGTCAAGCGCAACACCGACGGCGATGACAAAGGGGGTGAATCATGAGTGCGTACAAACCTCTCGGTGGGCGCATCCTGACGCCTGCTTTCCTGTTCTTCGCCGTGGTTTTCCTGATTAGCCTGTACTTCATGGTTGAGCGCTTTACCGACGGCATGGGGGCAGTCGCCAACATCAATGGCGGATTCCCCTGGGGTATCTGGGTGGTCTACGACGTGATCATCGGCACTGGTCTGGCCTGCGGCGGTTATGCCCTGGCCTTTACCGTCTATATCTTCAACAAAGGGAAATACCATCCTCTGGTTCGTCCGGCGTTGCTTGCCAGCTTGGCCGGTTACGCATTGGGTGGCTTCGGCGCGATTTTTGACATGGGCCGCTGGTGGCAGTTCTATAACATCCTGCTGCCGTGGAACTGGAACTTCAATTCGGTGATGCTCGAAGTGGGTCTTTGCGTCTCGCTCTATATCATCGTCTTGATCATTGAGTTCTCGCCAGCCTTCCTGGAAAAAATCGGCGCGACGGGGCTGTTGAAGGTTTTGGATAAAACCCTCTTCTTCTTTATCGCCCTCGGCGTTCTCCTGCCGACCATGCACCAGAGCTCACTGGGCTCCATGCTCATCATTATGGGCTACAAGGTGGACCCGCTGTGGCAGGTTCTGCAATTCCAACCGCTCCTGGCGGTTCTTACGGCGATCATCATGGGCTACTCCATCGTGATCTTCGAAGCCTCCCTGGCCCGCGTGGGCTTTGGCGGCAAAGACGAAACCCCGCTTCTGGCGGTGCTGGGCAAAGTATCCGTTTGGCTGATGGTTGCATTCCTCGTCATCCGCTTCGGCGTCCTCGCCGCACAAGGCAAGATCGGTCTGATCTTCGCCGGGGATTTTGCAAGCCTCATGTTCATTATCGAGACGATCCTTTTCGTCGCTCCGGCGATCATCATCGCTTCTCCGTCGCTCAACAAGAGCCCCGGAAAGCTGCTGATCGCCGCCGTGAGCATGCTGTTTGCCGGCGCTCTTTATCGGTTTGACGCTTTCCTCTTCACCTACGATCCGGGCCCCGGGTTCTCTTACTTCCCGTCCGCCCCCGAGATCATGGTGACCCTCGGCGTCATCTCATTCGAAATTATGGCCTATCTGGTCGTCGTGAAAACCCTGCCTGTGCTGCATCGCAGCGAACATGCGTAAGGCACTAGGTTTAAGGAGTAAGTATTGTGAGCACACGTATTACCGTTGATCCCATCACCCGTATTGAAGGACACCTTCGCATCGACGTAGAAGTTGACGACGGCCGCGTCACCAAGGCTTGGTCTTCGGGGCAAATGTGGCGGGGGATCGAAAAGATCCTCGTTGGCCGCGACCCGCGCGAAGCCTGGATGTATACCCAGCGCTTCTGCGGCGTTTGCACCACGGTGCATGCGATCACCTCGGTGCGGGCCGTGGAAAACGCCCTGCAAATGGAAGTGCCGGTCAATGCGCAACTGGTGCGTAATATCATCCAGACCGCGCACGCCGTGCAGGACCATATCGTTCACTTCTACCACCTCTCCGCCGTCGACTGGGTCGACGTGGTTTCGGCTCTCGACGCCGATCCGGCGGCGACCGCCAAGCTGGCCGAAAGCATTTCGGATTGGGAGCTCAACGGCGTCCACGAAATGAAGGCGGTGAAGGAACGTCTGAAGACCTTCGTTCAGTCCGGCCAGTTGGGGCCGTTCGCCAGCGGTTTCTGGGGCCACCCGGCCATGAAACTCAGCCCGGAAGTCAACCTTCTGGCCGTGGCGCACTACCTTCAGGCGCTGGATATCCAGAACCACGCCAACAAGATCGTCGCCATTCTCGGCGGCAAGAGCCCGCACATCCAGAACGTCGCTGTGGGCGGCATCAGTAACTCCATCGGCCACGATGCGCCGTCGGTGCTGAACATCGAACGTCTGATGCTGATCAAGAATTTCATCGACAAGCTCGATAAGTTCGTCAAATCCACCTATCTGACCGACGTTTCGGCTATCGGCGCGTTTTATCTCGATTGGACCAAGTACGGCGGCGGGGTGACCAATTACCTCTCGGTTCCCGACTGTCCGCAGGATACCAAAGGCACCAAGTTCGACCTTATCGGCGGGTTCGTCGAAAATCTCGATCTGGCGGGCGTTACGCCGATCAAGGACTTCAACGATCCTTATTTCCGCGACGGCGTCGAAGAGAGCTCCAAGCACTCCTGGTACGAAGGCGATCAGCCTCTGCACCCGTGGAAGGGCGAAACCAATCCGAACTACACGGACTTCCAGGACGAGGGTAAATACTCCTGGGTCAAGGCGCCGACCTTCTACGGAAAACGCGCCGAAGTGGGGCCGCTGGCCAACGTCATCGTTTCGGTAGCCCAGGGCGAACCGCGCTACCAGAAGTACCTCAATCAGTCCATCGACCTGATTAAGGCGGTTTCGGGCGCTTCCGAAATTCCGCTGACCGCGTTGCATTCGACCATCGGCCGTCATGCGGCCCGTGCGGTGCGGTGCGCGGTGATGATGGATACCCTCTACGACCAGTGGAACAAGCTGGTGGAAAACGTCGCTTCCGGCGATTTGGACACCTTCAATGCGCCGGTCTTCCCGAAAGGGGAAGTCCAGGGCTTCGGTTTCCACGAAGCGCCGCGCGGCGTGTTGTCCCACTGGGTCGTCGTGGAAGACGCCAAGATTAAAAACTACCAGGCGGTCGTGCCTTCCACCTGGAACGCCGGACCACGGGATTCCGACGATCAGATCGGTCCTTACGAGTCTTCCCTTATGGACAACCCGATCGCCGATCCGGAAAACCCGCTCGAAGTTCTTCGGACCGTTCACTCCTTCGACCCCTGCATCGCCTGCGCGATCCATATGGTCGATACGGAGCAACAAGAGATCGTCAAGGTGAAGGCGCTCTAATGGAAGCGTTCGACACCGATATCCTGGTGATCGGTATGGGCAATCTGCTCATGCAGGACGAGGGGGTGGGCGTACGGGCCGTCGAAGAACTCGAAAGCCAGTACGTCATTCCCGATACGGTCACGCTCATGGATGGCGGAACGACGGGAACGGAGCTTTTGAACCCCATGCGGGGGATCAAGCATCTCATTGTGGCGGATGCAGTCAATACCGGGGCGCCTCCGGGCACCCTGGTGCGGATTGCCAACGAAGAGGTTCCGGCGTTCTTCCAGACGAAACTCTCTAACCACCAGTTGGGTCTGTCGGACCTTTTGGCCTTGCTGACCCTAACCAACGATTCTCCGGAAAACGTCACCATCGTCGGTATGGTGCCGCACCATCTGGAGAACAAGTTGGGTTTGAGTGACGAAGCCAACGACGGCCTGCCCGGCATGGTCGAAATGCTGGTCGAGGAACTGGAAAGCATCGGCGTTAAATTGGAAAAACGCGCCGAACCGCTACCCTGTTACTGGGCCGAACAGGCGGCGCTTGAGGCGACAAAAGAATGTGCATAGGCGTTCCTGTCAAAATAGTTGAAGCAGGGGACTTCGTGCAAAAGGCCGAGGGCAAGAACGGCATCGAAGACGTCAATATGATGCTGATCGGTTCTCAGCCGGTCGGGACCTGGGTACTCAACTACCTGGGCTCGGCCCGCGAGGTGCTTAGCGAAGAAGATGCCGAGAAAATCAATAGCGCGCTTGATGGTCTCTCCGCCCTAATGAACGGTGACGAAGAGATCGACGTGGATCGTTATTTCCCCGATATCGGGCAGACAGCTGCTGGAGCAAAAACATGAAAAGCCCTGAAAGTCTTGCCGCGGAAGTGAAATCCGTTTTTACCGAGATCAACGAAAACAGCATGGCCGGTTTGCCCATCGTCAACCGGTTCGTCGATGTGGATACCATCGGCTTTCAGGAGCTCGACGGTCGCGTGGTCGGCGTCATCATTACGCCCTGGCTGATGACCCTAGCGGTTTTTCCGGGTGATGAGGACGATTGGAGCGACGTGGAGGTCGGAACGAAGGCGCGCTTTACCTTCCCGTCCCGCGACTACGAGTTTTTGGCCAACGAGATCGAAGGGATCGGCAAATACTATGGCTACGCCATGTACTCGCCGATGCATGAGTTTGAGCATCACGATCACGCTGTCGCCGGTGCGACGTCGTTCGTTGAGCTTTTGATGGTTGAAAACGAAAACGCCGAAGAAGTACTGGACGAGTACCGTCTCGCCCAGTTCCTGCAAGGCGAGGATATGGAAACCATCAAGCAAAAGGAATGCGCGGCTAAAAACCCCGTCGTGGATGGTGAAGTCACTTTGACCGAGAAAGCCAAAGAACCGATCGGTCGGCGTGAGTTGTTGCGCGGCGAATTTCTAAAAACCCGCCCTGCCGGTATTGCATAACGCTATTAAGAAGCGCCACTTGGTTTGACCGAAGGCCGTGTTCAACCGGCGGCGACCCAAGTAAGCTGTCCGCGGACAAGGCAACAGGCAGGAAAAAAATGGCGGTCGAGGGGAAGCTTGAAATCTCGTTGTTCCCGGAAGACGGAAAGGTTTCGCGGGTTGAAATCGCCTCTTCCCGGCCGTTGCGGTTGACCAAGCTTTTCGCCGGAAAGACGCCCGATGAGGCGCTTGCCTTGGTGTCGTCTCTCTACAGTGTTTGTGGTGTCGCTCAAAAGGCGGCGGCCCTAGGCGCTCTGGAAGCGGCGCTGGGCATGGAAACGCCACAAGAGGTGCGCAGGGCGCGCGGTCTCGCCGTCTGGGCCGAAGCGGCGCGTGAGCATATTCTCCGCATCGTCATGGACTGGGGAAATGGGGTTCCGAGCAAAGCCCTGCCGCCTATCGTCGCCATGCCGGGAGCCATAGTGAAGGCGCTCGGTGAAGCCTTCACCCTGGGCGGGCGATGTCAGGTGGAGAGGGAAAAAGTTGAAGACCAGATCGGTTTTCTCGAAACCTACCTGGAAAAAGAGATTTTGGGGTCCAACTGGCCAGGCAAGGTCGAAGATTGGATTGCCGCAAGGGAAACGCCGATGGCCGAACGGATCGATCAAATCAAGGCTCGGGGGTGGGCCAGTCTGGGGCAGCAGGCCAAGGTCGATCCTCTACCGCCATTGGAGGCGGAGTTGCTGGCCGAAAGATTTGCCGATCCGGATTTTGTGGCGCAACCGGATTGGCGCGGACGCGTTTGCGAGACGACGGCCTTGACCCGGACCGGCGTGCAAGGCCGGGGACTCCAAGCGCGCATGCTGGCGTTGGTAACTGAACTGGCGGCCATTCCGCAGCGCTTGCGGGAGCTTCTCGACGGGCAGGGTGAGGGGCCAACGTCGGTGTATGCAAAGAACTGGGGGATCAGTCAGGTCGAAGCGGCGCGCGGACGGCTAGTCCATGGAATCCAGTTGACGGATGGAAATATCGGAGCCTACAGAATCCTGGCCCCCAACGAATGGAACTTTCACCCTGATGGAGTTGCGGCCGAAAGTTTGACCGGGTTGGAGTTTACGGATGAAATGAGCCTTGTCGAAAAGGCCCGGCAATTGATTTGCGCCATCGATCCCTGTGTGGCGTTTGAGATAAAAGTGGAATAACGAACCCAATGCATGAATTGTCCCTTTGTGAAGGTATTATCAAGGTGATCGAAGATCAGGCCGTCGCCCAGAATTTTACCAAGGTTGAGACGGTCTGGCTGGAGATTGGCGAGTTCGCGGGGGTGGAGTTGGATGCCTTGCGGTTCGGTTTCGACGCCGTGATTAAGGGAACCGTTGCGGAAGACGCAAAGTTGGAAATTGTCAGAACCGAAGGGGCGGCATGGTGCATGCCCTGCGGAAAAACCGTTAAGGTGAATACCCGTTTCGACGCTTGTCCTGACTGTGGCAGCCATCAGCTGCAGATTACAGGGGGTGACGAGCTTCGGATCAAGGAGTTGGAGGTGAACGACTGATGTGTACGGTATGCGGATGCGGAACGGCATCGGTTGAGGGAAAAGGACATAATCATTCCCACGACCACAGTCATGATCATACTCATGATCATGCGCACGATCATGGTCATCACCACCATCATCACCATGGCCACGACCATCATCACGACCATGAACATGACCACATCCATACGGATGAAAAAGGCGATATCCATTTTGGTAAAGGTTTGGGTGCGACTCATGTGCCTGGCATGGACCAAAAGCGGATCGTTGAAATCGAGCAGAATATTCTGGGCGAGAACGACCGCTACGCCACGGCCAACCGGAGCTATTTCGCCGAGCGCGGCATGTTCGTCCTTAACTTGGTGTCCAGTCCCGGCTCGGGAAAAACCACTCTGCTGACCCGTTCCATTGAGGATTGCAAAGAGCGGTTTTCCATGTCGGTGATCGAAGGCGATCAGCAGACATCCAACGACGCTGAACGCATCCGGGCGACCGGCGTTAAGGCAACTCAGGTGAATACCGGCAAGGGCTGCCATCTCGATGCCCACATGGTCGGTCATGCGCTGGAACATTTGGAGCCGGAAGAGGGCAGCGTGTTGTTCATCGAAAACGTCGGCAATTTGGTTTGTCCGGCGGCTTTCGATCTCGGCGAAGCGCATAAAGTGGCGATCCTTTCCGTGACGGAAGGCGAAGACAAGCCGATCAAATATCCGGACATGTTCTATGCTGCCGACGTGATGATTCTCAACAAGGTTGATTTGCTTCCCTATCTCAATTTCGATGTCGAAAAGTGCATCGATTTTGCCCGTCAGGTGAATCCGGACATTCGGGTCATGCAACTCTCGGCGACCAGCGGAGAAGGGCTCGAAGAGTGGTTCGATTGGATCG